>Ga0208625_100196_pt1 | contig 15692 bp, 13 predicted proteins | sample LakWasMeta8_HOW4_2_FD_183858 | JGI IMG/M metagenome (GOLD analysis project Ga0208625, IMG submission 183858) | Freshwater sediment methanotrophic microbial communities from Lake Washington under simulated oxygen tension - Sediment Metagenome... | ecosystem: Environmental > Aquatic > Freshwater >... | reverse complement strand
TCAGCCACTATATCCTTTTTATCCATTCCCAAATTAGGAAGTTCTGTGATAGTCGATTTGGGCTTACTGGTTTTAAAACTTCTATGTGGCATAACTTTACTCACTAGAGAGGGGATTAATGGTTCAGTCGCAGCAATCAGAACCTTTAGGCCAAGCCGCCTGCTCAAGCCTTGCTGCGACGTGAGCAGGTATTTTTCAGACTCATTCAAAGGGGCGATTACCGCCCCTGGCTAAGAGGGGTTAATCAGATACAATGCGCTTCAGTCACCATTGCCGCAGGCGCTGCGGGAAAAAAAGCCATTGCCGATTTAGCTTAACTTTCCGTGGCACTGTTTGAATTTCTTGCCTGAGCCGCAAGGGCAGGGATCGTTACGGCCGACTTTATTACCCATGCGTACAAAAGGGTGATGCTCCTCCTGTTGCACCTCATCCACCGGCTCCGGCTCAGGTTCATTCAAAGCCGATACTTCTGCGTGTTCAAAATGCATTTCCCTGGGCGCCTGCCTTTGCGCATCAATCGCTTCAACATCCTCTTCCTGTCTGACCTGAACTTTGGCCAAAATGGTCACTACCTCGAGTTTAATGTGCTCAAGGAGATGGGTAAACATCTCAAATGCTTCGCGCTTGTATTCCTGCTTTGGATCCTTTTGCGCATAACCTCTAAAATGTATTCCTTGGCGCAAATAATCCATGGCCGCCAAATGCTCTTTCCAGCTGTTATCCAAAACCTGCAACATCACGGATTTTTCAAAATGCCGCATGACTTCTTCGGAAATCTGGCTTGCTTTTTCTTGATTTTGACGCTCAAAAGCACTCGCAATATGCTCACGCAATGCTGCCTCATTCAGAGACAGGTCTTCGTCGAGCATCTTGCCCACGGGTATATCGAGATTAAATTCCTGCAGCAAATGCTCCTCAAGGCCTGCGATATCCCATTGTTCCACCATAGTTTTTGGCGGGATGTACTGGGTAATCACATTATTGATCACATCTTTCCGTATTGCCGTAATGATGTCGGAAATATCGCTGGCCGCCATCAATTCATTACGCTGCGCATAAATCACTTTACGCTGGTCATTGGCGACATCGTCATAAGCCAGAATTTCTTTGCGCACATCAAAATTTCGACTTTCAACCTTGCGCTGGGCATTTTCAATCGCACGGGTTACCCAAGGATGCTCAATGGCTTCACCATCACCCATCCCCAGTTTTTGCATTAATCCTGCCACGCGATCGGAGGCAAAAATACGCATCAGATCGTCTTCCAGAGACAAGTAAAAACGAGTTGAACCCGGGTCGCCCTGCCGGCCGGAACGGCCTCTTAACTGGTTATCGATACGGCGCGACTCATGGCGCTCAGAACCGATGACATGCAAACCGCCGCTGGCAAGGACCTGTTCATGCCGGTCCAGCCAGGCGCCGCGCACGCGGGCTTTATCTTCGTCGCTGGCATCGGGACCCAATAAAGCCAGCTCCGCTTCAAGATTGCCCCCGAGCACAATATCGGTACCCCTGCCGGCCATATTGGTGGCGATAGTAACCGCACCCGGCATACCCGCCTGCTCGACAATATGCGCCTCACGTTCATGCTGCTTGGCATTCAGCACTTCGTGTTTGATGCCCTGTTGTTTTAACAAGGCAGAAAGCAGTTCGGAGTTTTCAATCGAGGTCGTGCCTACCAGCACGGGCTGATTGCGCTGCACGCAGTCTTTGACATCTTCGGCCACGGCGATATACTTTTCGCGCGCAGTCAAATAAACAAGATCCCCCATATCTTTACGAATCATCGGACGGTGGGTGGGGATGACAACCACTTCAAGACCATATATCTTGTTAAGCTCAAAGGCTTCGGTGTCGGCTGTGCCGGTCATGCCTGAAAGCTTGTCGTACAAACGAAAATAGTTCTGGAAGGTAATTGAGGCCAGGGTCTGATTTTCATTTTGAATGGCGACACGTTCCTTCGCCTCTATTGCCTGATGCAGGCCTTCGGACCAGCGCCGTCCGTGCATGGTCCGGCCGGTGAATTCATCAACGATAATGATTTCATTATTGGCGACGATATAGTGCACATCTTTCTGAAACAACGCATGTGCGCGTATTGAGGCGTTCAGATAATGCATCAGACGAATGTTGGCCGCATCATACAAACTGCTGCCCTCCTCCATCAAGCCGTGCTCAACCATCAGTCGCTCAATGTGCTCATGGCCTTCTTCAGTCAAATAGACCTGGCGTACTTTTTCATCAACGCTATAGTCTCCAGGCCCATCTTCCTTTTCCTGCTTGGTCAGCAAAGGCACGAGTTCATTGGCCTTGATGTAAATTTCAACACCTTCCTCCGTTGGCCCTGAAATAATCAACGGCGTTCTGGCTTCATCGATAAGGATGGAATCGACCTCATCAACGATAGCGAAGCTTAACTCGCGCTGGACTTTCTGCTCCAAACTGAACGCCATATTGTCGCGCAGATAATCAAAGCCGAATTCGTTATTGGTGCCATAAGTAATGTCGGCGGCATACGCCTGCCGACGAGGCCCGTTATCCATCTGACTGATAATCACACCGGTGGTCATGCCCAGAAATCCGTAAAGCCGCCCCATCCATTCGGAGTCGCGCTTGGCCAGATAGTCGTTCACTGTCACGACATGCACGCCGCGCCCCGGCAAGGCGTTCAAATAAGCCGCCAGGGTCGCCATCAGGGTTTTGCCTTCACCTGTTTTCATTTCAGCAATCTTGCCGTCATGCAGTATCATGCCGCCAATCAACTGAACGTCGAAATGTCGCATGCCAAAGACACGCGTTGAAGCCTCTCGGACTGTTGCAAAAGCTTCCGGGATCAGATTGTCCAGTTTTTCACCCTGCGCCAGCCGATCACGAAACTCCTGCGTTTTGGCTTTTAACGCTTCATCAGACAACTTTTCGTATTCCGGAGCTAGGGCGTTAATTTTTTTAACCAGCTTCCTTTTCTTCTTTATCAGCCTGTCGTTACGGCTACCTACAACTAATCTAACCAGCTTACCCAGCATGTTTATTTCCGGTGTGAATTTAGTAAATAATTAAATCAAAGTCTGGGATTATATACTGTCTGCCTTATTTGTTACAGATAAAATCAGCCGACACCCTACGCAACAAAAGGCTTAACTCTTAACGCCAAGCGCTTACAATTCGATATTAAAGACCGACTTCAATGCATGAGAATCCAGTCACTTATCGTATTCAAAAACAGCCACCTCAATCAGACTCGCTCGCAACCATGCTTTTTACGAACCCAGGCAGAAAGTTACCGCTTACTTGCGGAATCAATCCACTACCCGCTGAAAAATCATTCGTCTTTAGGACTTCCGGGTTAACGCCGGCAACTATTCCCTATTCCGCAGAGACATTCTTATAACACTTATGGATAAGCTGAAATAACAGCCCCCCGGACTGATCATCGCCTACAAACCCAATAGGTTAATTTGCTTGGAAAAATTAGGGCGCCAAACTGAAAAACTGCGCAACATATCAGGATGGCAATTACTTTTTTGCTCAACCATGCATCCGCACCGCCGTGACATAATTTGCCCGACGACCCAATCCACCCTAAACAACGGCGGCTTGGCCAGCATCATGATAGAATTGGCTGTCACTTAGTTAAATAATAAGACATGGCAACCTTGTTGCAACCGCAATATATTGGTCGAGCACCACCATTACTGAGCAACGTACAAGTGCCCAGAATATGCTGAATGGAACCGCCTGCAAGTTTATCTCTTGAGCCAAGTTTTTATATTATTCATATTGAAAACGGAAAACCTAATGAAAATCAGCTTTATCGCATCGCACGGCGGCTCATCAGCCAAGCACATAATAGCCGCCATCCAGCAAAACACACTCAATGCTGAATTGGGCCTTGTCATTACCAACAACCCTGACTCGGAAATATTGCACTGGTGCGATTACAACCATATCCCCGCCCTTCTGATCAACAGCAAAACCCACCCGGATCCAGAAAGCGAAGACCTGGCCATACTGAATGCATTGTTTAACGTGCATACCGATCTGATTGTGCTCTCTGGCTACATGAAAAAAATAGGCCCGCATACCCTGGCGCATTTTGACGGCAAAATCTTAAACATCCATCCGTCATTATTGCCCAAACACGGCGGCCAAGGCATGTATGGCGATCGCGTACACGAATCGGTATTGAAGTCCGGCGATACGGTTTCGGGAGCCTCCGTGCATATCATTAACGAACAATACGATGAAGGCCCTGTACTCAATCGAAAGGAAGTCCCGGTGTTTCCCGATGACACGGTGGAATCATTAAAAGCCAGAGTTCAGTCCATTGAGGCTGATTTATACATAGAAACCCTCCGCAAGCTAATCGCTCAAGAGACACTCAAAGAAGCCCAGGTTTGAATATTTTGAATATGAAAAATCTGGGGCGCGAATGCGCGGCGACAAGGAAGTTGATTGAATTGAATTATTGCTGACTCGCGCGAGAGAAAGCTGCAGACACAAAAAAGCCGCACCCCCCAAAAAGGAGCTGCGGCTTTTTTTTTATGCAATTAGATGACGGTTACTTCTTCTGCTTGCGGGCCTTTTTGGCCTTGAGTAACGGTAAATTGCACTCTTTGGCCTTCGTCTAGTGATTTAAAGCCGCTGCTGTTGATGTTACGGAAATGAACAAAAACATCGGGACCGCTTTCTTGCTGAATGAAGCCGAAACCTTTTTCAGCATTAAACCATTTAACGGTACCTGTAGTAATTGAAGCCATGTTTGTAGTCCTATATAAAATCTAGTAATTGAAGCCTGTCAAGGCTGTTGAGCTGGGAAATGTAAGAATTACTTAATGATAAACAGGACGAGCTATACATAAGAACTTCGTAGAGATAAGCATAACGGTAAATCAATTTCGAGCTGAGGGCATTCTACGAGGCCGTTATTGAGCTGTCAATTTATATTTCATTGCAGCAGAAAATGAATTCGACTAAACACTCTGGTCATGCAACATGATTTCGGATTCTGCTCATAACTTAACCCAATCTACTGGAATCTGCCAGAGATAGCCTTATACCTGATTCTCCTAAGAACAGGCGTAAAGCCGTTCGCATCCGATTTGACGCATTTCATCTGCCTGCCGTATCCAGAAATCAAGGCTCAGATTATGCATCATCCCCCCCACAAACTGACAGGCCTGATTCAAATGAATTAGCGCTTGAGGGCTTAAGCCCTCACCCAGCTCCATGTTTTCTGCCTTGATGCTCAGTAAAAAACACGGAGGCGGTGATTGTTTATTTATCTGCCGATAAACCTGCATAAGGGCGCTTGGACTCATTGCGTGCGTCGTGTAACTTTTGTCCATTGCTGGCTGGAGTCTGGCAAAATCGAATGCCTCCCGGCAGGACACAGAAGCATCGACAAACAGGACTAAGCTCCTGTTTTCCATATCCAGCGCATGTTCGATTTGCAACTGAAAGTCGGTCAGAATTTCGATACTGGTCAAATCAAATTTGGCCTCGATGAATTCCAGCAATAATGGCCCCAAGGCATCATCACCTCGACTGAGATTACCATAGCCAAAAACAAGAACAGGTTTAGACATGACGCTCTATGATGCCGTCACTGTGCTTGATCAGCTTATCAATCACCTTGCCCTCAGCGCTCACCAATTCAAGCTGTAGCGGCATTTTTCCTACTGCATGGGTTGCACAGGACAAACACGGATCATAGGCGCGAATGGCTACTTCCAGATTATTCAACAAGGGTTCGGTCAACTCCTGACCTGAGAGATACTCGGCCGCCACTTGCCGCACCGATTCATTCATCGCCATATTATTGCTAGTGGTCGAAACAATTAAATTGGCTTTAGTCACGATGTCATTTTCATCAACCTGATAATGATGAAACAATGTGCCGCGGGGCGCTTCAATCACGCCTATGCCCTCATAACGTTTTTCACCTTGCGCCACGAGATCATGACCCATGATCTCTGGGTCATTAAGCAAGGTCTTAATGCTTTCGGCACAATGCAGGGCTTCAATCAAGCGCGCCCAATGGAATGCCAGCGTGCTGTGCACCATGGCTTCAGCGCTGTGCGCTTTAAACTCCAGGCGAGCAGTTTCGGCCATTGGTGTGTTAATGTAATCACAGTTATTCACGCGCGCCAGAGGGCCGACCCGATACCAGCCGTTTTCCTGACCCAGGGATAACAAATAAGGGAATTTCATGTAGGTCCACGAGCGAACTTCTTCATGGATATACCGATTATATTGGCAATAGTCGACATGATCGATGATGGTTTCGCCTTTATCGTTCTTAGCGCGTATGCCGCCATGATAAAGCTCCAGCGCACCATCGGACCGAGTCAGGCCCAGGTAGTTACTGCGTATTGTTGCAAAATCATCGTAATAGGGGAGATTGGAGCAATGCACTTTTTTAATGAGTGCAACGGATGCGTCAGCCCAGGCTATCATTTGATCGATATCTTGCAGCAAATAATCCCGCTCGGCCTTGGTCAACGACTTATTCATGCCGCCGGCTATAGCGCCTGTGCCGTGGACTCGCTTACCGGATACCATGCGGATCACTTCCTGCCCGTACTTGCGCAGCTTCACGCCTTGCACTCCGATGTCCGGATATTCATTCAGCACAGCGATGATATTGCGTTTGCTGATATCGCTTTCAAATCCGAACAGTAAATCAGGACTGGAAAGATGGAAAAAATGCAGGGCATGCGACTGCAAGACCTGACCAAAATGCAGCAATCGCCTGAGCTTATCGGCCGATGAAGGCAGATTTTCCGGATCAACCCCGACCAATTGATCGATGGCTTTTGCAGCTGCCAAGTGGTGGCTTACGGGGCAAATACCGCACAAGCGCTGAACCAAAACCGGAAGCTCCCAGTAAGGTCTGCCTTGTATGAAGCGCTCAAAGCCTCGAAATTCAACGATATGCAGCCTGGCCTGTTTTACTTTATTGTCAGCATCCAGCAATAAGGTGACTTTGCCGTGACCTTCAACGCGTGAAACCGGATCAACAACGACCCGTTTCAGATTTTCAGGGGTTTCCGCTGTTTCTAAATGCTCGTACATGATTTTTCTCGTATTTGTTGGCCGGGTTAAAATTCTGGCCACTCTTTTTACCGATCAGGTTTGGTTAATCGTAATGCACCAATTCATAAGGCAACGATGGCTCTCGGCCTTCTAGCAAATCGGTCAGGAATTTCCAGAACACATCTGCAGAAGGGGGGCAGCCGGGCAAAAAATAATCAATTTTGACGACTTCATGAATCGGCCGCACCTTATCCAACAACAATGGCAATTCCGGATCGCTAGGTATCTGCGGATTTTCGACGCCGATACCGTCCCTATAGGCTTCGTTCAAACATTCTTCCAGTGGAATAAAATTACGCATGGCCGGCAAACCGCCGTTAATGGCACAAGCTCCTACGGCGACCAGGATTTTGCAGTTTTTACGGAATTCGCGCAATACATGTACATTTTCCGAATTACAGACCCCCCCCTCAATCAAGCCTATGTCACAGTTGGTGCAGTGCTCGATATCGGTAATCGGGGAACGGTCAAATTCAACGGCTTCAGCCAATTGCAGCATGCGCTCATCTATATCGAGAAACGACATGTGACAACCAAAACATCCGGCCAATGACGTAGTTGCGACTCTGATTTTAGCGGTCATGATCGACATGCTCCTGTTCTAAACTGACCTGATCAATCTGCTTGTGATCATACAGACGCTCTCCAATCGGAATGGCAAAACCGGTGCGCTTGATTAAAATAGCACCGGTAGGACAGATATGCGCCGCCCGGTCGGACGCTTCCAGATCCGTGTCTTTCAGTTGGCCGGTTTCGGCATTAACGATCAAATGCTTGTTAATTCCGCGCCCGCTAATAGCAAAAACATCCTTGCCGTCTTTTTGCTGACTGGCCCGCACGCACAGCGTACAAAAAATACAGCGATTATGATCAATCAACACATCCGGATGCGAGGCATCCACCTCCCGTTTGGCGTAAAAATGCGGGAAGTGGTTATCGAGCATATTTAAGTGATAGGCCACCCCCTGCAATTGGCAGTTACCTGTTTTTTCGCAGCCAGGACACAGATGATTGCCTTCGACAAACAGCATTTGGGTGATTTTCCGGCGATCATCATTCAACTCTTTCGTGTTGTTCATGATCTCCTGCCCCTCCAGCGCCGGGAAGGTACAGGCTGAACAGTTGCGCCCGTTGACATTTACATTACAAAGTTTGCAACTGCCATGCGGCGTAAATTCCGGATGATGGCATAAATGCGGGATGTAAACACCGGCCGCAGTGGCGGCTTCCATGATCGTTTGACCGTCTTCAAAAGGGATGGCTTGACCGTCAATCGTAATTGTCTTACTCATGCTGCTCTCCTTCGGCAACTACTCCCTGCATCGCCCCATCTTCTCCATCCATGCAGTCGATTTGCGCCAAATGCGCGCCAGCATCATTGCGCTTGGCCATGCGTCTGGCCGTCTCCAGCGCGCCATCCAAATCAAACCCCGGCTCGTAGCTGATTTTCTTCAGTTTGTCTTGATACACATCCGGGTAACGCTCCAGCGTCGTCAGCACCGGATTCGAGGCTGTCTGCCCTAAGCCGCAGTGGCTATGGTCTTTTATCAACCGGCACAATTCTTCCAGGGCCACAACATCGCCAGCCGAGCCATGACCTTCAACAATTTTGTCCAGCTGTTTTTTCAATAAAGAAGTCCCTACCCGGCACGGCGTACAGAATCCGCAACTTTCATGCGCAAAAAAGTGGGTGAAATTATGGACGATATCGAGGATGTTCCGGCTGTTATTGAAGACAATAAAAGATCCGCCGGTGGCCAAATCTTCAAAAGCCAGCTTACGATCAAGCTCCTGTGCAGAAATAAACGTTCCGGAAGGCCCGCCCACTTGAACGCCCAGGACATCGGAAGCCCCGCAATCGTTTAGAATTGTCCGAATGCTTGTTCCAAACGGATATTCGTAGATTCCCGGACGGGTACAATCGCCACTGATACTAAGGATTTTTGTTCCTTTTGATTTTTCTGTGCCCACATTGGCAAACCAGTCTCCGCCATTGACGGCAATGCCAGCGGCCGCCACAAACGTCTCCACATTATTAACGACTGTAGGCTTACCTAAATAGCCTTGGCTGACAGGATACGGAGGACGGTTACGCGGAATGCCGCACTTACCCTCCAGCGACTCAATTAAAGCCGACTCTTCACCGCAAATATAGGCACCCGCTCCGAGACAGATTTCAATATCGAAATCCAGTCCTGTACCCAGAATATTGATGCCCAACAAGCCTGCTTGCCTGAGCTGGTTCAAAACGCCTTGCAATTTCTCGTAAAGATGCAGATATTCGCCGCGTAAATACAAATAACCCTGTTTGGCGCCGATAATCGCCGCACAAACGGTCATCCCTTCAAAAACCTGGTGTGCATAACTATTTAACAACACCCTATCTTTAAACGTGCCGGGTTCGCCTTCGTCCGCGTTGCAAACCACATAACGCTCGCTGTCTGCTTCTTCGGAGCAAAACTTCCATTTCATTGCCGTTCTGAATCCGGCGCCTCCGCGCCCCCGCAATCCCGCCTTATCTACCTCAGCCAACGTTTCTTGAACACCTTTTGCTAAGGCCGATCTGAGCGCAGATCCCGGCTCTATCTGCAGATTCAATAACAGCGACGACTTGTGTATGTTGTCGTCTACTTGAAAAAATTTGACCGGCCATTCGACCAGCGGTTTTTTCTGATTAATTAAATCGGCAATTTGATCAATGACGGCCCTGTCTAAGTGCGTTAAAGCATAGCCATTTACCAAGCCAGCCGGACCTTGATCACACATGCCGGTGCATGAAGTCGTGTCCAAACTCACCAGACCGTCTTTACGCACTTCACCGACCGCAACGTTCAGTTTATTTGACAGATAACCGATCAGGCTTTTCTGGCCCAGCATGTGATCGGTAATGGAATCACTGATCAGGAGCTCATATTCGCCTCTGGGCGTTAAATGCAAAAAGCTGTAGAATTCAACAACCCCGATGATCTGGGTTCGGGGGATCTTTAATTCCTCGGCCAACTGCTCTATTGCTACTCCCGGTATGTAATGATAGCGAGACTGGACTGCCCTTAAAATCCGCAGCAAATGCGTTGCCTGATAGCGATTTTCTTCCGCGAGACCATGAATGAATTGTTGCATTTTTTCTCCGGCTTAATCCATTTATCTACTTATAATATAGTGGATTTTTGATTAGTCACCAACTTTTTCCACTGTCCGTTCTACCTTTGTTCAATCACAGATACAATACATCCCACATTGATTAGCATGCCCCCCAAAACTATTCCTTTCAAATCAGCACTGTCCTTCCAAAGCCGAACAATTGCACATTTTTATAGCAAGATTGAGCAACAAAAACAGTTACTGCAACAGATTCAGCTAGTGCTCCCGGACGGGTTAAAACACCACGCACGGCACTGCGTGATCAGTAACAAAAAACTGCTTATTTACACGGATTCAGCCGCATGGGCATCACAGATCCGTTTCTATAACAAAGCCATTCTGGCCGCTATCGCACCAATAACAAGGGAAAACGTCGAGTTCATGCAGATTAAACTGCTCTCCACACAAGCGGTCGGCGACGGCACCAAGACAAAGCGTACGGCCAATTTGCCGTCGCTAGATAAAATAAACATCATCCGAAATCAAGGCCTCTCAACTTCGGATGAAAAATTGAAGCATGCGCTGCTAAAATTAAGCGCAACGCTGGAGCGGTTATCCGAACAAAACTAACCGCGCATTGAGGATTTTACGCAGCAGACCTAGGTGATTGCGCTGCTCGCATAAAAGAAATGGGCGCATCCTCTTCTTCGTCAAAAGTCACCATTTCCCACGCATCCTTATCATCTAGCAAGGTACGCAGCAATTTATTATTCAACCCATGGCCGGACTTATAACCGGTGAACGCACCGATCAAGCTATGTTCCAGCAGATATAGATCGCCAATGGCGTCAAGGATTTTATGCTTCACAAATTCGTCCGCATAACGCAAACCATCTTCATTCAGTATCTTAGCTTCATCCACCACGATCGCATTATCAAGACTGCCACCCAAGGCAAGATTATTTTCCCGCATCATGTCAATATCTTTCATGAACCCGAAGGTTCTCGCCCGACTGACTTCCTTGACAAAGGTAGTCGATGAAAAGTCCATGGTCGCGGTCTTGAGATGCTCTGAAAAAGCGGGATGCTCAAAGTCGATAGTGAATGTCACCTTAAAGCCTTCAAAAGGCTCGAAAGCGGCCCATTTATCGCCATCCTCAACCCTTATGCCACGTTTGATGCGAATATATTGCTTTGGACTATCCTGCTCCTCGACACCTGCCGATTGCAACAAAAATACAAAAGGACCGGCACTGCCGTCCATGATCGGCACTTCAGCTGCACTGACATCAACGACGGCATTATCGATACCCAGTCCCGCAAAGGCGGAAAGTAAATGCTCAACGGTCGAGATTTTTATGTCACCTGCAACCAGTGTTGTTGACAAAACGGTCTCCCCGACATTAAGTGGGTTGGCATCAATGACAACAGGCGGTTCTAAATCAACGCGGCGAAATTTGATACCCGTGTTGGGTTCAGCCGGACGCAAAGTCAAATACACTTTCTCGCCCGTGTGCAATCCTACACCGGTAGCTCTGATTGTATTTTTTAAAGTTCGCTGCTTAATCATAAAGTAAATAACGCCGAATAAAGGGACAAAAGGTAAATTTTATCATAATAGCTGCCAAAAAAAGAGGCGAATCCCTTTTCGCCACAAATAAACCAGCGAGTTAGGCGATACTAGTGCGATAACGCGGCTTATCCCCAACCTTCTCTTCACGAAAAGGTCGGGACACCTTTTAGCGCTAAGCCAGTAGACTACTAATCAGCCTGGCGTCTTAAAAAAGCCGGAATATCCAGATAATCCATATCCATCTCCTTCTTAGGCTGCGCACCAAAACGGGTTTCTCTGCCTTCCCCTCTATTTTCTGAGCGTTGGCGCAAAACCGCCGGCTTCTCCAGTTCATCATAATTAATCACGCCGGCTGCGACTTTCTGAACCAGCTTGACAGGCGCTTTAGCCGCTTTGGAGGGAGCGCCCATGCCGGTCGCTACCACAGTCACTTTAATTTCGTCGCCCAAACTCGGATCAATTGCCGTTCCGATCTTGATTATCGCATCTTCGGAAGCAAATTCATGAACGATATTGCCCACCTCATCAAATTCGGCAATTCCCATATCGGCCGCCGTTATATTGACCAGAATGCCGCGTGCGCCTTGCAAATTAATATCTTCCAGCAATGGACAGGCGATGGCCTTTTCAGCCGCTTGCCGCGCCCGATGCTCGCCTGTAGCCGAGCCCGTCCCCATAATGGCGGCACCCATACCGGCCATCACGGTTCTAACATCCGCAAAATCCACGTTAATCATGCCGGGATGCACTATCAGTTCGGTAATACCCTGTACGGCATCGAGCAATACTCCATTCGCGGCCTTAAATGCATTCATCAAGGACACATTGCCACCCAATACCGGCAATAATTTTTGATTCGGAATGGTGATCAGGGAATCAACATATCGCTCAAGCTCTGCAATACCCGCTTCCGCCACTGCCAGCTTCTTTTTGCCTTCAAAAAGAAAAGGCTTAGTCACAACGGCAACGGTCAGAATGCCCATTTCCCGTGCAATCTCGGCAATGACCGGAATCGCGCCAGTGCCTGTGCCGCCGCCCATGCCCGCAGTCAGAAAAACCATATCGGCTCCCGCGATGACTTCCTTGATGCGATCTTTATTTTCTTCCGCCGCCTGCCTGCCAATTTCAGGATTGGTGCCGGCGCCCAAGCCCTTGGTCAATTCAACACCTAACTGGATGATGGTACCTGTATTCAGTTTCCTAAGCGCTTGCGCATCGGTATTGGCACAGATAAATTCCACACCTTCGATTTGGCTGTCCACCATATGGTTGACGGCATTGCCGCCGCCACCCCCTACGCCAATAACCTTGATTACCGCCGTATCACTACACATGTCTATCAATTCGTATGCCATTTTCGTTACCTCTAAAATACCTGACCAAATTTATTAAAAATTACCTTGAAACCAGCTTTTCATCTTTGCAAATATCCCGGAACCGTCTGCACTAATGCTTCTGTCTGCGCCCTGATGCTCTCTACCGTACATTAATAATCCGACACCAGTGGAGTGCGCCGGATTTCTCACCACTTCTGTTAATCCTGCTACGTTTTGTGGTATCCCCATTCGAACCGGCATATGGAAAATTTCTTCCGCCAATTCGATTAATCCCATCACTCTTGAACTGCCGCCGGTTAACACAATGCCGGCGGCAATCAATTCTTCATAACCGCTGCGCCTAAGCTCCGCCTGGACCAGCAGCATTAATTCCTCATACCGCGGCTCAATAATCTCAGCCAGATTTTGCGTTGAAATTTTGCGTGGCGCGCGGTCACCAATACTGGGCACCTCTATCGAACCATCGACCTGCGCCAATTGCGTTAATGCACAGGCGTATTTTTGCTTGATTTCTTCCGCATTCAGCGTTGGCGTGCGTAAGGCCACGGCAATATCGTTGGTGACCTGATCGCCAGCTATGGGAATGACGGCCGTATGCTTGATGGCCCCATCTACGAAGATAGCTATATCGGTGGTGCCTCCGCCTATATCGATCAGACATACCCCCAGTTCCTTTTCATCTTCCGTAAGCACAGAATTACAGGATGCCAATTGTTCAAGCACCATATCATCGACCTCCAGACCGCAGCGGCGAATACATTTGATGATATTCTGTGCTGCACTGACGCTGCCGGTCACCATATGCACTTTTGCTTCCAGACGTATCCCGGACATGCCGATGGGCTCTTTAATCCCATCCTGCAGATCGATCACAAACTCTTGCGGCAAGATGTGTAATATCTTCTGATCCGCCGGAATAGCGACCGCACGTGCCGAATCAATCACTCGATCTATATCGTATTGGGTAACTTCCTTATCTTTGATCGCGACGATCCCGTGAGAATTAAGACTTCTGATATGGCTACCGGCAATGCCTGCAAATACAGACTTAATCTGGCAGCCTGCCATTAGTTCGGCCTCTTCGACAGCGCGCTGTATTGACTGCACGGTCGATTCCAAATTAACAACCACACCTTTCTTGAGGCCGCGCGAAGCCGTAGAACCTATTCCAATTACTTCAATACCTCCGTCGAATGTAAGTTCACCCACAATAGCCGCCACCTTGGAAGTTCCGATGTCCAGCCCGACTATTAAATTACGCTCTGTTTTTTTCGCCATTTTTTTTACTCTGTGTCGCCTTTTGTACTCGGCCGTCTATTTCATTTTCTGGATTTGCTATTTTTTTCCAGTCTATTTCTTCGCTTTCCGGCTTCCACGAAACCGCATAGCCATTGGTATATCTCAAATCCACTATGGCCATGGCCTCAACCTGCTCCTGCCCTAGTACTGACAACGTTTTCAGAAACCGCTGTAACTTCTTTAAAGGCTCATTACGCCCTAAGAGTATTTCCATGCCGCTTGCCAGCTTCAGCGACCATGACCAGCGGTCATTGATCTTAAACTCCGCCAACTCCATGGACTGGTCTGCTAATGCCGTTTTAACGCCCTTCATGATTTCCAGTACCTTCTTATGCTGCTCATCGGGCCCGGACAGCAGGGGAAGAAATTGAAACTGGTCTACATTCTTGGGACTAAATACCTCCCCCTGTTCATTCAGGAGACTGTCTTGTCCCCAGCGCACATAAGGCTTTTGTTCATGCACCTTGATATCAATCGCATCGGGCCAGACACGTTTAACGGTCACCGACTGCACCCAAGCCAATTGGCCAACCGCCTGATGTATCGCCTGCATGTCGGCGGCAAAAAATCCGGTCATCACCAAGGGCTGCAGCGTCGTTTTTAATTCGTCTTTGCTCAGGTACTGAAACACACCTTCGGTTCTGACATACTTAATGGGCAACTTGTCGGCACTATATGCTCTCAATTTCTGCCCGTAGGTCCAGCCCAAACCTATTACCAGCAACGCAACAGCCAAAATTTTTGCAGCAGTCATTACTCCTTACCCGAAGCTGGTTTCCAATACAAGCCAGACTAATTCATCAAAATCAATCCCCGCCTGCCTGGCCGCCATAGGCACCAGACTGTGATCCGTCATGCCGGGAACGGTGTTAATTTCAATCAATTGATACTGGCCATCTGCATCGATGAATACATCGACCCTGGCCCAGCCTCTGACACCCACGACCTCGCTGGCGGTGACCGCTAATTGGCGCAATTGGCTTTCCTCCTTCTCGCTCAAGCCACTCGGACAATGGTATTGCGTCGTAGTCGCCCGGTATTTCGCCTCGTAATCATAAAATGCATTCGGCGTTTCCAGACGAATAACAGGTAAGGCCTCGCCTGCCAGTACCGCCACGGTATATTCCTTGCCTGTCACCCAGGCTTCGGCATAGACATCACAGCGATATTCGGCCGCTATCTTTATAGCCTTGACCAGCTCATCACGATTCGTTGCCTTGCTCATGCCAATGCTCGAACCTTCTTGCGCGGGCTTGACGATAACCGGAAAACCCAGCTTTTCTATACAGCCGACAATGTCATCCTCA
>Ga0208625_100194_pt1 | contig 15896 bp, 10 predicted proteins | sample LakWasMeta8_HOW4_2_FD_183858 | JGI IMG/M metagenome (GOLD analysis project Ga0208625, IMG submission 183858) | Freshwater sediment methanotrophic microbial communities from Lake Washington under simulated oxygen tension - Sediment Metagenome... | ecosystem: Environmental > Aquatic > Freshwater >... | reverse complement strand
CTTGTCGTGGATAAACGATATTGGAGCAGGACAGCCGGGGCTTGCGTAGCAATCTAACCGTCGCTAAGTTTTGATGATTTCACGCAGGAGCAAGGAAATTACCCTTCAAAACTTAGCGACTCGCTTGTTATGTGAGGCTGTTTTCTAAGCTGCCTATGCGGCAGTGAACTATCAGCAAGGCTTTATTTTGCGGACACTTGCTTTCTAAGCTGCCTATGCGGCAGTGAACTTCAATTGAACTTTAATATCACGCAACCGAGCTTTCTAAGCTGCCTATGCGGCAGTGAACAATGAAGCAACGTTTTAAAATTACTTTTTTGATTTCTAAGCTGCCTATGCGGCAGTGAACTCTTTTGCTGATTCCTCGTTTTCCGCCTTAATTTTCTAAGCTGCCTATGCGGCAGTGAACGTTGTACTCTTTTTAATTCTATTAACTCTTGATTTCTAAGCTGCCTATGCGGCAGTGAACCAAAAGCTACCAAAGCCAAAAAATGCCGTTTATTTCTAAGCTGCCTATGCGGCAGTGAACTTTGCTAAAAAATAGCTTCTCAATCCTTTAGTTTTCTAAGCTGCCTATGCGGCAGTGAACTAACATTGGAGATAGCCATGAAACAACCACCATTTCTAAGCTGCCTATGCGGCAGTGAACTCATAAATCTTGGCTAAATCCTGAGTTTTTGGTTTCTAAGCTGCCTATGCGGCAGTGAACACCAAACTTATTCACCTTGGCCGGTAAACATATTTTCTAAGCTGCCTATGCGGCAGTGAACGCGGTAATCTGGGTTTTAAGCTCGGATGTAGCTTTCTAAGCTGCCTATGCGGCAGTGAACAGTTATGGTCTGAGTTAATGCGGAACTTTTCATTTCTAAGCTGCCTATGCGGCAGTGAACACACAAACACAGGATTATCTACTCCGCTTGATTTTCTAAGCTGCCTATGCGGCAGTGAACATTGAATCATATCTTGCCAAGCCACCACGCAATTTCTAAGCTGCCTATGCGGCAGTGAACAGACCCAATGGGGCCTCATCATTTTCTTGATTTTTCTAAGCTGCCTATGCGGCAGTGAACCACTGCGGTTAATTCTAACTCAGGATGCTACTTTTCTAAGCTGCCTATGCGGCAGTGAACAATGGCGGGCCACCTGCAGCCGCGCGGGTTTCTTTCTAAGCTGCCTATGCGGCAGTGAACCCCATGTCTAAGCGCGTCGCTCGTGAGATCTGTTTCTAAGCTGCCTATGCGGCAGTGAACTAGCCGCAATTTTATCGTCACGTTTTTGCCCATTTCTAAGCTGCCTATGCGGCAGTGAACTTGAAGCGGTTAACTCAGTCGGCAAACCAACTTTTCTAAGCTGCCTATGCGGCAGTGAACCCCCGAAAGGCACCTTGCCCGCGCCGTATGAATTTCTAAGCTGCCTATGCGGCAGTGAACAAATCATCGCCGTGGCCATGGTTGCCCTGGTCTTTCTAAGCTGCCTATGCGGCAGTGAACGCAACCATCTTGAGTATTCGGAAAAATACAAATTTCTAAGCTGCCTATGCGGCAGTGAACTAACAACCGTTGCTACGTTTGTCGGCGCTACTTTTCTAAGCTGCCTATGCGGCAGTGAACTTTGCGAGTTCCAAAACGTAAAAGACCATGCATTTCTAAGCTGCCTATGCGGCAGTGAACATTCTTCAGACATTCTTTATGTCTTTTCTTGGTTTCTAAGCTGCCTATGCGGCAGTGAACGCCAATCCGGTTAATCGTCGCGCTGAATTGATTTTCTAAGCTGCCTATGCGGCAGTGAACAGCCAACACTATGTCAACGCCATCTCCTTGTTTTTCTAAGCTGCCTATGCGGCAGTGAACACTACAGGAGGAGAGACACAAGCGCCTGTAGTTTTCTAAGCTGCCTATGCGGCAGTGAACTTCAACTCTTTATGCTGACGAGTGGCATTTGTTTTCTAAGCTGCCTATGCGGCAGTGAACATTATGCGCAGTGCTGGACGGTTCGACTCCCTTTTCTAAGCTGCCTATGCGGCAGTGAACCGAATATGAGGCGCGGCTTGTTTGGCGATTTTTTTCTAAGCTGCCTATGCGGCAGTGAACTATAGCAAAAAACAATGTTGTGAACGCTTCGATTTCTAAGCTGCCTATGCGGCAGTGAACAACATTTCTTTGCCTTTCGTCATCAATTCAATTTTCTAAGCTGCCTATGCGGCAGTGAACCTGATAGCAATCCTACAGCTCGCTCAAAAAATTTTCTAAGCTGCCTATGCGGCAGTGAACACACGATGCACATTTGAAAGCGCGGGAATATATTTCTAAGCTGCCTATGCGGCAGTGAACGGATCGCCAATAAATACTTTTCCAGCATTGAATTTCTAAGCTGCCTATGCGGCAGTGAACCAACAGGTACTTTTGCTACAGAATCGGCTACGTTTCTAAGCTGCCTATGCGGCAGTGAACATCCAGCCGCAGCCGGGGCAAAGATAACAGGACTTTCTAAGCTGCCTATGCGGCAGTGAACTGCGGCCAGCGTTTGGTAATAAATTTTTTCATTTTCTAAGCTGCCTATGCGGCAGTGAACCATTATTAATGGCGTTGCCGTCTGTTTCACCATTTCTAAGCTGCCTATGCGGCAGTGAACCCATAGCCATCCATTCACCTATCCACTGGGTATTTCTAAGCTGCCTATGCGGCAGTGAACTTTGCATTTGAATTTCATATCCGGTGGACGTTTTTCTAAGCTGCCTATGCGGCAGTGAACGCATATTTTCCGGCATTTCTTAAGCTTGGCTTTTTCTAAGCTGCCTATGCGGCAGTGAACTCAGCGCGCTTTGTGCCGATGCCGCCCATGATTTTCTAAGCTGCCTATGCGGCAGTGAACGATTACCGAGCAAGGTATTCGCGGCGATTTATTTTCTAAGCTGCCTATGCGGCAGTGAACGCGGCACGGCGGGCGGCGAGCAATTGCCCGCATTTCTAAGCTGCCTATGCGGCAGTGAACAAGCAGAAAACAGCTCTGACCTAATCACCGACTTTCTAAGCTGCCTATGCGGCAGTGAACTTTTACCGCCCATAGTTGGGCTTTCTGCACCATTTCTAAGCTGCCTATGCGGCAGTGAACGCCTCTAAAGCGGCGGCTAGCTCGTTTCTAACTTTCTAAGCTGCCTATGCGGCAGTGAACCGTCGAGCATTTTGAGCCCTACGGTTTTACCATTTCTAAGCTGCCTATGCGGCAGTGAACTCTAGCGCACTGGCAGCATCGCCGCCGCTACCGTTTCTAAGCTGCCTATGCGGCAGTGAACGCACAACAGCTGCCGCCCCTGGTGTGGCTTCTTTTCTAAGCTGCCTATGCGGCAGTGAACAACACCGATTTGTTCGGCATCACAATTTTTAATTTCTAAGCTGCCTATGCGGCAGTGAACTGATTAATTTCTAACAAATCGGCCATTTTTATTTTCTAAGCTGCCTATGCGGCAGTGAACAAGGCGCCGCGTCACGCTCTCAGAGCGTGGAATTTCTAAGCTGCCTATGCGGCAGTGAACATCGCTGTGCAATTAATGACGAATTGTCGCTATTTCTAAGCTGCCTATGCGGCAGTGAACTTGTCGCGGTAGGCTTAGAAAATTGGCGCGTTTTTCTAAGCTGCCTATGCGGCAGTGAACCGCTGACAAATGCCAGCTGGACCGGGTCAACCTTTCTAAGCTGCCTATGCGGCAGTGAACTTACCGCTTGATGCTTATCTTGATGATCTTCGTTTCTAAGCTGCCTATGCGGCAGTGAACCAAGCATGGGCGAATTGTCTAGCCTATGCATCTTTCTAAGCTGCCTATGCGGCAGTGAACTCAACAACATAGAGAGGCCCTGACCCGCTTTCTTTCTAAGCTGCCTATGCGGCAGTGAACCCATAGGCACCGAAGAGAATTGACCGGCTGGATTTCTAAGCTGCCTATGCGGCAGTGAACTTAATGAAGCTACCGGCGCTTATGAGGCCGCCTTTCTAAGCTGCCTATGCGGCAGTGAACTCCTGTACGGCTTTCAAGACATCGCGCATAGTTTTCTAAGCTGCCTATGCGGCAGTGAACATTTAACCGCAGCAATGGGCATTGTTTATGCTTTTCTAAGCTGCCTATGCGGCAGTGAACCGTTTATTAATGCGCTTCATGGTGTTTCTTTTTTTCTAAGCTGCCTATGCGGCAGTGAACATTGCCAGATTGGCACATCCTCACGTTAAGAATTTCTAAGCTGCCTATGCGGCAGTGAACATGAGTGCAAAGCGTTTATTAATGCGCTTCATTTTCTAAGCTGCCTATGCGGCAGTGAACCCGATTTTAGTTCTGAATCCGCTCGCCTAACTTTTCTAAGCTGCCTATGCGGCAGTGAACTTAAATCTAATTGAATGTTCATAAAGCCCCCTTTTCTAAGCTGCCTATGCGGCAGTGAACGAACGGCTTGGAGTAGCCGCTGGTTTTTTGCTTTTCTAAGCTGCCTATGCGGCAGTGAACATGCTTATAAATATATATTGACTTTTTATATTTTTCTAAGCTGCCTATGCGGCAGTGAACAACTTTTCAGCGTTCAGCTTGGTTTTATTGCTTTTCTAAGCTGCCTATGCGGCAGTGAACTTTGAGAAGGAGAGCAAACAGAATAAACAGGATTTCTAAGCTGCCTATGCGGCAGTGAACGCGTGCTGCCGGTTATGTTCGTTAATTTTAAATTTCTAAGCTGCCTATGCGGCAGTGAACTTTAAATGTAAGTGAGCCATTGTTTTTCCTTTTTTCTAAGCTGCCTATGCGGCAGTGAACATAATTCGTTTGTTTAGTGGCCGCCCCTTTATTTTCTAAGCTGCCTATGCGGCAGTGAACAAAAATGACTATCGTTGTGACGTTTTGTTATTTTTCTAAGCTGCCTATGCGGCAGTGAACATCAAAATAAAGCGTTGAATTCTGTTTTTTTCTTTCTAAGCTGCCTATGCGGCAGTGAACTTATGATATAACCACAATGGAAATGTTTAACATTTCTAAGCTGCCTATGCGGCAGTGAACTAACCGTGCGGTACTGCACCACGGCATTTGCATTTCTAAGCTGCCTATGCGGCAGTGAACATTAAGCCGCCTAAAAAGCTGACACTGTTACATTTCTAAGCTGCCTATGCGGCAGTGAACAGCAGTAAGATAGACTTAGCGTGCTGTTCAATTTTCTAAGCTGCCTATGCGGCAGTGAACTCGAAATACTCGTCAAGATCCATCATGGTTGATTTCTAAGCTGCCTATGCGGCAGTGAACTTTGAAAAATCAGAGGGCTTTGGCGGTTTATTTTTCTAAGCTGCCTATGCGGCAGTGAACGAATTTTGGTTGATGACTCAAAATCCGAAACTTTTCTAAGCTGCCTATGCGGCAGTGAACTCACCTGTTCAGTCGTCCGGTGCTGTGGACCATTTCTAAGCTGCCTATGCGGCAGTGAACCCGGGATTAGTGGAACCGAGGACGATATTACCTTTCTAAGCTGCCTATGCGGCAGTGAACTTATACCGGATTGCAATGCTTCAAGCGCTACTTTTCTAAGCTGCCTATGCGGCAGTGAACTCCCGTTTGGTTTTCGCGTTGCTGAGCCTCATTTTCTAAGCTGCCTATGCGGCAGTGAACAATCTTTGCATCTTTACCCGCTCGCGGAATCTTTTCTAAGCTGCCTATGCGGCAGTGAACATGCACCACAGCGAGCCCAGCTGGGTTTCGTATTTCTAAGCTGCCTATGCGGCAGTGAACGTTGCTTTAACACTGCATCGGAACCCGTCAATTTTCTAAGCTGCCTATGCGGCAGTGAACTTTTAAGTGATTAAACAAGCCAAGGCCGCATTTTTCTAAGCTGCCTATGCGGCAGTGAACCCGTATTGCTCGGTCTCCCAAGAGTTAACCCATTTCTAAGCTGCCTATGCGGCAGTGAACTCTATTAATACACATCTTGTCTCAATCTGCTTTTTCTAAGCTGCCTATGCGGCAGTGAACTTTGCTACAGCGGGGGCGCAATAGCTTTTACCTTTCTAAGCTGCCTATGCGGCAGTGAACAAAGCACCAGAATATAAACAAACAAGGCTAGGTTTCTAAGCTGCCTATGCGGCAGTGAACAGGCTCGTGAAAACTGTGTGATGTATGCCCGTTTTCTAAGCTGCCTATGCGGCAGTGAACTGCGTAAAGCTGTCAATGAGCCCAGACCTAAATTTCTAAGCTGCCTATGCGGCAGTGAACAACCCACCTTAGACAGTGGGGTTTTTTCATCTTTTCTAAGCTGCCTATGCGGCAGTGAACGCGAAGATGGTGCAGTTGCCAACGGCGAACCGTTTCTAAGCTGCCTATGCGGCAGTGAACTTGCAAACACGTCTGTGTTGCAATCTTCAATATTTCTAAGCTGCCTATGCGGCAGTGAACTTGTGAGCCTCATCATGACGGTTGTCCGCATTTTTCTAAGCTGCCTATGCGGCAGTGAACGATGACATTACCGCAGCCTATAGCGCCCAATTTTTCTAAGCTGCCTATGCGGCAGTGAACTGACCCCAAAAATCTTTAAAGCCAGTTGCTATGCAGTTTACAGGAGATTTAGGCTGATTTACCCATTCCCAAAACCACATTTTGCAACTAGCTGATTTTTCTGTATTTTTAAAAAGCGGTAAAAACTTGGGTCAAAAATCGGGTACCGTGGATACAGCGCTTAAGCCATAGCTACTGAACGTCGTCCCTAATGGTTCGGCGACTATGGTTTTTTTAATCCACAAACAAAACTCCTGATTACCACTTAAACTTTTTAAACGTATAAATGGTGTTGTTATGTTTTTATGCACCATCTCGCTGTAAAGTACTAACGCTGTTTCATAGTCGACGTTATGTCTTTTGGCATAACGTCTGGCTAAACGCTCTCTATTGGTTTTGGGTTGCTCGCGTTGAAAAATAGCGTATCCCATGAGTTTTTCCGGCACTGGACGAACACTGGTGCAATGTACATAATCACTGAGGCGCGATAACCATTTGCCGGCATTGAACTGGATGAGGGTGGCCTCGTCCTGAGCAAACATGCGCAATTTACCGCCCAACACGCTATATTTTTCATCTGTGAAATAGTCAGGAAAAGAGATGCCAACCAGTACATGGCCTTGATCTTCCTGTATTTCGACTAAGCCCAGGTGGATTTGCTGGAAGATTTTTGACCAGAGGAAATGGATAGGAATTTCTTCCTGGGGTAATAACGATAGCTCCTGATAATAATTCAGCATTTACTCATTACCCCCAAAGACACCCCCGCGAATCAGAGTCGCAATAACGTAATGCTGCTGTTCGACAGGAATCTCGCCATCTTTTAGCCATTTCAGGAATAAGGTATAAAAATCATTTTTTGTAATGCGGTGTGCTTCTCCCCTTGATGTGACCGAACCGTAAGGCTCAATGGCAATGGCTTTTAAATTCGTGTCGTCAGCGTACCAAGTGTCGATAGTCCGTAAGGCATTGCCGATTTTTTCCGAGTGCATGGCGGCGCAATCGTTTTCACCATGTTTTAGCTTAAATAATATTTTTGATTTTTCACCTTTTGGAATATTAAGCACCATTTCTTGTGAAGGCCAAACATGTTGACCTAACCCAAGCTTTGCGAATGCGGTAATTTCTAAATACTCAAACCCGTCACCCTGCAAGCCGTTTTGAATCACGTCAACCAGTTTCGCGAAAGGATGATTGCTGTCGGGTGACAAGCTAAAATCGTTAAGCGAATAATCGTAAGCATTAAATGACCACGTTTCTTTACCGTGTTTTACTTTGATACAAACCGACTCTGCACCGACACGGTTACGCCATAAAAACCGACCATTCACGATGTTATTGGCATAGCGGGTGGCTAATTCTTTAAATTGATGCTCGTTACGGTAAGAGTTCACGACATGATTCACTTTTTCTTCAAACTCTGGAGTATTACAGGCTGTTGGTTCTTCGAGCTGCCCCAAGGTTTTTAAAGTGAAACTGACACGTAAGGTATTGGCATCATGCGGCAAAGACGCATCATCTCCCCATGAAAGATTAGGCTCTTTTTTCTCTTCATCTTTTACCCCAAATTGGCTTTTTGTCGCGCGGTTTCTTTTTTCATGCAGCTTAATCGATTGCCATTTCTCGGATTGGTCGATGTCAGTCCATAAACCTGATGCCATTAGCGCATCGGAAACTTCAAGTTTTCGGCTAAATGCCAGTACTGATGGCAGTGTCAATGCAGTAGTTTTAGTTTGTTTTTCAGCCATTGTTTTTCTCCTTAGTTAAGTGAATTCAAAAAATCATCATTAAAATCATCGTCAGCAGCATCTTCTAATTCATTCGCTGTGGGTTGCGTCTGTTCGCCTTGCTGGCATAAATACCAATCTTGCTCTTGTCGGTAATGCCAGAGCATGTCTGAAACCTGTTGGATACGGTGTAAGCTGATCCATTCGCCTATGCTATGCACCACTTCAACAAAACAAACGGGGGTGGTGGAATCGCGAGTATTAGCCACTTCATCCGATGGATAAATGGGGCTTATTGCTTTGTAGCCGTTGGTGATGGGTACAAGCCAGCCTTTGGCAGGTTTGTCCATGCGTATCCATTCGGCTTCGGTTTTATCGGTAGCCTCAAGTTCATTTTCTTTAAGTTTGGGTTTGGCTTGATATTTGAGGGCAGAAAAGTCCAGCCAAGCATCCATTAACTCGGCATCGGCTTGCTGTTGTTTCAAGGCTTGGTAATGGTTAGCCAACAAATCGGAGCGATCTATCAGCACAAATCCAGGTAACAATAAGCGTCTAAGCTTTTTTGATAATGTCTGCTGATCTAAATTGAGGACATGGACAGCGGCAATGCTCTGAATTGAGCCACCTGCCAAGCGATGTTGATGCGCCAAATTCATGATGGTTTTCGCTAGGGCGTTAATTTCAGCTGTTCGGCTTGTATTCAAATCAGGACAGGCCATGACTAAAGAAACCGTCATATTCATTTTGCCTTCTTCGATAATGGGCGGAGAAATTGTGGCTTTTTCTCTACCTTTGTTATCTTTTCCTTTTTCTCGCGGTGGATTTTTGGTTTGAGCAAAGAAATAATCACGATGTTCTTTGGGCTGGTAAGCATGTATTTGGTGCTGATGGCAAATGACTGCACAACCTTGTAAAGTTAATTGCTGACTGACAGCTAACCTTCTGGATAAGGCATGACCAAAACCTAAAAAATGGGTAATGGCTGGAAAACCATAGGTAAATCCGGCAATGCAATTGGCATCTTGGACGCTGATACGCTCAAAAACGATGTAGGCATTGCTCATGATTGCACCTCCATTGTGATAGATTCCAAATCCGCTTCGGCGAGCGCGTTAAATTCTCGTAGCAAGGGCGTAAACAGTTTTTGCCACTGTTTTTCGTGTGTCATCCCTAGGGTGAGTTGCTTGTGTTTAATTTGTCGGTTAATCCATTTAGAAAAATCGATAACTAAATCAGATGACCAATCAAGTGTAGCTTTGGCGATTTGAAATTCTTCATCCTGCCTTAGAGGGTCTAGCCAATATTGTTGATAGGCGGGCAATTGAGATTCTTGCGACCAGCCTGCATGTTGTTTAAATCCTTGAATCTGAGTGGCATAATCGAATACCACATCGGCAATATCCTTGATATGGCTGCGGATAAGTTGCTTGCGCTGTAGATTTACGCTAAGTTTGTTGGCCTTAATAGCTAACAATAAATTTTTGAGTTCTGTTAGCGGTTCTTTGGCTTGGGAGGCAAGTTGTTTATTAAATAAGGTTTTTACATGGATAGGTGGTTTGGTTTGGGTTTGCCATTGCGGCGGGATAGCGGGAAATAGAAACAATTGCCCAGAACGGTTTCCACTGCTGTTTAAATTTGAGACATTTGTATGTGCTTTTGATGATTGGGTAACTTTTAAAATAGCAGTTTGTTGAAACAAGTTATCTAGTTCTTGGCTATAAGCCTTATTTCTTCTAGCTTCGCGTACCAACGAATCTTTTTGACGAGTTGCCCAAACACGTTCATAGATTATTTGCGCCAAACTCGATGAAACCAGAGGTGTTAACAAGTGATAACCCTTTTCCAAAGGTACAGGAAAATACACTTGTTTTACCAAGGTATGGCTGGATTTATTTTTTTCATTAAAAGCTTGACTGAATTGCTTTTGCCATTGTTGGAGCTGCACATCATCTTGAGCATATGATTTTAAAGCCAAAGGATTATTACAGAGAATTTTTCCCAGCATTTCACCCGCACAATTTAACTGCAAGAATTCTGCAATCGGAGAATACTCTGCTGTTGTATAAGCAAAATCAGTAGGCAACTTTCCAGAAAAATTTGCAGTGATTAAAAGCGTTCTTGGTTGTTGTACGCCAAAAGTCAAGGCGTTGAAATTTGACGCTTTAGCGCTGGAATGCGTAAGTTTAGCGATATGGGTCATACCAACACTAACTGAATTAGATTTACTTGCGGCATTACTAATCCATGTATTTTGATCAAACTTATTTCTAGCAGCCTCACTTACTTTTGTCATCTCATGCGTGATTTCAGAATCAATCTCGGCCAATATTTCAAGTAAGCGTTTATTTTTCTTGAATTTATCCGCTTGAAGTTTCTCTGTTTCAATTTTTTCAAAGGATTTTTTATCTTGTTCGGATAATTGGGATTTGTTCGCTTTCTTTTTAAAGTCTTTGAATTCCGTAGCAAGTGTTGTTTTTAACTCATTTTGGTTAGATGTCTCTTGATACAAATTTATAATTTTATCAACTGATTCAGATAGTTTTTCATTACTGTCAAAGAGAACCGCCAATTTATCGAGCTTATTACGCATCCATTGGTTTGATTCAAGAACGTCCTCATCCTTGGCATATTTTTCTAAACATTCTTTGTGCTTATGGTTCTTTTTTTTATCCCTTATAGGTTTAAGTATCTCTTCATAGCCAGTTGAAATTGATTCTTGAATTTTGTCGTTAAAAAAATCTTCAATTATTTTTTGTGTATTTTCCATCAAGCACTCCTATTTAATCTCTTTAAAAACCCCCAGCATTGGGGAGTAACACCATTCATTTATTTGATTTTCATAGTCAGGTAGACGTATTTCGCCAAAGCAATAACTGATATATTTCAAAGGCTTTTCTAACTGATCTCCCAAATGCGCGTATTGATCTTGAATATCGAAAACAAACCAAATTTGATTGCCTTGGGCTGGCGTTACATCAATATTCGTAATATCCGTTACGGGTTCATATTCAATGGGATTAACGTTCTCGTTTTTTATTTTCCAAATGGGTTCGTAGTCTTCCCCTTCAAGATAAAGGCAATACGCTTGGTCAGGCGAAGAAGCCCTAAAAGGTTGCTTGCGCTGGATTTCGGCACACCATGCAACCTGATTTTTCCACCAGATACGGGCATTGTTTTTTTGCTCGTTATCGCCTAGAAGTATTTCGCGATAGGCCATGTGTTCTAAAACAACTAAATTTTTGAACGGCGGTTTTCTGCTTTCTTTATTTAGGGGTGGGGAACAAATGCTAGGTGTGGCAAGTGGTATTGCATATTGTTGGTCATCAAGAATTTCGGCTAAATCATGGCTGCTTAGTTTTCGGTTTTTAGCCTCAAATCCTGGTTTTTCATAGGCAATCTCTTTGCCTTTTAAAGTCTTATGGTTTTTAGCCAGAATATACAAATTCTCTGTTTCGGGTGTTTGCTTACGATGCCGTTGTATACGTCCGGCTATTTGAATGATTGAACGCATGGAACTGGGTTCGGCAATCGCCCAATCGTAATCATGATCGCGCCCCACTTCTGCCACCGACGTTGCCAACACCACAAAAAGCTGGTTTTGCTCAGGATAATTGTTTAAGGCGTGTTGGATTTCGGGAAAACGCCAAATGGCTTCTTGGTCTTTGCGGTTGAGGGCTTGGTCTAATTTGCTTTCAATAAATGCCCGTTGCGCCAAAGGATATTGGCTGTGATAAACGCAGTAATGGATTCGGAAATTTTCCGGCGCAGGATTGGCATACAGCAGCCTTGCAATTGCCACTAATGGATTGATATTGGCTATACGTACCAAACCGATAGAGACTTTTTTACCGGATGCGTGTTGTTGATGATGACATTGATGCAAAGCCACCATGCCTTGCCGGATGACCAGACTCATAGTGTTGAGTGGTGGTAAATCCGTTATCGCGGAAATTTCCAGTAATTTTGCTTTGCGAAACACCAAATTATCTTGACTGAGCTTGGTAATACGTTTTTGGATGAATTCATCATGCGCTTTGATAAAGCTCTGTATATTTTGTTGTTCTGACGTTTGCACACTGAATTCATCAAACCAAGCGCAAATAACTGGTTTTTGTACATTCGATTGTATAGTGGCAGCATTAAATGCTTTTCGCCCTTCTTGATAGGCTTCAAACAAGGCATAAGCTAATGCGGGTGGCATGGTTGCCGTGGAAAGTAGCACTTTTGCACCCAACATACCCGCCCAATTTACCAAACGTGCTAATGCAGGCAAGTCGTTCAAGTCAAATTCGTCCGGTTCATCTAAAACCAGATCGGATGTAAGCAGGCGCAACATCGGCACAATTTGTCTACCGCCACGCACACCTTCGGTTGCAGGCGTTAAGTGGTCGATAGTGCTGACCAGTATGGGAGCATGTAATAGTTTTTTCGCTTTTTGATTGTTTTGAAACCACTTTTCTAATTGGCCTTCGTAGAGTTCGGTGTCATAAATCACGTCGAAACCGTCATCATCCAAACCCATATCCAAGCTTTCGCTGCCTCTTGCGGCGAATGGATTCTCATCGATTTGTTTGCCTTGGTTGATTTGGTTAAGTCGTAAAATGGCCTGAGAACCAATGAGTGTGGCAATCTCAGTTTTATCGAGTGCCAAGCGTTCTTGCAATGCTTCGCCAGTTTGCAGCGTCAATGTTCTTAAACCCAAGGCGACACTAAAGCGGCAACCTTTCAATTCGTCAGCTAATCCGTACATAATTCTAGCGTTCGCCAAGGTTTTGCCCTTTCCGGTCGAGGCCATATTGATGCCGAAAAAGCCTTGCTCTTTGACTTGGCTTTGAATCTGTTGAGCCGCTTGATAAGCCTTGGTTTGCCAAGGCTCTTTATCTTCTTTCGGGCCTTTGGCTAAGATTTTATTGGGGGGGAGCATGGGCAATTCTTCGCGTAAGCGTCTAAACCTTAAAATGAAATCAAAGGCGTGCTGGCTTACGCCAACATTATGCTCATCCAGTTTTTGCTTGAACTGATGTTGTTTGTCGGTATTGGCGTAAGCCTGATAATTGGCATCTTGCCAGCGGACTTGCACGTCTTGGGCAGAATAATGATGGTCGGCAAGCATCAAGGCCAGACGGGACAAGTGCATCACAAATGGCTGGCTAAACCAATCGACACCAAGCAAACCTTGGCAAGACAGCGCGCGTTTCGAAAGCTGATTGGCTTTTTTTTGCCAAGTTTTGCTTACCAACGGGGTGTGATTGGAAAATGTCCAGTTGGCTTTTACTATTTCACCTTCCCATTCGTGGTTTCTGCTATTAACGGAATTCCACGCATCATCAAAATCTTGGCTTAACCATATATCGGGTTGATCAATTCCTGGTTCTGCTTCGCCTTGTTTTGGATACGCAGGCAAACGATGATGTGAAACCACTAGCCAACCCACTAATTTTGCGAACGTTGGCAGCGTGTCGAAAGGATTGTTGAATTCATTCTGCGCAGGTTGGTCGGTCACTATTTTTTGCAGAATATATTTTTCTAATTGTTCATCAACAGTTGCTAATTGTTCTAGCCATTCTTGATCGCCACGTCCGTCAACAAAAGCCTGAAATAAACGCAATGACACCCATTCATGCCGATACGGTTCGAATCTTTTTCCTTTAATTTCTGGATTGAGTTTGTCTTGAAATAAATCATTCGCTTTGCCCAAGTCATGGAATAACCCCGCAATTGCAGAAGCAATGACGATAATTTCGGTTGTGTGCCAGCCCTTTTCCCATTCGCGATGACTAAAATCAATTCTAGTGCTATTCACAGGCACAATCCCTTCAGCATTAAACCGCTTGCGATTCCCCACTATCCAAACCAACTCGCTCCGGCTCCTTGACCGAATCCAATGACAAGACACTGCGGTGTTTTTGGTGGCGGTTTTGCGCAACAGGGTTTTAACGGCAATTAAGCCGTCTTCGGTGATGATGGTTTGCCAAGTGTTATCACCAATCCGATTAGCGAAGGCATCTAAAACCCGCCGGGTGCGATTGAGGGCTTTTTTCTGGCATTGACTGACAAAAGTCACCATCATGACCAGTCATCCCGCATAGCTTGTTGCTTGACTTGTTCAAACATAAAGTCCAGGGCTTTGTGCTCGGTAAATTTTTGTAGGATTTGTTGGCGAAATTCCTGTTCGGTGGCTTTTTCTTTGGCGCTGATAAAGGCCCAGGGCAGAACGATGGCGTCTTTGATCAGGTCAGCGACATCAAACACTAATGCGCCGCGTCTGGTTTTGCCGTGCATGACCGCAAAACCATGCGGAATGCCTAGTACCCAAAGCGTGGTGGCGGCTAGGCCATAGGCCAAGTAGTTACCATGATTTAAAAAGCCGTTGGCAAGGTCGGTGTTTTCGCGTTCCCTGACAAAATCGCCCAGTTTGGTGGCTTTCGCGGCGTAGCGATAGAGTTGCTTGGTGAGCAGGGCTTCTTTTTGAAGCAAGTCGCCGGTTTTTACAGCTTGTGGGATTTGATTGACATAGGTGTCCAGGGCGTTGCTGATTTCTATGTCATCTGCGAAAAAGTTCTCGGCTTTTAAATCCCGGTCTTTTTCCCAGATGCTTTTTAGGTAGGTAACACGGGCATCTTGAAAGGCTTTGGCTACCGTAAGCCGTTTGTCATCATCAAACCAAAACTTTAACCATGCTTGCACATACTCGGTGGGGCGATATTCGCTTTGCGGGGTTAGCCATTCTATTTCGCTGCCGGCAAACAACGGCGAACTTCCTCCGCCACAAAAACCGACTAACACTCCCGCGCTGGCTAACATGCGCATGGCGGCCTGTGTGATAGAAGTGCCGGTACCTAAGAGAATAACAGTGGTGTTGGCAATGGGGATATTCCAGTAATAGTTTTGGTCCTTGGCTTCCGTGAGATAAAGTACGCGACCATCTTTTTGCATTACCCGACATTTTTCCAGGTAATAAATATTGGCTCGCTTGGAGTGTAATATGGCCTTTAAATCAGTTAATTGTTCCAAGAGTTACTTGCTGGTTGTTGGAGGTCAGCGGCTCAAAATTGTTAATGATAGGTATTTATAAAACTGGTTTTCTGGTCAGGTCTACTTGTTGTTGGCTATCTTTATCTCTGGCATTGATGTTAGTTGATGGGACGCTTCAGGGCTGCATGCTATCAACTGATCCGTACTTTTTGTCCAGTAGCTAAAATCTGTGGCAAGTACGATACCCATTATGATGTTAGGTATATGTCGTTCGTACTGTTTTTCTTTTTGAGTATCTTTTAAATGGGAGCCAGTTAGATTTAACCATTCTTAATGACTACTTGTATTTACAATTTCAAATAATCTTGAGATTTATAATACATAATCAAAATGATCATGTCAATTGAGCAAAAAAGATTGATCACTTAGGCTCGACTCTTTAAAATGCGAACTATGCATTCAAAATCTGTAGTCAGCTCTTATCCAATCACTCTTCAACATTTGAGCCAAGCCCAGCGAGAGCGGCTGGCTTACATTGAGTTTCGGCTTTATTTTCTAGGTGAGGCTCGACGCCAGGATCTAAATCAACGGTTTGGCGTCGCTCCCGCAGTAGCCACAAGGGATTTCGCTCAATATCGAGAACTTTTTCCGAGCAATATTAGCTTTGATGGCAAGACCAAAAG
>Ga0208625_100192_pt1 | contig 16027 bp, 16 predicted proteins | sample LakWasMeta8_HOW4_2_FD_183858 | JGI IMG/M metagenome (GOLD analysis project Ga0208625, IMG submission 183858) | Freshwater sediment methanotrophic microbial communities from Lake Washington under simulated oxygen tension - Sediment Metagenome... | ecosystem: Environmental > Aquatic > Freshwater >... | reverse complement strand
GTCGGCAACTGGGCAAGACTGGCGCCGGCAACATGATGATTCAGCAGGCCCTGGAGCTGGAGCGGGCGTTTATTTTTGCCGGACTCTGCGGCGTCATGGATTGGCAGCTGGAGACCGTGCTCAAATTCAGCCGCGAACGCAGGGTCAACGGCGCTCACCTAGGTAAAAATCAGGCCATCAGCCACAAAATCGCCGACATGAAATTACGGCTGGATACGATCAGGCTTTGGGTCAATGAATGCGCCCGCCTGAAGGACGGCAACAGGCGCATCACGCTGGCCAGCGCGCAGACCAAGTTATTCGCCGCCGAAGCCTTTTTGCAGTCCAGCCTGGATGCGGTCCACATTCTCGGCAGCAGCGGCCTGATCGAAGGCAGCCCGATGGCCGGACTGGTCGGCGACGCGCTGGCCAGCCGCCTGTTCTCCGGCTCTTCGGAAATCCAGAAAAACATCATCGCCGCCCTGCTCGGAACCGGCGAGGGCTATCGATAAACCGGATGATATAGGTGGGCTTTAACTTAACTCGGTTCATTCAAGAGCAAAGCCTTGCATGCTTGATTTCGCCACTTGGCCCACCTTTTTCCAAAAAAATAAGAGAAAGTGTGCGCCAATACTCAGTTTGCCGAATTCATGTCTTTGTCCGAACAAACCGATCAAGTGTTCGCAAGGCAAACAGCTGAAATTAGGGCAAAGCTATCGAAAGGTAGGGACGCAAAGTCTGCGGTTTTAATTTCTGTGCGTATTATGAAAACTCGGGGAGGACAGAGGAGTCCGTAGCAACTTCCGTGCGGGTCTTCAAAGAAAATATCGAAGTAAACGGCTCATGTAGCAATTTTGCGCCTACAGATGTACTGTTTGGACTCGCTCTGGATTGGCAATATTCGCTGTGGGAGCGACGCCTGCGTCGCGACAGGCGGCTTCAAATCGCGACGAGGGCGTCTCTCCCACTGGCGGTTCCCAATAGACTGAGTAGTTACCGGCTCAATTCGTTAACTTGTTTTTTTGCGGCCAAAGAAGCTGCCGACTAAATCAATGGCGCCGGAAACGCCGCCCACACTCTTCAACAACTGCTCTCCCATGTCCATCAGCGTGCCGTCGGGTGAGGCCTTGTCGATGACAGTGGGAACCGCTTCCTGCAAGCCATTGAGCGCCGCGGCTTCACTGATGCCCAATTGTCTGGCAAACGCGGCGATTTTGTCATGGCCGAAAATTTGTTCCAGTTGATTGCCGGAAACCGGCTCATTTTCGCCCCTACCCAGCCAGGAAGCCGCCAGCGACATCAAATCGCTGTTGCCGCCTCTTTGCATGCTGGAAATAATGGATGATAGGTTCAGTTGACCTTGTTCATTGCCCAGTAACGATGCCAACGCCGAAGCGATTTCGGCAGTTTCGACTTTTCCGTCGCGGTCCGTGTCCAGTTTGTCCTTAAATAATTGTGCGCCGCTTTGCAGTATTGTATTTATATCCATGACATCACCGCCTTGGGTTATAAGTTTTTAGGGACACGGATTTTCTGTCCTGGAAAAATTTTATCCGCGTCTTTGATGACTTCGCGATTGGCCTCGAAGATTTTTTGATATTGAGCGCCGTTGCCATAGGCTTTTTCGGCGATTTTCCAAAGCGTATCGCCTTTTTCGATGGTATAAAATTCATCCTCACCGCGAAGGGCGCTGCCGTCTGCGATACTCACGGCATCAATGTTTATTTTTTCGATGCCTTGGGTATTACCCACTATCAAAATCGCCTTTTCCAAAGCTTCGGCGGATTTCGCAGTCCCGCTCAGGACAGCGCGGCCATCCTTGACATCCACCTGAAAATTCTCGATGCCTGGATTATCTTCTTCAATCTGTTTTTTTATTACTGTAGAGGCTTCAGCTTCGGTACCAAATAGCTTTTTGCCTATAGATGCAGCAAAGTCGAGTAAACCCATGATCTGTCTCCTTATTGATTAAAAATATGTCGCCATGAAAAACCTTTAATCTGGAACATACACCTTGATAATTCTGACGGTCAAGATATTTTAAAAACAGTTTTGGCAGCACGCTTCTTTGAACCATTTTCGGAGTATCTTGTCACCTTTTTGTGTAGTTAATTTCTATTCCTGCTTGGTTAAAGTATGAAAACTGCACGATTGTTTAGCCACAAATCGAGGCAGTTGATTTGCTTTAACAATAAAATTAATTACTTTTATGAGCGCTTCGTAACAATAAGATGACGTGGCCGGTGAAAAATTCAAGATTTTTTCTTATTAATAATCATGGATTTGGATTCCGATGCCTTATGCACAGATTCAACAGGAGTTAGCACCATGAACAAAGAAGAATTATTATCAAAAGTCCAAGCTTCCATCGACGAACAACAAGCAAAACTGGAAGCACTAAAAGAAAAAGCAAAAAATGAGTCGCAAGAAGCGATTGAAGATATTCGTGCTGCGATTGACGATTTGGAGCCGAAGTTGGCTCAAGCCAAAGCCAAGGCCATGGAGATTGCTGATACGGCCGATGATGCCTGGGATGATATGAAAGACACCTTAGAAGAGGGATGGAACGAAGCCTCGTCAAAATTAGAAGAGGGCTGGAACAGCTTAACTTCGTCAATCAAATCCTTTTTCTCATAAAAGGTTAATGGGCACCTCTATAAATTAGGTTTTGAAAATTTGCTCTCTTGTAAAACCAATGACTTACATGAGATAACACGCCGTACTTTTCAATTATTAGAGGTGCCTAATTAAACCTCGCTTGCCAAGCCATAGTCCAGGAAAACGCTGATTTGATTTTACGAAGGGCTCAGGAAAAACGGCAATGTATCTTTCAGATCGCATTGCGTTTACCAAGTTTAGGCAGAACTACCATTCTGTGCTTCCTGGGCTTTCGCTGCTGAAATGTCGCGCAAGGGGGGCAACGTTCTGAATGGCTTAGAAGGTCTTCCAGGCTCAAACATGCCTGGGATTGCCATCGTTATGTCGTCCCGTCCCGGCATTTCGGCGTTTTACATAATACCAGGCAGTGCCGCTCAAAAAGGGCTATTCAATCTCAATATCGAAGCCACAGGTTTCATCACCCAATCCGCCAATGCAGGTAACTTCCCGTGCGCGCGCACTGCGGCCGGTAATGGTTTGAACTGCGCCGGCAATTAACCCGCCCTCGAAATGACAAATAGTACGCCCTACCGGATCGAGGCCGCTGCAGGTGACGCACTCATAAACATCAACATGAATTTGCGTTTCTGTGGCAAAAGGCACCTCAATGATTCCAATATTGAGATCTTTGCACAATTGAAGAAAATCTTCTAATTTAGTCAGCCCCAAGGATATACCGAGTTTCTTCCCGGCCAGGTAAGCAGCCCCGGATGCGCCTCTGCCGATAATATCTTCCAGCGCTACAAGCCTCAATAAGCGATACAAAGCCACGCCGGCGTTATCTCCCAGTGTTGGGCGCACAACCTTAAGGGCGTTTTCAACATCGATGTTTTTGTATTGTCTTACAATCCGTTCTTCAACTGTCATGTTCAAATTCCTGTTCTTAATATTAATGCGCGCCACAATGCGCTGTCTTTCTTCCGCAAATAAATGCTAATACAAGACAGGAAATTGTTGCGGTGGGTGAATAAACCGTATCATTATTTTGATGTATATAGGGTTTTGATCAAGCCGCGTAACGGCTCATATGACCTGTTCTATCTCTTGTACTGTCCGCTGTATTTCCAGAAAAACCAGTCCAAGTTTGGCTCGCTTCGTCGCTAGGACAAGCAATAAAGCTTGATCACCGATTGCGTTGATCATTACATAGCCATTAGGGGAGCGAATATAGACCTGGTCTAAATCCGAACCCATCAGCTCAGACGATATTCTTTCTCCAACGCCTAGCATGGTCGAACTCATTCCGCCAATTAAGTCTTCATCAATTTTATGGTTTAAGGCCGAGGCAGTAATGACTCCCTCAATATCGATAACGGCGCAACCAAGGATTTCTGGAGTGTCGCCGCAGAATTTATTTAAATAAAAGTTTATCTGTTCGATCATCGTCTTAACTGAGCCTTTGTGATTATTATTTTTTCTACTATCGGTCGTGCGTTAATTATGGTTATAAAAAATTAAAATTCTGAGATTTTTATCCTCAATCGAGGCGAAGGCAAATTTAAAAAACCTGAGACTTGATTTTCGCTGCGGCCAGCTTTGCTCTTGCTCCGGCATGACTGCGTTCATGCCAATAGCCGATGTTTCTCAGGGCCTTTATTAATCTGTTAACATAAAATTAAGCCGACGGTATTGGGATCCATGTGGATGGCTTGTTTTGAAAGAATATGCATGCGCAGCTCTGTTTTCCGGGAGAAACCATGATAGATCTAGCGAAAAATCACGAATTTGATGAGAGTGAAGAACGTTTCATTCCAGTTACGTTAAACGATTTAGTCTCAAAATTAATGGTTGATCTGAATTTACCCTCTGCAGAAAAATTGCTTTTCAAACGATTTTGCAAGATTTTTATTGCCCTTTATCACGCTAAATTTTTTGCTACGCTGCAAAACATGAAAGAAAATTATTTGCCGTTTAATCCGGATCGCACGACGTTGCCTGTTCAGACGTACTCAAACGCGGACTTGATGGAGCGACGGGAAAATTTGATTGAAGACATTCAGGAAATCATCAATAAAGCCAACTACAGCCCGATTACTCAAGATGAGTTGAATCGTGCGCTGGCAGAAACCTCGCCCTATGGGCTTGACGTCTCCGTCGATTTTGACGATTTCGACGAAATTCATCTGTATTATCGGGGGCTGTCGGTTACAAGCGAGCAAAGCCGCTCCTGGCGAACGCTGTTTTTGCGACCGCAAACCATCGATATTCCAATTTATCGAAGGTTGTTTCTGGTGCTCAAACTGAAACCGACGACAAACGCGCCAGCCGGTCCATCATTCTTTGCGGAGCCCCAAAAATACCTGATGGAAAAATGGCGTCATCTTTTTCAAATGAAAATGACTCAAGGCGGCGACAGTTCAGTTATCTATCTAAAACTGTTTAAAGACATTCCAAGATCCGATTTGGAGGTGTTGTTTCCAAATACCCGGGTGGAAATGCGGCGTTTCGACAAAGTCACCATGGGCGTCAGCGGTGGTGGTGGAATTATCGGCGGCACCCTGGCAGCCGTGTCTAAAATTGCACGAGCGGCTCATCCTGCGACAATCATACTGGCAGTCGCCGGTTTCTTCGGCATCATTTGGAAGGAGGGTGGCAAGGTCGTTTCTAATCGCAACCGCTATCTTGCGACACTCGCCAAAAGCCTTTATTTTCATAACCTCGATAATAATTTGGGCGTCCTCAGTAATCTGATCGAAATGGCGGAAGAAGAGGAATGTAAAGAAGCGATCCTGGCGTACGGTTTTCTTCTAGCGGAACAATCCGGAGCCTGTTCTCCGCAGGATTTGGACCAGAAAGTCGAACGCTATTTGCGGGAATCCTACGGGGTTGAAGTTAATTTCGAATTGAATGATGGAATCCGCAAACTCCGCGAGGAAGGGCTAATAGAAGAGACCGCAGAAGGATTAATTAAGCCTTGTGCACTCAATAGCGCGCTGACTCTTCTGGATCGGGAATGGGACAATATGTTCTCGTTCGGTGATTTATCTGCAGAACCCTCTTCGGCGGCCTGAGCGAAGAAAGCCGACCAGCGCGAATGGTATCCCCCAGTTGCCAGTTAGGTTAGGCCCGTCGAGGACGTTTGGGGCTATTTCAACAATTGAAGGCTCACTTACAAGGTCTCCTAAAGTGCCTTGCGGTGTTACAATAATCGAGCGAGAAAGGCTTTCATCGTTGTAAATTGTTAACACAAACAATTGCAGAATTGGAATTCACACTTTTCATCAAACATAATTAATTGGAAAAAATAATGGCTGGTTTATTACCTGATATTGATCCTGAAGGATTGCTTGAATATTCCGTTGTATTTACAGATCGTTCACTCAATCATATGTCTCAAGTATTTCAGGGCGTAATGAAAGATATTTCTTCAACATTGAAAACAGTCTATAACGCCGATGCTGTTGCTATCATTCCGGGTGGCGGTACTTATGGGATGGAAGCCGTTGCGCGCCAATTGGCATCCAATAAAAAATGCTTGATCATTCGTAATGGCTGGTTCAGTTATCGCTGGTCGCAGATTTTGGAAATGGGCCAGATTGCTTCCGAAACGCTGGTGTTAAAAGCCCGTCCCACTGAAGCGGGTTCGCAGGCTGCATTTGCACCGCCGCCTATTGAGGAAGTCGTAGAGACCATTCTGCGTGAAAAGCCGGCTATCGTGTTTGCGCCACATGTGGAAACGTCTTCCGGCATGATGTTACCGGATGATTATATTCGGGCCATGGCCGATGCAGTGCATGCTGTCGACGGGCTGTTGGTATTGGACTGCATCGCCTCGGGCACTGTCTGGGTAGACATGAAAGCCTGCGGTGTCGATGTGCTGATCAGTGCGCCGCAAAAAGGTTGGAGTGCATCACCGTGCAGTGCATTGGTCATGATGAACGCCGTTGCGAAAGCAAGAGTGGAGTCGACCACGAGCACCAGCTTCGCCTGTGATTTACAAAAATGGCTGCATATCATGCAGGCCTATGAGAATGGCGGACATGCTTATCATGCCACCATGCCGACCGACGCGCTGACCCAATTTCATAAAACCATGAAAGAAACCGAAGCCTATGGCTTTGACAAGGTACGTGCCGAGCAGCAGACATTGGGCGCAAAGGTGCGTGCGCTGCTGGCGAGTAAAGGCTTCAAAAGCGTAGCTGCAGAAGGCTTTGAAGCGCCGGGTGTCGTGGTTTGCTACACCCAAGATCCCGCCATTCAAAACGGGAAAAAGTTCCTGCAACAGGGTCTGCAAATTGCCGCCGGGGTTCCCTTGCAATGTGACGAGCCCGAGGATTTTCAGACCTTCCGCCTGGGCTTGTTTGGGCTGGATAAGCTGCACAATGTGGATAGAACCGTTAAGCATTTGGAAAATGCTTTGCTTGCAATCCTGTAGAGTGAATTGAAATCCGAAAACGCGGCTGGGTTAGCTCTAGCGTAATCCGACAAATTCAAAGCCAAAGCCCCGAACACATCAGGGGGCTGTAAATGTTGGGTTACGACATAAAAGCGACATTCATAGTTTTACGCTCAATGTCGGCTGGGATTCAATGAGCTGCCATTAAAGCTCCGCTAATGTGTGCCGCTTGCGGCGTCACCATTGAGCTGTTTGTTAGCAGCTTCAGCTTTCAATCGCTCAACCAGCCAGACCTTGATGATCGATTGCCGGGTAACACCAATACGAGCCGCTTCACGATCCAACGACTCCACAACCCAGGCAGGAAAGTCTACATTTATGCGCTTCTGTTCCTGGTTGATACGACGCGCAGTGGACAGATCAAGATCGTCAATGATGTCCCTGTTGCCCAGGTCAAATTTCTTGTCAAAATCTTTAGCCTTCATACAGCTCTACCTCTTTTTTGCGGGAACGCCTCACAGAAATGAGCCGAATTTTTCCGTTTCTATAGGTGACGACAGCAGACCAATGTTTTCGGCCGATAAGACCGATGACAAGGAACCGAGGCTCATCGTCCGATTTTGCCTGGATTTCCAGCAAATCGGGGTCATTCCACAGCGCTTGGGCCACCAGAAAGTCAATTCCATGCTTTTCCTGATTGGCTGCGCTCTTGTCGTCATCGTACTCGAAGTCGTTCATGAGTATAAATTATTCCTTTTCTACTCATTTGGCAAGGAGGTGGGCAGAACAATCCTGGGTCTTGCAATCAAGTATATATAGCTAAACTGTCTGGCAGGCAGCTATCCATTCAACTGCGGCCACTGACGTTCGAAACGCAGCAGTCCGCATATGGCCGTTATCAGCCTCTGAGTATAAGGCTTTAATTGAAGTTATAGTCTGCGGCCGGATTAATGTTTAGGTAAATTCGCGTGAAGTAGTGCTGATAAAGTGACGCGCATTAATCAACTTCTATCGTCGGCACGATGCTAAAAATTAGCGCCAGCCCAGCCCCTTTAAAACTCCAGGGCCGTAATCGATTCTCTCTTGCGGCCGGAAAAGCTTTCTTCGAATTGCCCTAACACGCCTGCTTCTCTGGCCAGACGGCGGAAATTTTCCGAGCGGTTGGTCATTTCCGAGGCGACCAGGATCAGTTCCAGTTCCAGCGGCGGCAGGGATTTCATCAGGTTTTTCACCAGACCCGGGTTGACGCCGTTGCTGCCGAAATCGCCCAGCGACAAGGCTCTGGAGAAGCCGTAAAACTGCTGCATGCGGCTTTCGCATAACTGGCTGTAACGCAGTCGTTGTTTCTTGTTTTTGAGCGATTCCTTGATCGCCAGCGTCGAAGCGGCGGCATTGTATAAGGCATTCTGCACGCCGTGGGAAAAGATGGGATCGACGAAGGCGGCGGCATCGCCGATGCAGTAATAGTTCTCGCCGCAGATATTGCCGGAATAATACGAATAATCCGGCCGGAATTGCAGCGAGCCTTCGATAAAGGTTGCCGGTTCCAGCAGATTGCTCAAATACGGCAGATGGGTGCAGGTTTGTTTGAAGAACCCTTCCCGCTGCTGCCGGTCCATGCCTTTGGTGCGTTCGGTCGGCAAAATCAGGCCGACGCTGGTTTTGTCGCGCAGCACGATGTGCCAGACCCAGCCGTCTTCAAAGGACATGACAAAGGTTACCGGTTTGACGTTCGCCAATGCATCGCCGGCATAACTCTGCCGGTCGACGCCGACAAAGCGGGAATTTTTGAAATAGCCCCACAGCGATAAAAAATTCATCTGTGCGCTGATGGTCTGGCGGGTTTTGAAATGGCTGGCCAAAAACGAGCTGTGTCCGCTGGCGTCAATGACATACTGGGAGCGGATCACGTCCTCATCATTGCTCTGGCCGCGCTTGTCGGTGTAATGAATGGCAGGCCATTGGCTGTCGCTGAAATCGATTTTCTTGACCGCCACTTCGTTGAATACCTGGGCACCGCAGCTTTCGGCATGTTTCAGCAGGATGTCGTCGAAAACATCCCGTTCGACATGCAGGCCGGGGCGGGTGTAACCGAAATCGGAAAACAGGATCTGGTGGATTTTGTCATCCCAGACGGTAATACCCCCGGCCTTGGCCAGAAAGCCTTCCTGTTCGATTTTTTCCGACACGCCGGTCAGGTCGGTGAATTTCCAGATATGCGGAATCAGACTTTCGCCGACCTGATTTCTGGGAAACACCGCGCGTTCCAGCAGCACGACATCGATACCGGCTTGCGCCAGATGCGTGGCCGCACTGCTGCCGGCCGGCCCGCCGCCGATAACCAGCACGTCACATGACTTGGGGATTGCCGTCATAACAGTCTTACAGATCGCCCAACATAGCCTTGGAAGTCGGCTGGGCCAGCCATGTCGCCACATCCTTGCCTAGCGTCTTGACGCAGCGACCCAGAATGGCGCAGGTGCCTTTGTAGGCGCCAAACATGCCGCCGCCGGAATAACGCCTGGCTTTAAAGTCGCCCAGCGTTTTACCATTCTGGGTCAGCGAACCTTTTATCAGCACCACTTTGGCGCCGGACCAGGCGCCTCCTGCTGAGCCTTCTACTTCTTCAATATTCACCGTCAGCACCTGTGCGTCAGCGGGGGCTGTCGTGGTGTCGGAGATGATATTGGCATACTGTCCGGCCGCGCTTTCCTTGATGAACTGGGTCAATTTTCCATCCAGATTACATTCCTGTTTGACGGCATCTCGGATATAAGCGTCTTCTCTGAAGGCGATGGGTTTGATAACCAGGGTACCGGCGCCAGTATGCCCGGTCTGCGCTGCCGGTTGAGGCGCTTTTGCGCCATTTCTGGCGCAGCCGCTTAAACTAAACAGAACAATAAACAGAGTCAGAAAACTGAATTTCATAATTTCACCAATAAAGTTAAGTAGTAATAATGCTGATCCATAAGGATAGCATCTCTCATTATTGGGTGAAGGATGTTTTTGTGATTCAGGTTAACGGGAGGGAACATGCAAGACAGCGGCGCAAAAACGCTGCCCTGCCGGCGAGTTGTCAAGAATTCGAACGGGTGCCGATTTAGTCATTTGGCCAAGATAACAAAGCGTAATCCTTGCTGAATTTATGCGCCGAACATTTCGGTCCGATAACGATAAACACGGATATTGTCCGACCAGTAGTCGGATGGCAGGCCAGCTTTTTGTTTTAAATGGCACAGGAACTCTTCAGGAGTCGGCAAGGATTCCCAAACCGAGGGCAGAAAAGTGCCGCGGCGGTAGCCGTCCTGTAAAATCAGGCCGTCTATGCCGGGTTGAAGCTGGCTCAGCAAGTCCTGCTCCGAGGTGAAGGCAATCGGTTCCGCTGGCGTGAGTATGGAAATATGGATATCCAGTTCGCTGAATTCATCGTCGCTTAGCGCCGGAAAGCGGGGATCCTTGAAGGCGGCGGCAAAGGCGTTTTGGGCAACATCTTCAGCCAGGGGCCGGGTCGCTTCCAGCATGCCGATGCAGCCGCGCAGTTGCCGGTGTTTTTGCAGGGTGACAAAAGTGGCCCTTTTTTCAGTAAGTTCGGGCGGTAGTTCGTCCAGGTTGATGTGCAACGGCTTGCCGGTCTTCAAGCCATGTTGAATGGAGTCTTTGGCTATGTCCAGCAGCCGCTGTTGATGGGGTTTACTCAATGACATAAGCACCGTACCCCACTACCCTTCTTTTGTCGCCGGCCGTGTCGCCGGAGTTGCGCAGGTCGATGGTTTTGACCGACAGCGACTTTTCCCTCGCCAGTTTCAGCAGGCCGCTCACCGGTACCCTGCCGCAGGCCGATTCGGAGGCGAGCGCTTCATATTGCAGACTTTCTATGATGTTGCTGGTGGCCTTATCCATCATCTGTGCGGTCGCATAGTCATGATAATGGCTCAGGTCAGAACTGATCACAATCAGCGTTTCATCGCCGCCCCATAAGGTTTTGATCACTTCGCTGACCTGTTCCGGCGTGGCATCGCCGGCTACAATCGGCACCAGTTTGAAGTCATCCAGCATTTCCTGCAAAAAGGGCAGATGCACTTCCAGGCTGTGTTCGTAAGTATGCGCCTGCTCGAGGTATTCAACAAAAGGCAGTTTGACGATGGCTTGCACGGCCTCCTGGTCAATCGCAATATCGCCTAAAGGCGTGCTAAAGGTATCCGCTCGAGTCACCGCGAGCCCCGCGAAAGGAACACGATGGGACGGCCCCAGCAGCACAACTCGTGTGATCTGGGCGTGGGCCTTTTTTAATCGGGCATAAGCGCTGGCGGCGATAGGCCCTGAATAAATGTAGCCGGCATGAGGCGCAATGATGGCCTTGGGAACTTTGGCGGCGGATTCGGCATCTTTTAGATATTGATCCAGCATTAGATGGAGTTGCGTGGGATTGGCAGGATAAAAGGTTCCTGCTACTGCGGGTTGTCTGATCATGATAAATATCCTGTCTATGCAAGGTTAGATGACGTAAATGATAGAAACGGTTTAGCAGTGTCCTTAAGTTTTAATAGATTAATGACAAAAACAACTGACTGATGGTTCCAGGAGCATGAGCATGACTACTTTTGTTACTCCCGACACGGTAAAGACCCGCTACTGGCATGCGTTGGCTGACGGGCGTATTCAATGCGATGTCTGCCCGCGATTTTGCAAACTGCACGAAGGTCAGCGCGGCCTGTGCTTCGTCAGGCAAAATCTGGATAATGAGATTGTCATGACCAGTTACGGCCGATCCAGCGGATTTGCTATCGACCCTATCGAGAAAAAACCGCTGAACCATTTTCTGCCCGGCACCTCGGTTTTATCTTTCGGAACCGCCGGTTGCAATCTGGCCTGCAAATTCTGCCAGAACTGGGACATCAGCAAATCGAGGGAAATGGATACGCTGATGAGCAAGGCCTCGCCTGCTGCGATTGCCCAGGCTGCGCTGGATAGGGGCTGCGATAGTGTCGCGTATACCTATAATGATCCGGTGGTGTTTCATGAATATGCGATAGATACCGCGCAGGCCTGCAGAAGTTTAGGCATCAAGTCAGTGGCAGTGTCGGCGGGTTATGTCTGCGCGGAGCCCCGCGCCGAATTTTATCAATGGATGGATGCCGCCAACATTGATTTAAAAGCCTTCAGCGAGCGTTTTTATCATGAAATTACCGGCGGACATCTGCAGCCGGTATTGGAAACGCTCAAATACATCAAACATGAAACTCAAGTCTGGCTGGAACTCACCACGCTGATTATTCCCGAAGAGAATGATTCGGAAGCGGAACTGGAAGCAATGACGCAGTGGGTCGTTGAAAATCTGGGGCCGGATGTGCCGATGCATTTTTCTGCCTTTCATCCCGACTGGAAGATGCTCGATAAGCCTCCTACGCCGTTATCTTCCTTATTGATGGCACGCAACATCGCCTTAAAAAATGGCGTCCGTTATGCCTATGTCGGCAACGTGCATGACAAATCCGCAGACAGCACCTATTGCCACAATTGCGGCAAGCTATTGATAGGGCGTGACTGGTATGTCCTGTCGGAATGGAACCTGGATGCCGCTGGCTGTTGCCGGTTTTGCGGCGAACGTTGTGCTGGCGTATTTCAAGAAAACCCCGGAACGTGGGGCGCCAAACGGCAATCGATTAAGATGGAATGAGTCCATTAGAGGCAACGGAATCTCGAGTAAAGCTTACCATTTCGGCGTCGAGGTATTTTGGCTATGTTGATAGTTAGAGTCTGCGGGGTGCGCAACGGCCTTGGGCATAGCTTTCATAGCTGCGTTGGTAAGGCGGTACTGTTGGTAACAAATCCAAGCCAAACCAAGCCAGCTATTCTATTACAAACGAGAGTGGTATTGATCGAATGATAATTGCGGGCAAGCCAGCCCGTAGCGAGCTACGGGCTGGGAGAGCTGAAATTAGGGGAGATAGGCGTCGCTATCGATATAAATATCGACAGCGTTTTCGGGTTTGATGGCGGCGACCGGCAGGTCATGGCCTAAACGCCAGTTTTTTACGGGCTCCTGTTTGTTGGCCCCGGTAATCAGAAAGATGAGTTCGCGCGTATCGCTTAAGCCCCTGGCGCTGATGGAAACGCGTTCCGGCGGCGGTTTGGGCGAATTATGTACCGCGTGGGTCAATTCATCCGGATTATGGAGGTGCCCCGGAAACAGGCTGGCGGTATGGCCGTCCTCGCCCATACCCAGCAACACCATATCAAAGGGCAGCGCATCGGCAACCGTTTGCCGGTACTGCTCAGCAGCGGCTTCCGGGCCGCGTTCGGCGGGGATGGTAAATATCTGTTCGACCGGAATGCTGACCTTATCCAACAGAGCCCGTTCTGCCAGCAAACTGTTTCGATCGCTATGGTCGGCAGGCAGGCAGCGTTCATCGCCGTAATAGATGTACCACTTCGACCAGTCCGCTTTGGAGGCGGCCAGCAGCTTATACACTTTCTCTGGCGTATTACCGCCGGCCAAGACCAGCTTGAAGCGGCCGCGCTCTAAAATGGCCTGTTCTGCGGCGGCAAGTATCTGTCTGCTGGCGGCTTCTGCAACCTGCTCAGCGGTTTCCAGGTAATGCCATCGTTGCTTATTCTGCATATTTACACTCCTCGGGGGTTAATGAACTGCGCCAGGCATGGCTTTCTTTATCAAACAGGCGCCGGCAATCGGTTGGTCCCCAAGAACCGGCGGGATAAGTGGCAATATGATCGCGTTCAATCGCCCAGGTTTGCAGGATGGGATCCACTATGCGCCAGGCATGCTCGACTTCGTCGAAGCGCAGGAACAGCGAACGGTCACCTTCCATGACGTCCAGCAGCAAGTCTTCATAGGCATCGGTGACTTTTTCGTCCTGCTGGCGGAAACTGGCATCCAGACTGCTGGTGCGGGTACGCATGGCCAGTCCCGGTTCCTTGACCGTCATTTCAATGCGAATGCATTCTTCCGGCTGTATGCCAAGCAGTACCCAGTTTGGGTTCATGCACTGAATCTGGGTGTCGCGGAAAAACTGCAAGGGCGGATGCCGGAAGCAAATCGAGATGGCCGATTGCCCCTTGGCCATGCGTTTGCCGGTTCGCAGATAAAAGGGCACGCCGCGCCAGCGCCAGTTGTCGACATAAAGTTTAAGGGCGGCATAGGTTTCGGTGATGCTGTTGGCGGGAATATGGTCTTCTTGCAAATAACCCTTAACATTCTCCCCGTTGATGCGGCCCTGGCTATATTGTGCGCGGAAAGCATGGGCATGAACGGCTTCTTTGGGAATCGGACGGATCGATTTCAAGACCTTGACCTTTTCATCGCGCAAGGATTCCGCTTCCATGGATGCCGGCGGCTCCATGGCAACCAGGGTCATCAATTGCAGAAGATGGCTCTGCAGCATGTCGCGCATGGCGCCGGCGCTGTTATAGTAATCACCGCGCGTGCCGATGCCGATATCTTCCGAATGCGTGATTTGAATATGGTCGATGTAATGGCGGTTCCATAACGGTTCCAGCATGACATTGGCAAATCGGAACACCAATACATTTTGCACGGTACCCTTGCCCAGATAATGGTCGATGCGGTAAATCTGCTCTTCCTTCAGATAGTGACTAATGCGCTTTTGCAGGGCCTGAGCACTGTCCAGGTCATAACCAAAAGGCTTTTCTATAATCACCCTGCGCCAGCCGTATTCTTCGTCAAACAGTTGCTGACTGCTCAACATTTCCATGACGATGCCAAAGTCCGAGGGGCTTATAGACAGATAGAATGCGATGTTTTTAGGGAAGTTGTTTTTTTCGTTCAGTAGTTCAGCCAGCTGGGTGTAACATTGCGGCTGTTCTATGTCGCCTTGGTGATAATGCAGGCGTTCACTGAAACGCTGGAAAACCGCTGCATCAAAATCATCCTTCGATTTTGCCAGAATCATATCTCTGGCTTCTTCCAGCCATTTTTTCTGATCCCAGGGCCTGCGGCCTACTGCTAAAATACGCGTGCCTTCAGGCAGCCGATTGGCTGCATCAAGATGATACAGGGCGGGCATTAATTTGATTCGGGACAGGTTGCCCGTAGCGCCAAAAATAACGTAGGTACAAGGTTCGGCTTTCATAAATGCTTATAAATAGTAGGCTTGTGGTTGTTGCCATTCCTGCCGGAACAGCGGCCCGCTTAAAGGCAGACATAAAGTCTGCCTTAAGATTGCAACTTATACGGTGTAGGTGGACGATGCCGTTTTGCCGCCGTGGCCGGTCCAGTCGGTATGGAAAAACTCGCCTCTGGGCCGATCGGTGCGTTCGTAGGAATGAGCGCCGAAGTAATCTCGCTGCGCCTGCAGCAGATTGGCGGGCAGTCTCTCGGTGCGATAGCCGTCGTAATAAGCCAGGGCCGAAGAGAACGCCGGCGTCGGAATGCCCAGCTGTATGCCCATAATCACTGCCTGGCGCCAGCCCGCATCGGCCTGTTTCATGGCGTTGACAAAGAAATCGGCCAGCAGCAGGTTTTCCAGATCAGGATTCTGCTCGTAAGCCTGCTTGATGTCGTTCAGAAACTGGCTGCGGATAATACAGCCGCCTCGCCACATCAGGGCAATATCGCCGTAGTTCAGCGCCAGCTTGTATTCTTTGGCGGCTTCGCGCATCAGCCGGAAACCCTGAGCATAGGAAATAATCTTGGAGGCATACAGAGCCTGCCGGATAGCCTGGATCATGGCTTGCTTGTCGCCGCTGAAAGCTTGCGTGTGTTTCGGCAGCACTTTTGAGGCCCTGACGCGTTCGTCTTTTTGTGCGGACAGACAACGGGCAAACACCGATTCGCCGATCAGGGTCAACGGAATGCCCAGGTCCAGGGCATTGATGCCGGTCCATTTGCCGGTGCCTTTCTGGCCGGCGGTATCCAGAATGCTGTTCAGCAAAGGCTGGCCGTTGTCTTCCTTGTAAGCCAGAATATTGGCGGTGATTTCAATCAGATAGGAGCTCAATTCGCCCTGGTTCCATTCGGCAAATATGGCCTGCATCTCATCGGTGCTTAAACCCAGACCTTCGGACAGCAATTGG
>Ga0208625_100187_pt1 | contig 16146 bp, 14 predicted proteins | sample LakWasMeta8_HOW4_2_FD_183858 | JGI IMG/M metagenome (GOLD analysis project Ga0208625, IMG submission 183858) | Freshwater sediment methanotrophic microbial communities from Lake Washington under simulated oxygen tension - Sediment Metagenome... | ecosystem: Environmental > Aquatic > Freshwater >... | reverse complement strand
GGAATGATCGGGGAGCAGCACTTCCCGCCCCGCTTCATCCAGCGCATTAAAAAAATGCAGCAATCCCTGTCCATCTTTGTCGTCTATATCGCTACCGATATCGATCTGACGGCTTTGAATATCGCCCATGAGTCGTTTTGCTACGGCGATTTTGATCATGAGCAAAATTTTGCCCGCACCCGCAACGGGGAAATCACCTGGCTCAGCATCACCGCGCCGACCCTGGTCGATCCGGAACTGGCGCCGCCCGGCCGGCATTTGCTGATGCTGACGACCCTGCTGCCGTATCAGGCGACGGAGTCGTGGCAGGAGGCCAAACCCGGCTACATGGCCAGCATGGTGGAGATGGCCGGGCGCTATATTCCTAACCTGCAAGAGCATATTCTGTTTATCGAAGGCGGCTCGCCGCAGACCCTGTTGCGCTATACCCAAAATTTTCAGGGCGCGGCCTATGGCTGGGATGTCTCGCCGGCTCAAGTCGGCCCGGCGCGCATCCCGAACCAGTCCCCCGTCAAAGGCCTGTATTTCGCCGGCCACTGGACCTCTCCGGGCGGCGGCGTCTACGGCGTCAGCGTATCCGGCGTTCAGGCTGCGCAAAAGGTGCTCGGCATCAGCAAACAGGCCGAGTTTTGGCGGTTTATTGCTGACAGAGAATAAATGTTGCGGTGAATCATCGCATTATTCTTATGGGTTGTCGGGAAGAGGCGCTTTGTTTGACATGGCTAGATTAACGACTAGGCTTAAGCGCTTGTGGAAAGGCATTGGAAAATGTGCCTCAATGCACAGTTAATATCAACTTATCAAGGCAACTTGACCTGATAATTAATGGTTAGGTTGCATCCTCAGAGTTCCTACTATGATAGGAGCAATAAATGTTTGATGAAGGAATTAAAATCGAGTGGAGTTATGGCCATGAGTACATTAAGCTCAATCTGCATGAACTTCCACCAAGCACCGAAATTACATCGACCATCCAAGTTTGGAAGGAGGGTGGCGCAACTCAATATAATGTTGTCTCGGAAATAAGATGTGATGGTGATTCGTTTGAAATCGTGCTTACTTATGACAGAGAAAATAATACAGAAATTGAGGATGAACTAGGCTATTGGGGGAGATCTACAATAGTCATCCCCGCTGGATCGGAAGAGGGGGTTGCAACTTGGGTTGGAACTGAAACCAAAAAGTATGACGGTCAAGCCAAGGTCACAAAACTCCCATCGGGTCTAACCGTAACAGGGCCAATTCCACGCCAGACTGTCTCTCGAATCCAACGTGAGCAACAGCAGCTTCGGGCTGCGCTATTATTGCTAGACAAAGCTTGTGCTATCACATCGGAAAGCTTTGCTGACTTGCTTGATGCAGCTCATATTATCGCGGCAAAAAGAGGAGGTCGAGAAATAATCGAGAATGCCATTCTTCTTCGTACAGATGTTCACCGACTTCTAGATTCCGGTGCCATCTCAATAAACAAGGATGGTAATGTAAATATTCTTAAAGAGTTGTCATCAGATTATCAAGAACTTCTGCTCAACAAGCGGATTGCACCGATAGTTCATGAAAGAATTTCAAAGGCTCTTGAGCATGTCGCAAACGCAATCTAACCCGGCAGTTCACACGGGCGCTACGCGATAAAGCCCCCCAGCGTCTGTGACTTCTACGTTGTGATTTATTCATGTGCTGAAATCAGAAAATTTATCCAGTAGCCCGTATGAAGCTTTGCGGAATACGGGGTTATTGGGCGCTCCGATTTTCCCGGATTCCGCTGCGCTGCATCCAGGCTACGGAGTTTTGTAATTAAGCTGGGCGAGCAGTTTTTCCAATATATAAGGATCGTCGAAATGCCTGCGCCCGACAAAGGCGATGGCGTGGCTGCCCCATTGCCGCATCGCGCCCGGACTGGCGACACCGAAGGGCCACAACAAAAACCGTTCACTTCTTTGGCTGGCTTCGATAATTCCCCCTGGCCCAAACAGATTCCGGTGCCGCCCGTCGGCAGACTCAAGCGTACGTAAGAGGTCATAGGCCATCACTCGGTAGGGTTTTGTATTGATGGCGTTCTTCAGTTCGGATACCTGCTGCAGATAATGGGTCCTGGCCGCCAGGCGTATCAGTAATCTTTTTTGGTAAGGGTCCACCGTAATCTGTTTCGGCGCCAAGACCGGTTCTGCCTCTTCGGCCCCTGAAAGCGCGCGATAACCCTTTGCCGGGAACAATAGATAATAGCAGCCGCAGGCATGGATGCTGTCGTAGGCAATCGGCAGGCCGTGACGATTCAAGGTGACGCGCCAAATCACGCTGTCCAGTTCACCCCCGTAGAGATCGAACACCCCGGTTTTTTCCCGTGCGGGCAGCCAGACTTGATAGATCAACTGCAACAGGTTTTCACCGTGAAAACGGGTGTATGCGTGTTTGACATAGACCGTGGGCTTGCCGGTATCGATCAACGGTTTGCCGGAATGATCCAATGTTACGGCCCCGATCAAATCGTTTCGGTTACGGATGTCAATCTCCCAAACCGGGGCAAAATGATCGAATAGGCGTTCAAGCTGGTCGGGTTTCAGCAGCGGAATTTGCAGCGGGTTTTGATACGACGCCTCGAGCATCCTGCCGATATCCTGTTTCGTCAGCATTGTTAAGTGATTCGGCTGATAGCGTATGAGCTTGCCTGCTACCGAAATTTGCTCGATCGGCAGCTGAAAAGGCTTGTTTAGTTCCCTGTGCAGGTCGTCAATGCCGATGTCGGCGGCAAAACGTAACAAGGGGTAGGCTCCCGCAATTCTTTTCCAGGTTTGGTAGTCATCGGGAACCGCGGCTGCGGCCGATAATTCCGCTTGACCCTGTAAGCCCTTGGAAAGCGTTTTTTCGACCAGCAGGCGGCCGCATTCCTGTACGCGTTGCTGAAAAGAGCTATCGGCCGGCAATCGGGATTTTATTTTTGCCGCCTCGCCGGGAGGTAAATTGGCGAATTCCAGCATTCTTGCCTGCGCATCTGTGTGGCGCAGCTGTTCCAGCCATTGGGCATAAGCCGCCTCGGATAAAACGCTATTTCCAAACGAGGCCAAAAAACGATTGCTGCGCAGGTAAGGAAAACCGCTGACACGGAACTCGCCGGTATCTTCGGCATCACTGGCAAAGACGACATGATCCAGGTCCTGATAAAACTGTAGACAAGCCGCTTGCTCACTATACGATGAGCCGTTCAAGCCGTTATTTTTAACGGCACAGCCCGCGATGATCAAAAAGATGAAAAGAAGGCAGCCGTTTCTCAGTACAGACATGGGGATGGTCCTGCAATCAATCGTGGTCTTAATAGTACTACAAGATTTGTCTGGCTTACTTCACAAGAAGGCGGATTAAAACTTTAATTGTGCGCGCAGACAAGGGCGTCCTGGGTGATACAATATTAATCCTGAGTAACTGCAACTTTTTGCACGCCAATTTTATTTTGAACAAGCCGTTATTATTTAGTTTTTCGCTGGCCGTTCTGGTTTGGAGCGCATGGTATGGCTACAGCATCCATCCTTTTTCCATTATCCAGGAAAACTGGCCCGTGACCCTGACCATGGTGTTCGGCTCCTTTATTGCCGGGGCCACCAGCGAAGGCGGCGGGGCGGTTGCCTTTCCGGTGTTTACCAAGGTGCTGCATATCGCCCCGCTGGATGCGAAGATATTTTCGCTCGCCATTCAGAGCGTCGGCATGACGGCGGCGACGTTGGTGATCATCGTCATGCGCGTGGCGGTGGCCTGGCGCTTGATTCTGTGGGCCAGTCTGGGCGGGTTGTTTGGCGTCGTTTTCAGTTCGCTGCTGCTGGCGCCCATGCTGCAGGCGGCCCTGTTGAAGATGTTGTTCACCGCGATGATCGTCAGTTTTGCGCTGACTCTGGCCATTTTGAGCTGGCAAGAACGTCGTTACAACAGCAGCATGCCGGTCTTCGGCCAGCGGGAAAAAGCGATCATGCTGTTGACCGGGTTTATTGGCGGGGGCATGACCGGCCTGGTCGGCAACGGTATCGATATTATCTGCTTTTCGGTGATGGTGCTGTTGTTCCGGCTGTCGGAAAAAGTGTCGACGCCGACTTCGGTGGTTTTAATGGCGGTCAATGCCTTGGCTGGATTTGCTTTGCATCTGTTCTTGCTCGGCGGCTTTACCGACCAGGTTGAAAGCTACTGGCTGGCGGCGGTGCCGGTGGTCGTGGTGGGGGCGCCGTTGGGCGCCTATTGTTGCACCAAGATGAACAATAAAACCATCGCCGGCATTTTAATTACGCTGATTGCGTTCGAACTGATTACTTCGCTGTTATTGATTCCATTAACGGGTAATATTGCCAGCGTCAGTCTGGCGGTATTTTTTGTGTTTTCGCTGGTTTATTATCGAATGTCCAGGTCGTTGCAATACCGGCCGGTCAGTGAGGAGGAATAATTATGCGTACGTTCACGCGTGGTTTGCCGGGGTTATTGCTGATGCGGTTTACTGGTTTCCTGCAAGAAAACCTTAAAGCCGGAACTGCTGCCGGCAGATTCTTTTTACTGACTGATGTTACGTACCGGCGATTTATCCCGTTTGCCGCGCCGAGCACCGGAGCTTTCGGCGGAAATAGCCCGAAGGGGCGCTTCAGGGATGAAGCGCGTTGCCAAAGGGACAGGAAGTCCCTTTTGGCAACCCTGTCGAAAGCGAGGAGCGCAAGGAAAAAGCGGCAACGGGCGGCTTTTTCTTTGGTTACTTTCTTTTGGCCGCCCAAAAGAAAGTAACTCGCCTTCGGGTGCGATAAACCCGATTCAAATAATCGTCGCGCTAGCGACACTTTGTTAAATCAACTTAAATTCAATTAACTGCGTAAAATCAGTTACTGAAATCCACTTATTTAAAGCACGATTCTACATGATCGCAATAATTAAAAGCATAGTCGCTACCGGCCTGTTTCTGACCTATCCCTATCTGGTTTACCGGGGCATAGAAAGCGGCATGGCGTGGCTGGCGCCAGCCATTTTTTCAGGCATTTATCTGCTGCAGGCTTTTGCCGTGCGCAATGTCAAAACCCGGATTTACAAGGCGCTGATCGCTGTGGCTTTGCTGCTGGGCGCCTATTATCTGCAGACGATTACCGCCAAAGTATTACCGGTGCTGATCCAGTTGATGCTGATGTTTTTTTTCGGCCGCACCTTATTGCCGGGCAAGGGGCCGTCTTTTATCGAACGTTTCGTACGGCTGGAATTCCCTGAATTTCCGCCCGGCATCAGTGAATACTGCCGTCAGTTGACCCTCCTGTGGACCGGGTTTTTCGCCTTCAATGCCGGCATGTGCGTGTTGCTGGCCGTCTGGGGCCCCGACCTATGGTGGACGCTGTACAATGGCGTTTTCATTTATCTCATGATCGGGGTGCTGATGATCGGGGAATATGTCTACCGGCATTTCCGCTTTCCCGATCTCGGCATACCCGACCCGCAATCGACTATCAGGACCATGATTGTAAATGGCCGCAAAATCTGGATGGATGTACAGGAGCGTTGAATGAAGCTGAATGATCCAAAGACCTATGCGCTGGGCTTGATGCTTGTTTCATGCCTGGCCGGTACTATCGGCCGTGCCGATGATTCGCTGTCTGCGCTGATGCAGCGGATGAAATCGGATCAGGCGGTCAGAGTCGCCTATCAGGAAACCCGCACACTGGAATTGATGGAAAAGCCCTGGAAGGGTAGCGGCTATATGTATTCCCTGCCCCCCGATCTCATGATCAAGGAGCAGCTGAAGCCCGAACGTCTGCTGATGGGCATCAAGGGCGACAAAATGTTCTATTTTGACCCTGTTAATAATGTCCGGCATCAGGGCGAAATGGATCAGGATATTCCTATGAGCCTGAGTATCGCCGTTTTCAAGGCCTTGATGAATGCCGACGAAGCCGCTTTGCACAACATGTACCGGGTTGAATTTTCCAGTCTGGCGCACGGCTGGACCATGAGGCTGAAAGACAAACAGGACAGCGCATCCGGTTTCAGCATTGATATTTCCGGATTGCCGCAGCAGCCGGCCGATGCCATCAAAGTCAGGCAGGCGGATGGCGAAAGTAGTGTATTCACTCTGCGGCAGGATGCTGAAGGGGATGAAGTCAAGACCACCGTGACCCGGCTGTATCAGGAATTACTGGGGCAATAACTTATTGAAATGGCGCAGCTTCCTGTTTTACGGGATGCCGCCTTCACCATCGCCCCGTTGTATCTAAATTCTATTGGCTTTCCCGTGCCAGCAGCCCCTATTGCCAGTCGTTGTGATTAGTCGGTCGATTGCTTCGTGCAGCATTTATAATGTTTTCCGAATTCAAAACCTTAACGAGTGCACGCTCTCCCTTTAGCAAATATGCCTGCTTCATGACCATTTCATACACGCTGCGTAATTATCTGTTTTTTTTAGCATTGCCCCTTTTGGTGGGTTTGGCTGTTTTGACCACGCCCATAAAAAGCGACTTATCGACTTTCATCATTGCCGGCGATAACGAGGAAGAAATGTTGCTGGCCAACGAAATGCAGTCGGGTGTTTTATCGCGGCGTTATGTGCTGTCCATTGTCGATCCGGCAGGTGCAGCCATCACAGCCGCAGGGCAGATTGATGAGCTGATAAGCCGGCTTAAAGCCATTAAGGGCGTCACTGATGTCTGGCGCGTCGAACAATCGCGCGCGGATTTCAAGACGATCGGCAATATCTATGCGCCGCACGCAGCGCATCTGTACAGCCGCGATCCTGAAGCCGACCTGACGGCCCTGTTTTCGCCGGAAGCGTTGCCTCAACGCGCGCTTGCGTTAAAGAATGCCTTATTGTCGCCGCAAGCCTCCATCATCAAACCCATTGCGCTGCAAGATCCGCTCCTGTTGTCCTTGAACGGTTTTCGTTCGATCGCGGACCCCAATCGGAAAAGCCTGCAAACTCAGCAAGGTCCTTTTCAAAATCTGCAGCTGGAGACCGAGGCCTCGGGTCTGGATGCCGGCACGCAGGGCGGCATTCAAAGCCAAATCAACACAACCTTTAATGCCTGGAACAGCCAGCAAAATAATCGATTCCGCCTGGAAATGACCGGTGTGCCGGTGTTTGCTATCGCCACACAAGGCATGATGGAAGGCGATATTGCCAAGGTCGGCGTGTTGTCGTCGCTGGCGCTGGTGGCTATATTTTTATGGCTGTTTCGTTCACTGCGCACACTCTGGATCGTCTTCTCGTTGTTGCTTGCCACGACCGCTATTGCGGTCCTGATCACGCACGCAGTCTTCGGTTATGTACATGGCATGACCCTGGCGATCGGCAGCACATTAGGCGGCGTTTGCATCGACTATGCCATTCATGCCTTGGTGCATGGCCAAAATGCCCCTCGCGACAAGCGTGAAGCGGCTATTGCCCGCATTTGGCCGAGCATGGCAATGGGCGCGATTACGACCAGCGTGGGCTATGGCGTCTTGGGTTTTTCCGGCTATCCGGGCTTTAAACAGATCGCCGTCTATTCGGCGGCAGCCATACTCAGTGCGTTATTGCTGACGCGCTATGTGTTGCCCGGTTTGCTGATGAATTTACCAGGCGCAGCGATGACGCAGCGCCGCGGCATACTGGAATACTGGCTGGTGTTCTGCAGCCGGCACCGGACGAAAATATGGCCTGTGGTCGCCCTGCTCATGGCTGCCGCGGCCAGCAACTTGCCATCGCTGCGCTGGATTCAGGATTTGCAGGAACTTACCCCGGAAATGGATTATTTGAAAGCCAATGACAAGGCAATACGCCAACGCATGGTCAGCATTGAACCCGGGCGTTTTGTGCTGATCAGCGCCAAGGATGCTGAAAGCGCGTTACAGAAAGCCGAGCAGGTGTATCCGCTGCTGGACAGGCTCAAAAATGAGCACAAACTGGATGATTATTTTGGCGTCTATCCCTGGTTATTGTCTGCACAACAGCAGCAACATAATGCGGCGCTGCTGCGGGAACGCCTGGACGCTGCCGCCATCAAGATCTGGCAGCAAGCATTAAGTGCGCAGGGCTTGTCAATTGCCAGACTCGGCAATCCGGCTTATCCGGAAACGGCGCCATTGACGGCGCAACAACTGCTGGCATCGCCGTTAAAACGCATGATCGATCACCAACTGGTCATTAATCCGGATCAAGTGATGATTATGATCTGGCTGGCCGAGCATGATCCGGAAGCCCTGCAGGCAGCTTTAAGCAAGTTGGATAATGTCCATTATTTTAGTCAGCGCGATGTGCTCAACAAATTGACGACGCAATATACCGAACGCGCCAGTCTCCTGGCAGCCATCGGCATGGCAATCATTTTTTCCTTGCTGTGGCTCGGCTATCGCCGTCCCTGGCCGGCGCTGCAAACCTTGCTGCCATCGATCAGTGCGGTGATTATTGTTGCCGGAGCCTGGTCTTTGACGGGACAGCCGTTAAGTTTTTTGCATTTAACCGGCTTTCTGCTGGCCATTTCGATTTGTGATGACTTCGGCATTTTCTTCAGGGAAAACCGCGGTGGCGAGATCACCCTGACCTACAGGGCAATGGCTGCATCCATGCTGACGAGTAGCGTAGCCTTCGGTTGTTTGGCAATCGCTGATACCTCGGTGTTGAAGTCTTTAGCGGCGGTCGTTGGCTGCACTGTGGTGATTGGTTTTTTGCTGTGTCCCGTCATGATAAAACCTGAATCAGCCGAAGAAAAGCCGGCTCATGAAAACCCTTTCAGGGCAACGTAAATGCGACGAAGGGCATTAAACCCGCTTGAAAATAAGTGAGGTGTTGATGCCGCCGAAAGCGAAATTATTGCTCATCACATATTCGCAATCCAGCATGCGGATATCGCCTTTGATGTAATCCAGCTCTGCACAGGCGGGATCGATATTGTCCAGGTTCGCCGTCGGATGGAGCCAGCCTTCATTCATCATCCGCACCGTCGTCCAGGCTTCCATGGCGCCGCAGGCGCCCAGGGTGTGGCCGGTATAGCTTTTCATCGAACTGATCGGCGTCTTGTTGCCCAGGACGGCCGCCGTGGCATGGCTCTCGGCAATATCGCCCAGTTCGGTCGCAGTGCCATGCGCGCTGACATAATCGATCGCCCCGGCATCCAGGCCGGCGTCCTGCAATGCCAGCCGCATCGCCACCTGCATGCTGCTGCTGTCGGGCTGGGTGACGTGCAGGCCGTCGCAATTGGTGCCGAAGCCGACGATCTCGGCATAAATCGGCGCGCCGCGGCTTAAGGCATGTTCCCGCTCTTCCAGAATAAAAGTCCCGCCGCCCTCACCAATCACCAGGCCGTCACGGTCCCGGTCAAAGGGACGCGGGGTTTTGTCCGGCTCGTCATTGCGCAGGCTGGTCGCAAACAGGGTATCGAAAACAGCCGCCTGAGAGGCTGACAGTTCATCGCTGCCGCCGGCCACCATGGCTATCTGAAGTCCATGTTTAATCGTTTCATAGGCATAACCGATGCCCTGGCTGCTGGAGGTGCAGGCGCTGGACGTGGGGATAATGCGTCCGTTAATGCCGAAATGCAGACTGATGTTGACCGCACAGGTATGCCCCATCATGCGGATGTACGAAGTCGCATTCAGGCTGCCCTTGTCAAAGTTCAGCAGCATCTTGGTGAAATCGATCAGACCGTCAAAACTGCCGGAGGAGCTGCCGTAGGCAACTCCCACCTGCCCGCTGCTTAAACAGGGATCATGTAGCAAACCTGCATCGATTAAAGCCAGTTCCGTAGCATAAGTCCCCAGCATTGCCACCCGGCCCATGCCGCGCACCTGTTTGCGGGTGTAATGCGCGGGTCTTGCAAAATCGACCGGCGCGCCCAGCCGGGTGTTCAGGCCTTTGAACTTGTCCCAGTCATCCATCCTCTGAATGCCGGTGGTCTGTTTTTTTAGCTTTTGCGCAACTGTTTCCCAGTCATTGCCCAGCGGCGTAATGGCTGCCATGCCGGTCACTACAACCCGTTTCATCAACATAGCCCTCCGTTTACCGAAATTACCTGCCGGGTGATATAGGCCGCATCCTCCGACATTAAAAACGCCACCATGGCCGCAACTTCCTTTCCGGTCCCTACCCGCCGCATGGGGATCATTTTCTTGATGTCCTCCAGCGGTAATTCCTCGAGCATTTCCGTATCGATCAAGCCCGGTGCGACGCAATTGACCGTAATATTGCGTTTCGCCAGTTCCAGCGCGAGCGCCTTGGTAGCGCCGATGATGCCGGCCTTGGCTGCGCTGTAATTGACTTGCCCGCGATTGCCGATCAGGCCGGACACAGAAGACAGCGTGACGATGCGCCCCGGCTTGCGGCGCCGTATCATCGGCATGACCACAGGGTGCAGCACATTATAAAAACCGTCCAGGTTGGTATGCACGACGGTATCCCAGTCCTCGCCGGTCAGGGCCGGAAAGGCATTATCGGCGGTCATGCCGGCATTGCACACCACACCATAATAGGCGCCGTGCTGCTCGATATCCTGATTCAGCTGATCGGCGCACTGCTGCCTGTCCGCCAGGTCGAACTGTAGAACCCTGGCTGCCCGGCCCATGACCTGAATGTCGGCAGCTACTTGTTCCGCCTCCGTTCTGCGGCTGCGGCAATGCACTACCACATCAAATCCCTGCTGTCCGAGAGTCAGGGCAATCGCCCTCCCGATACCCCGGCTGGAGCCTGTCACCAAAACTGTTTCGTTCATTGCTTTCTTAAGTCAAGAATGGGCGCTAAATAAATTAGTCGAGTTTAAAAATATTTTTCACCAGCAGAACACGAAGTGATGGCTAGAGTTCTTCGTGGTGAAAATTCCAGATCAGCAGACTTGCAATAACCGGCTCATGCCGGTTCCAGTGTCGTCGCCCGGTTTACTGGCGAATCCGGTTGATAGACATTCAATTTGGCCGAAATTGATACCCCTTCAGCGGTAACATTGCAATCGAATACTCCCAAGCCCTGATCCTGTATCAGTCTTTTAACCGTGACGGTTAAAACGGCGCCGACGGCAAGCCTGTCGACATTGCAGTGAAAGCGCCGGGTTCCCAGTAAAAAACCCACATTAAGGGGTTTGCCGGCCATTTTGCACATCATCCCGCTGTGTGCGGCCACGGTCTGCGCCATGTATTCTATGCCCAACCAGGCCGGTATCGACCGGCTATCGCCAAACAGGCCGTCGCCTCGCACGATCACTTCGGCTGTCATCGCATCGTTGTCAAATGCAATCACCCGCTCCAGCAACATCATGCCGCCGGCATGCGGCAATAATTCTTCTATAGCATATTCTTTCATGTGCGGGAAACGATGAGCGAAATATTGTTGCCGCCGAAGGCAAAGGAATTGCTTTGACAATGGTTAATGCGTCGGCCCAATGTCTGACCTGTTTTTACATAATTTAAAGCCGGCAGTTCGCCATCCAGTTCATCGCCATTGATATTCGGTATCAATAAACCCTGTTCGTGATTTTGCGTCAACAACAGCCAGCACAGCCCCATTTCCAGCCCGGCTGCTGCTCCCAATGCGTGTCCGGTCATGCCTTTGCTTGAGCTGACCGCGACTTGATTGCCGAATACGTTTGCAACCGCTTCGCTTTCCATCGCATCGTTCAACGGCGTCGCCGTGCCATGCAGATTTATGTAGTCGATTTCCTCTGGCTGCATTCCAGCTTCGGATAAGGCCATCGACATGGCCGCGATCACGGCGCCGCCGGCCGGATCGGGCGCGGAAAAATGGTAGGCGTCGCTGCTGGCGCCAATGCCTTGCAGCCGGACCGGCCCCTCCTCTTTGCTCAATACGAACAGCGCCGCCGCTTCGGACAAATTGATGCCGTCCCGATGGCGTCCGAAGGGTTTGCACAAGCCTGCCGAGACAGATTCCAGCGCCGCAAAACCGTTTACGGTGAAGCTACACAGACTGTCGGCGCCGCCGACTATGACGGCATCGCAAAGATCCAGGGCAATCAGCCGGCGCGCCGAGGCGAATGCCCGTCCGCTGGAGGAGCAGGCAGTCGAGATGACATAGGCCGGACCTTTGAGTCCCAGGACATGAGCCAGAAAATCGGCTCCTCCTGCCATCTGCTGCTGTTTGTAATGAAAGCGAGGCGGTTTTCCTTGGCCTTTGGCTACCGCTTCCAGCGCCAGTTCGGTATTTCTGACGCCGGAGGTGCTGGTGCCGATGACCACGCCGATCTTGTTTACGCCGTGCTTTTCAATCACGCGATCGACTGTCGGCCGAATCTGGCTCAAGGCCGCCAGCAGTAATTGATTGTTTCGGCAATCGTAAACGCTGTATTCCGCTTCGATTTCGGGTAGTTCAGCCTGGACGGCACCGACATAAAACGGCTGAGCGGGCGAAAACTCATCGGTCCGGATCAGGCCGGAACGGTCGCCTGCCAACACCCTGGACAACAGATCGGCGCCCGTATTACCGGCCGCCGACAGGATGCCGAGGTCATTCAGATACAGCTTCATAAGCTCAAGGTTCGCGGCACAACTCGATCAGCGTTTTCAGGCGAGGGCGCGAGTTTTTGACGTAAGGGTTGTTTTCGTCCCAGACATAACCGGCCAGAATCGAACAGATCATCTGTTTGATATTATTTTTTTGCTCGACCTGCTTCAGGCGCTCGTAGAACACGACATCTTGAAAACCGCCTTCATACCAGGAGGTCACGAAGGTGCGGAAGGTTTCCACGCCTCTTTGCAAGGGCTCGGCAAATTCGCTTTGCCAGTCGGCCGGCAAGCCGTTCAATTGCCGGTCCAGCACGTCGGCGGCCAGACTGGCGGATTTCATCGCGATGGTGACGCCGGAGGAAAATACCGGGTCGAGAAACTCGCCGGCATTGCCCAGCAGAGCATAACCCTTGCCATACAGGCTTTTGACGTTGGCGCTGTAACCGGTGATGCTGTTGACCGGGGTGTCGAATACCGCATTGTGCAGCAGGGCGGACAGGACCGGTTCGTCGGCAACGAATTGCTGCAGCACGGTTTGCGGGTCCGAATCGGTGACCTTGAGCACATTCGCTTCACCTACCACGCCGAGACTGCAGCGTCCGTTGCTGAAAGGAATCAGCCAATACCAGACATCGGTCAGTTCGGGGTGAACGACGATGCGGATCTTGGTGCGATCATAGCGGGCGTCATCGATCCGGTCTTCCACATGCGTGAACACGGCCTGCCGCACCGGAAAACCGGAGGGTTTTTCCAGGTCAAGCAGACGCGGCAATACCCGGCCGTAACCGCTGGCATCGAGCACAAAATCGGCGCTCATCTGATACCGTTGTCCGTTAGTCCGATCCTGTATCGTCAGCAATGGCTTGTCGACGCTAAAATCGGCTGCAACAACTTCCTGCTGCCAGCGTATTTCAGCCCCCATGCGCTGCGCTTCATCAGCCAGCAGAGCGTCAAAACGGCCGCGCTGCACCTGGTAAGTGGTATCGAAGCCAGGCGTGAATTTGTCGGCAAAGCAAAATTCGGTATGTTTATCGTGATGCAAAAATGCGGCGCCGGTTTTCAACTGGAAACCGGCTGCCTCTACGGCTTCCAGCATGCCGGCTTCTTCAATGAATTCCATGCACTGCGGCAGCAGACTTTCGCCGATACTGAAGCGGGGAAAGGTCTCGCGCTCCACGATGACGACCTGATGGCCTTTGTTATGCAATAAAGCCGCGGCGATGCTGCCTGACGGCCCGGCTCCGATAATAATGACGCTGCCTTTATCTGCCATAATGCCCGCCCGTTTGCATTTCCGTTTTCATTCTGTATTTGTCTCTCTTAATGTGTCATCGCAGGCCGTGCTGCGAGTTTTTGACTAGTCCCGTTGCGCCGCGAAACCCATACGGCGTGACTATTGTAGCGGTAATCAGCTATCATTTATCGGATTAAGTATACCTTACTAAAGACATGAAAAAGAAACTACGCGACTTTATCTTTCAGGAACTCGTTTTTGTCGCCGACCCCCGGCAATTCAGCGATGATGACAATCTGCTCGAAGCCGGCCTGGACAGCATGGGCATCATGCGCCTGATTATGTTTATTGAGAATGAATACGGCGTGACCCTGCCCGATACGGAGATTGAACCCGACAATGTGCAATCCTTTAATGCACTGGAACAGTGGATTCTGCGGCATCAGAAATGACGGGCATCAACAAAGAAGATATTCTGGAAAAACTGAATCCGGCTGACAGTTTCACGCTGGCCATGGATGAGGAAATTCGTCAGGACGGGCTGGCAGGCAGTTACGGCTGTTATGCCCTGGAACTCAGCAAGCTGCCTGACATACTGGTGCTGCAACAGCGCATTGACGAATTCAGCCAGCGCTTCCCGGTGGCCCTGGCCAGTCTGCAACAAATCGGGCGGCACTTTTACTGGTGCAAGCGCAACGAGCCGCCGACGCTGTTTTTCCAGCATCATTGCCCGGATAGCGAGAATGAGGCGGATTTCCAGCAAAGGACCATCGACCGGATCATTAACCATAGACAGGCACGGGAAACCACCGCCCCGATCGAGTTTCATCTGCTGAGCAGTCCGACCCGGCATGTTTTTTTCACCCGCTGGCTGCATCCTTTCACCGATGCCCGCGGCGCCGACCTGATTCTGAAATATCTGTGCACTGCCGATGTTACCCAACGCAGACAATTCGGCCTACCCGAAACAGAGCCGTTGGTGAATGCACAATTGCGTAAATATCGCTGGTGGCAAAAAATCAGCCTGCTATTGAAAGGCAAACGCTACATCCAGACACTGGACAGTCTGGCAAGCATTCAGCCTTTCAATTGCGACGCCCGCCCGCAACGTCTTAACTACAGCATTCGAAGATTGAGCGAAGAACAGACCGAGCGGGTCGTCAGTCTGGCCAGGGAGCAGGTCGGTCTGACCGGCACCAGTCTTTATTACATCGGCTGCCTGATGCGAGCGCTGGAAAAAATGCATCCGGATAATCCCGGTGCGGCCTATTGCGCGCCTTACGCCTTCAATTTGCGCAAACAACGGGCGCTGACGCCGATGACCGGCAATCATGTCTGCGCGCTGTTTGCGCAGGCGCCCCGGGAGATCGTTCAAGATAGGCAAAAATTATTTGCCCATCTGAAGCAGCAAAATGCCCAGGTGATCCGGCAGCAGCTGGATTATGCCTTTCTGCCGCTGATGTGGGCCGGCAGCTGGTTGTCGCTGGCTAAATACGGCAAGATTCTGCGCCAGTCTGCCGGTTCGGAAAAGGAACGCAGCTCCTTCTGGTTTTCCGATGTCGGCCGACTGGATATGCCGGCGGACAGCTTTCCCGGTGCGGAAATCAAGGCTGTCTTTTATGCCTGCCAGGTGACCTCTCCGCCGGCCCTGGCTTTCCTGAGCAGTATTTACCGGAATCAGTTAACCCTGAGCTACAGCTTTGTCGAGCCGATCGGCAATCCTGAGCAAATCGAAAGGCTGCATCAGTTGACCCTGGCGGAATTGCTGGGGGAAGCCGAATGAACGGCTTGCCGATAAACTGACAACGATGTCATTGCTTTCCGCTTTTAACCGGCAATGCCAAGGCGCACCGGAAGCCACGGCGCTCATCGAAGGCGACCGCGCGCTCAGCTATCAACAGCTCAGGCAACAGGCCGGCCGGTTAAGCGTCGCGCTATTGGCGGGGCCGGAGCCTTGCCGGCGCGTCGTCATTGCCCTGGATCGCGGCATCGACGCCGCTATCGCCATTCTGGCCGTATTGGGCGCGGGCGCCTGCTATATTCCGCTGGACATCAAAAATCCGACCGGCCGCTTGAACTACATCGTCAACGATGCCGACGCCCAGGTTATCATCGGCAAAGGGCCCTGCCCTGACTGGCTGGAAACGCCGGCGCGCTGGCTGGATATAGATCGGCTGCCTGGCTCATCGGCACAGACCGGAGCCTGGCCTGCCGAAGTCGGCGCCGAAGCGCTGGCCGCGATACTCTATACCTCCGGCTCCACCGGCGTGCCCAAGGGCGTCGCCTTGAGCCACCGGGCGATGCGCAATTTCGCCGACTGGGCCTCCGCCACTTTCAAAATCAATGCCGGCGACCACATCGCTTCCCTGGCGCCGTTTCATTTCGATCTGTCCGTTTTCGACCTGTTCAGCAGTTTAAGCGTCGGCGCCGCCGTGCATTTCGTGCCGGCCGGCCTGACCCTGTCGCCCAGCCGCCTGACCACCTGGCTA
>Ga0208625_100186_pt1 | contig 16178 bp, 10 predicted proteins | sample LakWasMeta8_HOW4_2_FD_183858 | JGI IMG/M metagenome (GOLD analysis project Ga0208625, IMG submission 183858) | Freshwater sediment methanotrophic microbial communities from Lake Washington under simulated oxygen tension - Sediment Metagenome... | ecosystem: Environmental > Aquatic > Freshwater >... | reverse complement strand
ATCAGAAAAGGGGTTCCGGGCAGGTTCAGGCCTATCGCCCGCACATCGGGATAATTGAGTTCGACCCGATACCAGATATTCGGAACGCTAATCCCGAGATGCATATCGTTGGCCAATATCGCCCGGCCATTCGCGGTTTTGCTGCCGCTGACGGCCCAGGCATTCGAACCCGCCAAGGTTTCCGCTCGGGAAGCATCCGCCAACTGCGAGAAATCGGCCATACGTCCTGCCAGCAGCGTCTGCATCGCATTGACCGGCACAGGCTGCGCCGGCCTCAGCGATTTCGTGTGCCGCATCAACTGGTCGGTAAAACGATCGGTATCCGGGGTCAGAAACGCCACGGCTTCGGCCGGCAGCGTGCTCTCCATCACGCTCAGCATGCGTTCGCCCGCTTCGACCCAGGCAGTCAAATTTTCGAACATCCCGAACACCACCAGCAAGCTGTCCTCGGCCTGCCAAGGCTCCGGCGCATAGCCCAGAACCTTAAACTCAAAGGGCAAGGTCGGATGTTGTGCAAGATAGCCGTTAATGCCCTCGGCATAGGCTTGCAAATACTGGCGGTGGAGCGGCGGCAACTTGGGCAAAATTTGCTTGGCCCTCACATTGAAACCGTAAGTCCGCGTCTGAATATCACTGTTGACCGCCATGTCGCCGAAAATCTCCGCCAAGCGTCCGGCGTTCTTGCGGCGCATCAAATCCATTTGAAACAGGCGGTCGCGGGCAGCAACGTAACCCAAGACCCGCGCCGCATCGACCCGGCTGCCGGCGGTAATCCTTGGAATACCGTGCGCGTCGGTATCGATGCGGGCCGGAGCCGCAAGGCTTGCCAATGGCAGGTCGCCGTCCAGAGGCGGCAGCGATTGCAACCACCACCCATAGCCCGCACCGGCCGAGGATGCGATCATCCCGATCGCGCCTAGCCCCGCATAGAGCCATGATTTTTTAAGCTTTGCCATGGTTTGATTCCGGTCATCAAGAGGTTATCGTTTCCGCAGCGGCCGAATCCAGCCGCTCCGAATGCGTGGCCTGCTGCCGCTTATCGGCCAACGGAGCCTCGACTGCGGTAATCCTGCCTTCCTCCAGCTTGATGCAGCGGTCAGCCAAATGAAAATATTTATCGTCATGCGTAATCGCCAGCACCGTCTTGCCGCGCGCCTTCAGCGCCGGCAATAATTCGGTGTAGAACAAATGCTTGAATTCGGGATCCTGATCGGCCGCCCATTCGTCGAACACATAAAACGGCCTATCCTCCAGATAAGCCGCCAGCAGCGCCAGCCGTTTACGCTGGCCTTGGGACAGGCTCACCGAAGAGAAGCGGCCGTTCACGATGTCCACCTTGTGATGCAGATGCAGGCGTTGCAAATAATCGGCTATCGCGCTCCGGTTGTTTTCGAAATCAACGCCATAGAGCTCGTCGAACAAATAAAAATCGGAGAAAATCACCGAAAAATTCTGCTGGTAGGCATCGCGGCTGCCTGCATCGATGGGACAGCCGTTCCAGTGGATCGTGCCTTGCTCGGGATGATAAAGACCGATCAGCAGCATGGCCAAGGTGGTCTTGCCGCTGCCGTTGCCGCCGATTAAAAACACCAGTTCGCCCGGATGGAATTCCAGGTCGATGGGCCCCAGGGTAAAGTTGCGGTTTTCCTTTTCGCGGTGAAAACTGTGGGTCACCCCATGCAGGGCCAATACATTGAAATGACGGTGAGCCGGTAATTTAGCCAGGCGTTGCGCAGCATTTTTCCCTCTCAGCTTGTCGTCCAACTGCCGCACCTTCTTCAGTGAGACTTTGGCGCGACTGAACACCGGCAGACTGCCGGTCAAGACCGTGAGCGGCGACATCATGAACAAAAATACCAGGACATAACCGCTGACGACTTCTTGGCTAATCGGCTGCCAAACCGGAAATACATACAATATCGCGGCGATGGTCAGATAATACAGGAGCTGTATCCACTGGTTGATCAATAAATAAGCCACGGTAGCCCGGAAAGAATAGCGGCGATAGGATTCTGCGCTAACCGCCAGAGACTCGGAAACGAATGCCTCGCTCCGCTGGCGATGCAGCTTCAATTCGCGAACCCCTTCGGTCAATGCAGAAAAGCCACGACTCAGGTTGTCGTATTCGTCCCGCGCGCTCCGTACGGCTCGCATCGGCACGTGGTTGAATAAATGGAAAGTCGCGACGCCGAACAGGATCACGCCGGCCAAAACACCCGCCAGTTGCCAGGACAGCCAGCTCAAATAAGCCATGCACCCCGCCACAATCGCAAAATTGATGCAGAGTACCGGAAAAAGCTCGCTGGCCGCCGCAATGGCGGTCACGTCCTCGGTCAAATGACTCAACAACACGGATTTTCCCAGCTTCTGCAAATTCGGATAGGGCGCGTTCAAGATCAAACGGCTGACATGCAACCGTAAATCCCGAGCCAGTTTCGTGCTGAATCGGTTCAACAAATAATGCGAAGCAAATCGGCAAACCAATACGCTAGAGGCTAAGCCGGCAAACCATACGGCAGGCACCAACCCGGCAGACCACGCGAAAATCAGAACCTGATCCACGCGTCCAGCCAAACTGGCATTGATGAAAGCAATCAATGCCGCATTGCTCAAGCCGCTGATAATGCCTGTCAGCAAGACACCGGTAATCGTTATCCAAGATGAGCGCCATAAAAATAACAGCATATCGACTCCACTATGCGGTTAAGCCGAGTGAAAAACTCACCGGCGGGTATCTACCTGAAGACGCCTTGCCCGCTCAATCACCTCAGCCACCAAAATGGCGAGTTCCGCCATAGGGAACGATAGCTGCCAAAATTAATTAATCTATGTTATTTAACACAAGGCGTTTGTGTCATTACGCCTGTTCCTTAATTTCATGTATCCCTCCGCCTTGAGGCTAAGCCATTGATATAACTGGATCAAACGAATTGGCTTAAAAATTGCTATACCAAAGCTGACATGTTAGATGTTTTTCTCTACATTTATCTTATATAAGAGAACGATAATACTTATATTAATATTAACTTAGCTACATTGCCGAACCAGGGCTTGGCTAACCAATACCACAACAGGGAACCCAGCGTGAATCTTGAAGCGATTTATCTCAATCATCAATCCGAACTGCAGCTCCATCTGGCGCGCATCGTCGACTGCCCGGATATCGCCGCCGAGTTGGTCCAGGAATGCTTCATCATCTTTTCGAAGGAAATCCAAAAGCAGGTGATCGAGCATCCCCGCGGATTCTTATTTCGCACGGCCAGAAATCTCGCCTACGATCACATCAAGCACCGCAAAGTCACCGAAAGACACCTCAACACGACCGACCCTACCCTGTTGCCTAACGAAGAGTCCCCATCGGCCGAAAAATTGGCGGTCATCGACGAAAAGCTGACGATCTTCTCGTCGATTGTCGACGAACTGCCCGCCCGCGCGCGCGAAGCTTTTGTTTTGAACAGGGTTTACGGCATGACTTACGCGGAAATCGCCAAAGAATTGAACATCTCCGACAGCGCAGTGGAAAAACTCTTAGCGAGAGCATTGCTGCATTGCCGTCGGCAATTCAACAACCGTCGTTCGGATTTAATCGACGACTGAGGAAGATTAAGGCGTGACTCGTCTCCCCAAGGAAGACTGAAACCCAGTGTAAATGCACCGACCTATCCTCCTTAACCATCTGAACAGCGGAGAACCCCATGGCCTGGGACCAAGAAGAAGACACCACCATTTATCAAGTCGTCGTCAATCACGAAGAGCAATATTCGATCTGGCCGGAATACAAGGACATCCCCGGCGGCTGGCGAGCCGTCGGGCCCAAGGGGCTGAAACAGGAATGCCTGGACTACATCAAGGAAGTGTGGACCGATATGCGCCCCTTGAGTCTGCGGCAACATATGCAGCAGGCGGGCTTGGGCTAACGCGTTAACACTCTACTGAGGATTCAGGTGCGGACACATGGAAGTGCCCACCTACTCATTCATCAAAACCGCGGATAAGTCATAGTTGTAACGGCCCGATAACATCGGCCAAGAACCACATTAACCGAGAACGGCGAGTGACTCATTGCTTGTCAGTCGCGCGACGAGTTTTGAAATCGGCCACGATATCCTCTTCCGAGGCACCCAAATCAGACATCATCGCTTCCAATTTCGCCGCAGCCTGTTTGAGTGCATCCAGCTCTGCTTGGTTGCGCCCCCGATGTGCCGGAATGTAGTAGCCGATTGTTTCCCCGTGACGGGTGATCGTGATTGGCGACACGGATTCCAGATAAGAAGGCAAATGTGCCCGGAACTCTTTCACGCCCACTTTAGTTTCCATAACGCCCTCTTTGTGTACGTCGGCTTTTTCGAGACACGCTCGGCGCGTTGTTTGGGGCTGTCTTGCGACGGTGGCCGGGAGGAGTTCTCGGAAGAGGTCGCAAGCTGCTCTTCCAGTTCTGCCTGCCGTTTCAGTAAGTCGCTCAACTACCGCCACAGCGCTGCAATGAGCTGCTGCGCTTCTTCGAGGCTCTGCGGTATCGGAGCCGGTTGCGTGAGGTCGAGGTCAGGTTTTGACATGACGGCATTTTCTAACAATCGACATCAGCTTGGCAAGGGCGTGAACGGTTACCGCCCCCCGCAGTTCGCCGTCATCACGATAATCGTTGCCACTCATGACGCCGAGCGGCTCCAGACCTAGGCCTGCGTCAGCCGCTCAGAGACAACTCCAGATCACCGGACGGTCGAACCGGCCTCCGTCCGGGACGCGGGCTGCAAAACCAGCAGGCGGTCGGACCACAACGCCGGCAATTCTTCAAAAACCTGGCTTATTTCCGCAGTGGTCAGACCCAAAACAAACGCCAGCACTCCCAGCCTCTGCCGCCCATCCGCGGCTTGCAGGATTTTGTACCAAGCCTCTGACAGCGGATGACGCCGAGCGGTGTCGTAATTCCAAACCAGGAAATGACCGAAACCCCGTTCGTCATGGCTGACATAGCGGTCTTCCCTAAGCAAAACCGCCGCTTTCGGCAGACTGACTACCAGCTGGGCCAATGCTTCGTTGCCCCAGCCTTTCTTGCGTACCAGATAATCGCCGACCACCAAATAATCCAGCCCCGAAGTCAGATAACAAACCACCGCATTATCGACGCTGTCGACGATCGGTTCGGCATTGTTGTTGAACGACGTGTTCAGCAGGATCGGTAAGCCGGTCTTGCGGCCGAACGACTCGATCAACTCCCAGTAGCGCGGATTGTCGTCCTTTCGGACCGTCTGCAAGCGGGCACTGCCGTCGACATGGGTTATCGCCGGCAGTTGCTCCCGCCATTCCGGCTTGACGTTCAGCACGCATGACATGAACGGAAAATCGGCCTGCTCGCCCGGCACCTCGAAAAAATCGCGGACCCGTTCAGCCAGAACCGACGGCGCGAACGGCCGATAGCCCTCCCGCATCTTGATCATCGCGTTGATGGTTTCCTTATGCGACGCGACACGGGGATCGGCAATAATACTGCGATTGCCCAGAGCTCTGGGGCCGAATTCACAACGCCCTTGCACCCAGCCGACCACGGCGCCGTCGATAATCAGATCGGAGACCTGAGCGGCCCGATCGGCCATTTTCTCGATCTGCAAAAATGCCTGCCAGTCCGCCAGAACAGCCCCGACTTCGTCGTCCTCTATCGGTGTTCCCCAATACGCATGGGACACCCCCCTGAACGGCAGCTCCGGCTGCAATTGGTGCGCCACATAAGCCGCCGCGCCATAGGCGCAGCCCGAATCGCCGGCAAATGACGGCACGAATACCGCTTCGAACAGCTTCGAATTGAGTATCTTGCCGTTCATGCTGCTGTTCTGGCCGACGCCTCCGCTGATGACCAGGCGGGTATGCCCCGTCGATTTTTGATAATGGCGAAGCACGTGAAAAACGATGACTTCCAACGCCTCCTGCAAGGAGGCGGCTATATCCATATGCACTTGCGTGAAGGCTTCGTCGCGCCGTCTCGGCTGCAAAATGGCGTACATGTCCAGGATGCGCGCTGCATGAATGCGGTAATCGCCGTCAGGCAACAGCTCGTAAAACCGGCTCAGCATTTCCCGATAAACGGCCGGATTGCCGTAAGGCGCCAACCCCATGACCTTATATTCATCGAAGTCCTTATAGCCCAGGAAGGCGATGACCCGCAAATAGAAATGCCCGAGGGAGTCGGCGACCGATTGGGTCTTGAGTCTATTGAAATCCTTTCCGTTTGCATCGATGACCATCGAGGAAACGTCGTCGCCTTCGCCGTCCAAAGTCAATATCAATGCCTTGTCGAAACCGGACAAATAATAAGAGCCGGCGGCATGGGCCAGATGGTGATGCACAAAACGGAATTTGTCCCGATCGACCGAAACGCCGAACTCCCTTTCGAAAAGGAATTGATATAAATTTTTAATATCCGAAAAAGCACTTAAAGCCGGCGTATGCAAACCGAATTCTTGCAGTTTTTCATTTAAAAAATCTTCGCTTGCATAGACGGCGATCGCATCCAACTCGCCCAGGCTTTTTTGCGCCGTCTCCAGGCAAAAAACGACCGACGATGAGGCCATTTTATTGGTATGCTTGATTCGGCTCAGCCTTTCTTCCTCAATCGCACAAACCGCCTCGCCGTTTTCCAACAAGACCGCGGCCGAATCGTGCCCCAGCCCGGTATTTGGCAGTTGCGTCATCGCGAATAGCGAATCAATACCGCCCGTCAAGCCCAAAACCCACATTCACCCTCCTAAATCTGCCAAAATGGCGTTAATACCCAATAGTGTTACCGAATCATTTCTATGAATTTCTTCGAGCTTTTTTTGACCTTGGCAGGCCATGAAGCCATTTCAAACAATAAAGGCGAGTGCCAAGGAATGCCCGCCGGGGGGAGCCAGCGCAATCTGGCAGGATCATTCCAGAAAAAAACCACCGCGGAAGTAAATTCTTCGGTCTGCACGCCATGCCACCAATAAATCGGGAAAAACAGCATTTCTCCGGCCTTGACTTCGCACTCGTAATATCTGGCCTTTGCGTACAACGGAAATGCGTCCAAATCCACCGACTCGTCCTTGATCTTGCTAAAGTTATATTTCTGGTAGAGGAACGGCGTCTGATCCGGCGAGAACAGTCTTACACGCTTACGACCTGACACCACGCACAATAACGCCTTGCCAAAAGGGTGAAAGTGAATTTGCGAATAGACATGGCTGCCAATGTAGCAAACCGCTAGCGGATCAGGAGAATCAATGTAAGGCGGAACGGTATAGTCGCAAACGATTTCCGGCAACACTTTTTCAATAGATGATTCACTCAAATAGCAGCGTTCAGACCCCGCCGGTGCGTTGGCTTTGCTCACGGTATCCAAATAATCCGCCAGCTTCATCATTTCGGTCTGAGACCCCATATAATCGCCATTGCGCATACGTTTGACCGGAATCGGCCGCTCCCCCGCAACGGCGTTGAAATAGTCCGTATTCCAGTTCGAGCAAGCAGGCCATTCGGAAACCAGGCCGGTGATCAGCACAGGTTTTCCCGGTTCCGCATAAAGCCTATTGAACTTCTCTACGCTGGGCGCGTGCACACGCTCAACCTGCATGGGTAAATGTTCACCTGCATACATTTCGCATTCTCCGCTTGATCACTTTTAACTCTTGTTATTTTTCAACGCGTATCAGTCACAACCCATTTCGGATTACGACAACACCAATAAAAACCGTATTCAATGATTATTTACGAAAATATTAATCTCGCAAAGTCGATTAATTTTTGATTACTATCAATGCCCGACACTTCAATTTCATTTTGCATAAATGCTTCAACTGGGTCTCTAGCACCAGTTACCATATCGAGTAACAACTGGGCGGTCAATGATATTATATAGTCAGCTGCGGCATCCTCTCTGTTAATGACCACATCCGGCACAGAAAAATCAATAGTCCATACTTCATTTTCCTTCCCATTCGCTATAATCTTCCATATCCCGCACACGGAAGTACAACGAGCTCTGTTTTTTTTGATAGCCGATGAAAAACGCAATTCGATAACGTCATTTACATCTTTCACATCATTAGTATTTTTGTCAAAAATCAAAGCATTTCTTGAATAATTTTTATAATAATCATCAAGCCCCATATAACCCAACTCAAATAAAATTTCATTGATTTTTATTAAAAATTCATCTTGAATTAGAGACTTAGGAACTTCCTTTCCTTTTCCAATTGAGGCTTTACTAATATTGCCGGATAACGTAGCTTTTCCATCCCCTTCACCGCCATCATGAGCAATATTAAAAACACGTTCCACCAATCCGCCCTCCCAATCTACACCAAGAAAATTGAACAAATTTACTAATGTTTCTGACGAATTTAAAACTATATCTTCATATCTAATTCTGAAAGAATTTTCGGAATTTAAACTTTCAAAATCCAACATCCGGCAAGTTTTATCGATCCAATTTTCCACCATTGCCGACACAATATTTCCTGGATTTCTATGCACGTAAGGTATATGTTCAGGAAGAAACCTATATTTATTCATCTGAAGACTAGAACTTACGACATCCATACAGTGCCTATATAGACATATATATTTCGCCTCTGGAAAATGAGATGTCAATAAAGGTAAATAATCAAGATTTCCTGGACTTTTTTCACACCAAATTTCTTTTCCTTTCCCTGATACATATTTACTCATTAAATCCAATATAGCTTGTCTTGTTTCCATGATGGAGAACTGTTTTTTTTCATCGTCGTTAAAGCCAACTAGATTTTGAGCAATGGTACTCAAAAAAACACGATTCAAGTTCTCACACAAAGCTCCCAAATACAAATGCCCAGGACTTGCTATTTTTGAATGAGTATCTAAAATATAGCGCAGCATAGTCGAGCCCGATCTCTCGCACGACAAAATAAATACAGGAGGATTACTCACACACCCCTCTTTTCGTAAGAATAATTTTTATATAGAAAACCGAAATATACAAAACATAAACCAGCAATATAATTCAAAATATAGCTTTACTAATACAATTTCAAATTCAGCAAAAACTTAATTATCACCATTCGCCGTTAATTCACATGAAGACGTTTTTTCTTGACAGCATTGGCTTTTCTTTTCTGCAACCAGCGGATTACGCCGGTTAGGAATAAGAGTGGACAAGCCAGACCCGTTATAAACACCGAAATCCTACCAGCCATACCGAATGCTTGCCCGGAATGCAGAGGCCATTGCCAATGAGTCAATATCTCACCGGCTGTGGCGGTTTCCAGACCTGGATCATCTACATCCAGAATCTCGCCCGTGTGGCGATCCATGACTAAGCAGCGGCGCTGCAATAGACTTCCTGGCGTATCGACACCATCCAGACAGACCATATAGGTCTGCTCTGGCTTAGACGCACCATAGATCCAATGTGGCCTCCCCTCTGGATAGAGCCCCCGAGCAATTGCAACCGCCTTCGCCATCCCTATCGGATACGCATCGGCATTAGCCCGGCGAGACTGAAACCAGTATCGGTAGGTAACTGGAGAAAACAATTCCAATACCGGCGCGACGTTATGCGGCAAAACCATGTAAATTCCAGAAAACAATACAGGTATCATAACCAGCGCAGTAGAGAATCCGCTGATCTTGTGAAGATCGTAATTCAAACGCACCTTGCCGGAATTCGGTTTGAAAAGCAAAGCCTGCCGCCATTTCCCTCCCAGCGGCCACCAAACGATCAACCCCGTTAAAGTTGAAATGATCAATAACGCACCTGACAAGCCGACCACAACCGTGCTCACCTCATGCGATGGAATCATCAAGGCATAATGGAGCTTGAAGATAAAATCAATGAACGTGTTCGGCAAAACACTGTCCGATCTATCCAATAGCATCTTACCCGTTACCTGTGCCGTATAAGGATTGATGGCAACCAACCAGGTTTCCATGACGCCGGATGCTTGAGAAACGCCAAATCGAAGCTTGAACGCCGCATTCTGATTGCGCGGATAGGTCGCAAACTGACACAAAGCGCCAGGCGGCATCGCCTTTTGGCCGGCAGAAAAGATTTCTTCTAATGGTCGATAAGATGCAGCGAGCGCCGGTGACTCCACTCGCAACATGTTGCGGTGCAGCCACTCATCAATCTCAGCATGAAACACCAATATGCTGCCGGTAAAACCATAGACAGACAACATCAACCCGAGCGCCAGCCCCAGCCACCGATGCACGCTCAGCCAACGCTGACGGCGAGCCTTAAGATGGGTTAATTTACTGCTTTTCGCCTCATTTATTTGGGGTATCGAGGCGGTTTTTTCGATAGAACTATTCATTATTTATGGGACACTTCGCCTTAAAGCGACTCTTATATACCTTGATTTGATTCAAATTGAAATTAATGATTTAGAATCAAACATTGTTAATACTCCAGCCGTATCGACCCCATCACCGAAATCGGCTCGCCGAATAATATGGTATTTCGGTTACCGCCAGAACTATTGTCATAATAGTATTTGTTCAACACGTTGTTAATATTGACTTGATAAGTCAGCCGTGTTTTTCCAATTTCATGTGCATAAGCTACCATCGCATCTGTTCTGGCGTAACCGGGCAACTGGAAACTGTTGTTGACGTCGCCTTGGCGCGCTCCAACCAAAACTTCGCCTAAACCCACTCTGAAGTTTTCAGTGAGCTGATACGTTCCCCAGACGCTGGCTTGATGCTCCGGCACGTTGACTAAATCTTTACCTATCCTGGAAACGATATTATCTTTGACCACCTTTGTGTCGGTATACGCATAAGTTGCAACCAGATTTAAATGATCGGTCAACTGCCCCTTGATATCCAATTCTATGCCTTGGCTACGCGCCTCGCCAATGGCAATGCTGTATCCTTGATGCTGAAGATCCGGCGTCAAGGTATTTTGTTTTGTCAAGTGATAAAAAGCCATCGAAGTCGACAATCTATGATCAAAAAACTCGGTCTTGAATCCGATCTCGAACTGTTCGCCAATCTGAGGCTTAAATGTTCCTCCGCCAAATTGAAAACCATTATTCACATTAAACGATTGGGTGTAGTTTCCATACAGAGATAACCATTGCCAGGGTTGATACAATAAGCCGACTCTCGGACTGAAATTTTGCGCATCAATAGATACGTCATGGAAATTATCAATGGCTTTTTGCACAGAAACTGTCGAAAAACCGGTGCCGCTGGACGTCCAATCGTAGCGGCCGCCGCCCATGATATGCAGTTTGTCAAACAATGTAATCTGATCTTGAAAATATAACCCGTACCATTGGTCGACTCGATAACGGAATTCATTTTTTGTCAATTTACTGATGGCATCGGGATTTATTTGACCATAAACCGGATTATAAATATCGATCGGCGGAACGGCTGGCGTCGCTCCGAAAAACACTTCCGTCCCAGGCCACTTGTTATGGTAAAAGTCACCGCCAATCAACAGCTCGTGTTTTAAGCCTAAAAACTCAAATTTTCCGACCAAATCCAAATTGGTCGTAAATGTTTGATAATCCTGTTTTCCATACACCACGCCGCGATTAAGGGTACGTCCATCTGGCCTTAAACCGAACGAATTGATGTCGAATAAATTGATATTCCACTTGTTCCAAAGAAAGCGATTGGTCAATCTCCAATTTTCGTTAAAATGGTAGTTCCAATCAAAGCCCACTAAGATATTTTCTTGCTCATTACGAAAATTTTCGGAGTCGCCTAAAAATCGTTCGCGTGGCAATCTTAACGGCTTGGTCGCCCCCAGAGGCAAAGGCGTGCCATAATCATTTATAAAGTTGTCGTGTTTATATTCTAACTCCAAATTTGCGTCGAATTTTTCATTGGGTCGCCAACTCAAGCTTGGCGCAATAAACACCCGGTCGCTGTTGATCAGATCGCGGTAGGATTCTTTTTCGAGATAAGTTCCGTTGAAGCGGTAAAGCAAGGTTTTATCATCATCAATCGGCCCGGTGGCGTCGACCGTAGTGCGATACAAATCGTATGAACCGAACTGTTGCTGCAGTGAATAATACGGCGTTGCTTGCGGTTTTTTAGTTGTAATATTGATAAGCCCGCCGGGTTCGACTCGTCCATACAATGCCGCCGCCGGGCCTTTCATGACTTCCAGTTGTTCAATGTTGGCCGGTTCATAAAAATTAGTCGGGTATAACAGGCCGTTTCTGTAAGCAGCTCCATTAGAACCCGTCGTAAAGCCGCGAATGATGAAATTATCGTACAAAAGACCTGCGCCGGTTCTCGCGGATACACCACTGACGTTTCTATTCAAAGAATCCAATATATTGATGTTTTGTTGATCGTTCATGAGTGCTTTCGGCACGATTTGAATCGATGCCGGGGTTTCCATGATCGGTGTGTCGGTCTTAGTCGCTGTTCTGGAAACTGTATGGTAATAGTCGGTGCTATAGGGATCCTCTTCGGCTACTTTGGCATCATTGCCGGTCACGATCATTGCAGGCAACGTATTAGCACTGGTACCGGTGGATTTATCTTCACTCGTCTTTTTCGTCAGTTTTACCGCATCATCAGCGACATACTGATAATTAATATCAGCTCTGCTTAACAGCAAACGCAAAGCTTGATCTGGCGTATGTTCTCCTGAGATAGATGGCGACTTAATCCCGGACACCAATACTTTAGGGTAACTTAACTGTACGCCGCTCAGCTCGGCATAAGTCAACAGTGCGGAGGCCAAATCTTTGGAGGGTATATTGAAATGAATTTTCTTGTCCTTATCGAACGCCAAGGCATCGCCCCCCGGCCCCAGAAGCAGTACAAACATACCACTGGCCAATTGATTTCTAATCGGCTGCTTTAATTGCTTTATTTTCCATACTTTACTAGTCATTTTTACAATCTTTCTCATAGGTTGAAGCTACGAATTGTCATTATTTTCGATACAGTTCCTAGTAAGGCGATTTGTTTAAGAATTTTCCTCACCTCTACATTAATTTTTTTAACATCTATCCCTTGCCTTTCGGCATCGAAATAAAACCGCTTTTCACCCAATATGACTGGTAACGCGTAATCACAGAGTGGCTAATGGCTGCGCACTTCACGCCTAAAGCCAACAGTGCCTGATGCGTAGCCCGACTGTCGTATTGCATAACCTCCGTCGATACTTGCGTATCGCCGGCGCGGAGTTGCTCGGCAAACGACGGCAACAACGACGCCAATGCGAAATCATCGGGACAAGCACTCCCGATCTCCACCACTTTCTTCAGCCAGTCCCGATAAGACATGCGTTCTACCGCGTATCCCAAAGCGGAAAAGCAATCAAGCCATTGGTCGGAATAAGATGGTTGTGGATGATTCAAATGGAAGATGCCGCCAACTGCGCCAGGCTGTAACGACAATGCGACGATAGCTCGACTCATGTAATCAACCGGCGCCATATCCACGCGAAAACGTTCGCGAGGCGCATAGCCTATCTGTATGCAGCCTTTAACTAATCTGCACCAAAAATCGGCTGTATTCCAGGCGCCGGTACGACTGTCTCCAGCGACAATAGCAGGTCGGTAAATGCCGATTTGAAAGCCTCTCTCGCTGGCCGCCATAACCAATTTTTCGGCCACCCATTTACTTTGAGCATACCCGTTAGGCAGATTTCCCCGCTGTATTGGCTCGTCCGTTTCCTTGTGCCCTGTTTCCTGACGGGGCGCTTCGCTAAATACCGATACGGTAGACACATAATGAATTGCCTTGGCCCTAGCGGTACACGCCAAGCGCAACACTTCTTCCGTTCCCGACACGTTTGCGGATTTCAAAGTCGAATAAGGTTGTACGAAATTGACTAAAGCTCCATTGTGATAAATCACCTCGACTTGCTCGGCGATGTCCCGATAACGAGACTCAGACAATCCGAGCCGCGGCTCGGCCAAATCGCCGCACACCGCAACGACGCGTGAAAAATCGACGCGATCCGACAATTCATATTGTTCGATCTGCCGCTGCAAGCGCCGCATGGCCTGCCGCTCATCTTCCGCCCTGATCAGGCAGTAGATCCTTGCCTGCGTCAGTTCCAGAAGATCTGCCAATAAAAACGCCCCCAGAAAACCGGTCGCCCCGGTCAGTAACATGGCGCGAGCGGCGGCGACATCCACCTTATCGGACGTTATCGGTACGATAGTCGGATCCAGTACCGCGTCGGCGTCTAAATCTATCGCCGGCTCGGCCGCCTCCCCTTCGTCAATCAACCGTGCTTGAGCGGCTATCGTCGGTTCGACTAAAAACGCTTTGAACGTGACAGCCGTAGCCAAGCGCTTTTGGGCGAGGAAGAATAGCTGCGTCGCCAACAGCGAATGCCCGCCCAGTTCGAAAAAGTCGTCTTCGACGCCGACTTTTTCCAGGCCGAGCACGTCCTGCCAGATCTCGGCCAGAATGGTTTCGGTGCTGGTGCGCGGAGCGACGTAGTGTTTGGTCAATTGATCGCCTATGTCCGGTGCCGGCAAACGCTTGCGATCCAGCTTGCCGTTGGCGCTGAGCGGCATTTCGTCGAGTATCACGAAGGCGCTGGGCACCATGTAATCCGGCAGAGCCTGTTTCAGTTGCGCTTTCAGGTCGTCCAATTGCAAGGTGTCGAGCGGGTTTTCGACCAGATAGGCCACCAGACGCTTGTCGCCGGGATGGTCTTCGCGCGCCAGCACTACGGCTTCTTTCACCGCTGCATGCGCCAACAGTTGCGCCTCGATTTCGCCGAGCTCGATCCGGAAACCGCGAAGCTTGACCTGATGGTCGATGCGGCCCAGGTAGTCGATACTGCCGTCCGCCCGGTAACGCACCCGATCGCCGGTCTTGTACATCCGGCTGGCCGCGGGGCCGTAGGGATCGGGGATGAATTTTTCCGCGCTCAGGTCCGGCCGATTCAGGTAACCACGGCCCAGACCGATACCGGTGATGTGCAGTTCTCCAGGCGTGCCGACCGGCACCGGGTTGAGTTCGCGGTCCAGGATGTACAGGCGGATGTTCGCGATCGGTTTGCCGATCGGAATCGCGGTTTCATCGCAGGCCACCGGGCAGGCCCAGTAGCTGACATCGACCGAGGCTTCGGTCGGCCCGTACAGGTTGTGCAGTGCCGCCGGCAGTTTTTGTTGGAAACGCGCCACCAGATCGGCCGGCAGGGCTTCGCCGCTACAGATCACCCGTGTCAAAGACGTGCAGCTTTCCACCTCCGGCGTCTCGACGAAGGCGTGCAGCATCGACGGCACGAAGTGAATCGTGGTAATCCGTTCGCGGCGGATCAGCTCGGCGAGACCCAGGCTGTCTTTGTGCAGTTCCGGTGCGGCGACGACCAGACGGGCGCCGGTCATCAACGGCCAGAAGAACTCCCAGACCGAAACGTCGAAGCTGTACGGGGTTTTTTGCAGTACGCGGTCGCTAGCATCCAGCCGGTATTCTTCCTGCATCCATTGCAGCCGGTTCAGGATGCCTTGATGTGGCACGCAGGCGCCTTTGGGGGTGCCTGTCGAGCCGGAGGTGTAGATGCAGTAGGCCAGATTGTCGGGCCGCAAACGGCTGTCCGGATTGACGAACGGATAGCTTTCGACGCGCTCCCAGTCGCCGTCCAGGCTTAATAGCTGCGCTGCACCAAAATAACGTTCTCCAACGAATTTGGCTTGAGTCAACACCACCGGCGGCGCGATGTCGGCCAGCATGAAGCCCAGGCGCTCCTCCGGATAATTGGGATCGAGCGGCACATAAGCGCCGCCGGCCTTCAGGATGCCCAAGAGGCCGATCAACATCTCCGGCGAGCGCTCGATGCAGAGGCCGACCAACACGTCCGGGCCGACGCCGCGCGCGCGCAGGTAATGCGCGAGCTGGTTGGCCTTCGCGTTCAGTTCGGCATAGCTCAGGCTCCGGTCTTCGTACTTCAGCGCGATCGCATCCGGCGTCCTCGCGGCCTGATCCTCGAAGAGCTGATGGATGCAGCGGCCCTTGGGATAGTCGACTTCGGTGGCGTTCCAGTCATCGAGGATTTGCCGGCGCTCCGCTGCGATCAGCGTCGGCAGGTTGCCCAATTTGGCTTGCGGCTGCTCGGCAAAGACGACCAGCAGTTGCTGCAGGTGGGCCAGCATCGCGGCAATGCTGTCGCCGGTAAAGCGGCTGCTGTCGTGGTTGATCTCCAACTGCAAGCGCTCGCCGGGGAAGACCGTCAGCGTCAGCGGGTAGTT
>Ga0208625_100184_pt1 | contig 16236 bp, 18 predicted proteins | sample LakWasMeta8_HOW4_2_FD_183858 | JGI IMG/M metagenome (GOLD analysis project Ga0208625, IMG submission 183858) | Freshwater sediment methanotrophic microbial communities from Lake Washington under simulated oxygen tension - Sediment Metagenome... | ecosystem: Environmental > Aquatic > Freshwater >... | reverse complement strand
TACAAAACGTGAGCTACGAAAATATTGAACTACATGATGCAAACTTAAAATCCACATCGGTTAACTATGTGGCTAAATCTGTTACTCTCGAAATTGACTACTACCCCATCGAGCAATCCAAGCAACGTATTAGTGCAACATTCGAGTTTAGTGGCGTTTCTGATTACCATGAAAATTCGAGCGTAACGGAACTGTTCACTCACTCAAAAGTAGGCGGCAATATTTCATATTGGGTTCCTGCTCCAAAGGCTGGCACAACCTACTTTTATTTAGCGCGTGGTTTTATATCCATCACAGCCAAAAGTATTGCGGTGGTAAATCATGCCTAACCCATCATTCAAGCGGGACGCCTAACGGCGCCCCTTCATTCAAACATTAGCCGTTTATGAATTCGCCTCTTCGCCTGAAAGCCCTGCGATTTATTTTTCTGCTCATCGGAACAGTGTGCGCCGGTTATATATTCATGCTTGGTTTCTTTGTTTGGGGGTACGCGCAAGCCGCGTTCATTTTAGTGGCTCAGTGCATTTTTTTATTTTTGGTTTCTGGCTTGTCCCTGTCCGGTATTTTCGCAAGCACCTTTTTCCCTGAGTCGCTGCGCCGACTCAGAGTGTTGCGCGTAACTTTTATTGCCCCTGCCATCTTGTTTCCTCTAAATGATCTTTTTCCTGTTCTGGCGGGCGATGAGTGGGGACGCTGGCTCTTGGCAAGCCTTGTTTTCTCGGCGGTCTTTAGCTTCATCATCGTCCTAGCTATTGCTTCAGCCTGGTTGCCGGTATTTTCCAAGGGGACAACAAGTGCCCACGGCTAACCCTTTAGTCAAGTGGGATGCTCCGCTGGCAAGCCGGCTCCACGCCCTTTACCTCCAACATTTGAGCTTATGAATAAGTCAGCGCAAGAAGTTGCATTAACTTGGATTGAAAAATGGTCGCAGCCTAATCCTGTAACAGGGATTGATAGTTTCGACCTCGACGTAGACATTCCGAGAGAAAATCCAAACCTATGCCTTGAGGCTATTATCGAGATTCTTCAAAACATTCCAGCAGATATATCTAATCATTACTTTCAAACATTAGCAGCTGGTCCATTTGAGGATTTATTGGTTACGCATGGAGAAGCTTACATTGATAAAATTGAGGAGCTTGCCAGGCAACATTCTAATTTCAGACTTCTTCTTAATGGAGTCTGGAATAGTGATATTAAGCCTAACGTAATTGAGAAGCTCTCAAAATTTAGGGTAAATAAATGGTAAGCTCTAATTCAAACGTTAGGGACTTATGAGATTTCTTGCAAACGGTGCGGTTTCAGCTATTAACTGGTATCAGAGAGAAATTTCACCTAAAAAAGGTTTTTGCTGTGCGTATCATGTGTTGCATGGCCGAGACTCATGCTCCAATGTAGTAAAAAAAGCCTTTCATAATCACGGTACGATTGCAGGTATATTGTCGGTTTTCTCTCAAGCCAAGAAATGCAACTCTGCCTATGTTGCACTATCGAAGCAGAAGCATGACTTATCAGACAATAAAACCAATAGTAAAGCTTCATTTTGTACTAACTGGGCAGCATTTGAAGGGGCATGGTGCTGTTTTCTTCCGTTCATAAGTTAACCTCTAACCCATCATTCAAGCGGAACTGGCTAAAGTCAGCCCTTTAATTCAAACGCTGAGTATCAGAAGTGTGGAATTGTGTAGTTATAAATCTTAACAATATTAGGTCTAAACAGTGTTGGCGAGAGAAAAAATATGAGAATGAAGCAGCAAATTATATTTATAACATTTATGATTGTGAGCCATATAACATTAGCGGCTCAAACTGAATTAGAAAAAGAGATTCTCATATTGGTAAGTGCACTTTCACCTTCAACCCCAAGTTCTAATGGTAAAGGCTCATATCTATTAGGCTCGAAAGCAAAAGGAACAACGCTTGAAGTCAGTGTAAGAATCCAGCCAGAATTAAAAGATTGGCGCGGGTTTTGGCAAAACAACGTATGCTCAGATCCCTCCGGGAGGAAAATTCTTGCCATGGGTGGCACTGTGACCGTGCAGGCACAGGGTAGCGATAATAAGCCATTAGGTGCGCTCGCCATAAACCGACAATACTGCAAAGCACTGGGAATGCCTATCTAGAACCATGGCATCATCCTCCAATATGCAGGCATAATGCTCAACCCATCATTCAAGCGGGACTGCTTAAAACCAGCCTATTGATTCAAAAGGTCACAGTCTGCTTTGCGGATTTAGCTGCCTGATGTGAATCAAGTTTGATGATAGGACGTGCAAGTCCTGCTAGCCTGTTGCTGAAGTTTGTTTCTGTAATGTTTTTTGATGGAAGCATAATTCTGGCTAGATGAATTGGAAGCATAATATTAGCTTTTGGATAAAGTTATGCTTCCTCTGACAGTTAAACTGTAAGCCTTTATTTTATTTGGCGCGCCCGGCGGGATTCGAACCCACTACCCTCGGCTTCGGAAACCGATACTCTATCCAAATGAGCTACGGGCGCAAAGTAGATAGAGTGAGAAAATCCCTTAAAAATTAATGCGGTATATGATTGCGATATACCGCATAGGATGGAGAGTATACTAAATGGAGTTGTTTTTTCAAGTTATAACTGTGTCAAAACTGTGTCACCTTATTTTAGTCCAGTTATAAATAAAAAATTACGACGCAAATTAGAGACAACGCAGGCTACTGTTGAGCATTGTATTTGTAGTCTGATTGATGAACTACAAAACACCACAAAACAAGCACTAATAGCTCACAATATCTACTTTGCCTCTTCTATTGGTGAATCTATTTTTCGCATTCATTCTCTCTTGCTCTAGCTGAAATGGACGACCATCATAAACCTCAGTTTTCAACCATTCAACCTCGAGTTCTAAAGCATCTAAGGTAATACTTCCTGCCCACATTTTCCTGTCTGAGAACCACTTGTACCCCCGTGCTTTAAGTTTATCCCTGACGTCATATAAATTGCCTAGCGGCCATACAATTAATTCCTTTTTAGTAATATTCTCTAGTAGCCTTTTCATTACTAAACTACCTGACTCAGGAAAATTCTGCTGGAGAATCTCTAATAGTGCTTGGCAGTCGTTCGAAGCTCTGTGACCTTCATAATGGAATCCGAAGCAGTATGCTAAAAACTCTTGTTTAGCGCTACTCAATCCTTCTTCCTTCCAAGGTATTTGAGATAGGGAACACGCCCATGCATAGTCTTTGAATATGGGAAACCTAGACTCTACAAACGGTCTGTCAAAATTGGCATTATGAGCAATAATTAATCGAGTATCTTTTAAGAAGTCAGTCAATTCTGAGTCATCAATAACTTTGCCATGCACCATTTCATCGGTTATACCATGAACTTTCATAGATTCTGGCGGGATTGGGAATCCGGGGTCTTCAAGTTGATTGAATGTGCCAAGAACTTTGTACGCTTGGCCTGAAGATGGGCAAAGCTCAAAAGCCACCATTCCCAGTTCAATTACTTTATCGGAGTTGTTATTAAATCCGGTCGTTTCTGTATCGAGAATTACCGCTTTAATCAAAGTTTCTGGAGGAGCTTGGTCAGAAAATTCAGTACGAGGTTGGATGGGACGAGTGAATCGATAACCTAGTTTTGAAAGTTGAGCTAAAAGGTTTTTAACATTTTCTTGTTCTGTATTATTCACTTATTTTCTAATTTCTTAACTGAGCTTATTTTATCTGTGCATTATAAATTTAAAATATTATGACTATTCATTCTCTTCCACATATTCTTGGCATCCTTCATTAAACGAATTCGAGTTTCCTTGGCAATCGTCTTTATTATCAATTGAGTTTTCCTCAGCCCACTCATGCCCAGCTTCATGGCCTGAGCAGTCCACAGTGCATTCGTATCCTCTCCATACAAGCTGTTCTGAGTTGGAGGCCTCGGCTTCACTCTCAGTCAATTCCTCATTATGAAAGGAGCTAGATTCCCCTGAGTTGGAATACTGAGCTTCGGAGTTTAATGGCTCGTTAGATTGAATATCTGCCGAATCTGATTCTGACATTTCTTGGGAGCAAGAAATTAATAATACAAATGTTAAGCAGAACAGTATTTTTATATTAGATTGATTGAGATTGTTTACTTTGTTCAGATTCATGTATGAAAAAATCATTAGCAAAAAGGGGTTATATTCTTACTGTAGCCGTTCTGAACGCCTGATGAGAAAAGGCCACCACACTCGCTTAATCTTTTGCAACTATTACAGTCTTCTATAAATTCATTTTTCCAATCACTAATAGATTTTTTATAGTAAGGAAGAACGTCTGCATTAACTAAGCAAAGTTGATGGTTATAGACCGATACATTCATGCCATAGCGAGCAAGTATTTGAACTGAGTCACTCAATACGTCCTTATAAGCATAAGGGTCTATCCAAAGCTCATTAAGATTTGCGCGGGTGAATCCTGTCATTTCCAACCCCATTAAAGCTACATGGTCCACGAATAGCAAATTTCTACCGATGAATTCACACAGCTCTTTGAGCCTACCAATAGACTGTTTATGTAGTACAACGCGTACTTCAACTTTTTGATTAAGTTTTTTAAGGTTCAATATTCCCAATATAGTTTCATCGAACGCACCTTTTGCTTGAACTATGTAGTCATGCTGGGCAGGGTCATCCGAATAAAGTGGAATACCAATCATCATGTCTGGATGTTCAATACTTGCATAACTTTTGGTGAAAGCTTCGCTTTTGAAGCTTCTACCATTAGATAGGATATGAATACCTGTCTCAGGTAAGTAGCTTTTTGTTAGCCTTAAAATATCTAAAAATCTTTCCCCAAATAGGGTTGGTTCACCACCAGTGAAGCATATTTCTCGGGTATACCTAGGTATCATAGGAATTAGTGCCGATGTTTCAGCTAGGAGCCAAGAATCATCAATAGCTTTAGGCGGCTGTGAACACATTAAGCAATAGTGGTTACATTGCTCTGTAATCAAAATGCCGTTATTTGGCGAGTTTGCTCTGTAAAGCACTCTGATTGCAGATTTCTCTTTCGATATTCGGATTACATCGTCATTTGATATATATGAATAGTCCTCTGAGAGAAGGGTATATTCTGCATTTGAAGGTAGATTGTTTATAAGATTTTTGAGGTGGTCTAATACTATGTAGTGTTTAAAGCCCTCTGGAATTTCTGCATCACTCACTAGGAAAGCTTTAGTAGCTCGAAGTATTCTAGGTAACTCTTTATTGGTGCTAATGCTATACAAGGAGCTGTTAGGTGCACCTGGGCTTTGAATTTCTATAACTTTTCCGCCAAGCTTTAGCATCTATTCGCCCAGCCTAAGAATATTTGTTTAGCTTCAGCATCAGAGTGCATTAGTTCTATGAGGTGCTTGAATATAGCCATATTACGTTTACAGAACTCTGACTCAGGTTTTCTCGCAACAGCATCGCCATAAACCGCATGGTGATAGACGGGTTCAGCTCCACAGTAAGGTTCGAAGGCACAGTCAGAACACATTGGGACACTGAGCGTGAAAGAATTCTCAAGGGCATCAAGTAGCTTGTCTGAGAGCATTATTTCTTCATAAGTATTATATTCAATATGGCCTATACGAAAACTGTCATCTCCCATCTCTGCAAGCATTCTGCTTTCATCCGATGCATATACACCTCCGTCGTAGTTAATCACGACTGCAGCAATGCCTATACCTGCAGGGTTCATTAAATCGACGAATCCTGGGTCATTAGAGGTCAACATTTTGGTTAGAATTAGGGATGTATATTGCTCTGTAAATCTAATGCCCGATTTGTTTAATTCAATTATGTATGCCAAACCTTCTTTATAGAAATCTAGCCATCTTTCGGTATTGTATGCTCTATATTTCTTAGTTTTGATAGCAAAGCCATAAGGGGATAAAGGGCGCAAAAATATGCCAGTAAATCCTAGGCGTAGATATTCATCTATGATTGATTTAACTTGAGGCAGACTTTGTTCTGTAGTTGTCATAAGTGCGGACACACTATCGAATCCTAATGCTAATCTCGCTTTACTTAGACCTTCGACAAACCGTTGATGACTATTTTTCCCTGCTCTTGGACGATTGATGTTGTGGAGTTCTTCAGTCCCATCCAAGGATGATGATAAGAATATATTATGCACTTTGCAGAACTCTAATATTTCATCTGTTAGTAATGAGAGTGTAGTTGCAATAACAAAAGCCAAATCTCTATTGAGCTTTTCATTACGTTTCTTAGCTTCTAAGACGATGTATTTTACTAATTCAAAATTCAGTAGTGGCTCTCCTCCTTGAAATTCTATTTTCAAAGCAGGGGATGGAGAGCGAAATACTAAATCCAACCCCCTATCGGCCATATTTTTTGTCATGTCAAATGCAGCTTTATCCTCTGACTGTCTGGAGACTTGGCAATATGGACAGCTATGGTCACAACGAAGAGTTACAACAAATATATGTAGATTAGTAAAGTTAGCAAGCCGAGAAAGTTTGGTCCTTGCCTTTAAGGCTAGTAATTGAATTGCAGCCTTATCGGCTGGTTCGTATATAAAATGTCTAGACCGAAGATGTGAGTAAATTGAGTCTTCTGGGGATAGTTTTTGATTAACAATCTTCTCTAACTCATGATTTTCTATTACCGTGAATTCACCAGAAAGATTGGTTAAGACATATTTTTGACTATTTAATCTATCGAATTTGAAAGGTAGGAGCTTATACGTGGCGTTATTTAGTAGATATTCTTTTTTTTCACTGAATTTACTCATCAGCTAACAGCCCTGAATTTGAGAAAGCGATACCCAGGATTAAATTTCTAACCTCTTCTGTTTCGTTTTTAATTTTTATTCGTAAGTGTTGGTCCAAAACTTCTTTTTTGAATTCATTAAGATAGTGTTCGTTACCTTCCGCACTTATTTCCTGTGTAGGTGTAAGAATGCACTCAATTTTGCTATCTTTATGTGCAAAATCTACTGCATATAAATGTATGAAGCGATATGCTGCTTTCTGAATAGCATCAATAGAATAAAAGTGCTCATCAAAAATGAGCACGCTGCTCTCTCTAGCCATTATCTATAGCTAGATTGATGTGAACTATGCGACGAATGTGAACTATGTGAGCTATGTGAGCTGTGATAAGACATCAGCTGGCTCTGAGCTGGAGTTTTTAAGGTGAACTTAAAAACGTCGCTACTGTTAGTAGCGGACGGACTATTCTGAGAAATAATGACATCTTTTGTATCCTGTTCATTATTTACATTTGCGTTAGCATTTGCAGTAACAAACACGCTAGCTAAGGCTGCTAAAGGCACTAAGAATTTACGTTTATTATTCATTATATTCCCCTTGTACTATCCGTTAACTTTAGTCCCACTTAATTTTAAAGTCAATCAGTAATATTGTTGGCTTTATTATGTAGTACGAAAAACGGAATATACATAGATTTTAATTCAAGCTAAAGATTGCCAATACAATTGATTTCTATCGATGTTTGCATTGATTGAATCTAGTAAGGGATGCTCAGAATGCCCTAATTTGTAGCTTATATATTCAGTTAGCGATATTGAAATTCCCTTTTGTAAACTTTTATAAAGAATTACAACTAGTCCATCCCCAATTTGCTTCATGTCATTTTCACTTAAGCAATTAGATGAGGCACATAAAATAGTCCAGGAATTAGAGTGGCCAAGGCTAAGATGAAATGCAACCCCTAGGGGAGTAGAGGTGAAAATTAAAGTAACAGCATATTTCTCCAATAAATGTTCTGGTAGTCCTAGCATGTTATGCCCAAAAGTGGAGCTGCCTTGTAGCATTGGAAAGTTGTTGCAAGATGAAGGTTCAGAAAAGTCTCCTTGGTGCCATAGTGCCTTTCTTAACTCTTCCGTGTACTTTGAGTTGAAAGTTGAATCGCCAAAAAGACAATAGCTTAAGCCTAACGCAAGCTTAGCCATAAACCTTAAATCAAATGTAAGATTAAATGATATTTGATTATGGTGTACTCCATAATTAACAGAAGAAGCAGATTTAAAGAAAGCAATTCTCTGAATATCTAGGTCGTCAGGTGAAGAGAAACCAATGTCAGCAAGGTTCGCACCTTCTACCGTAGTACACATAATTTTTTTGACTGATTTTCGTTTCTTGAATGCCCCTTTGAAAGAAATCCATACAAGTTTGAGGTCTTTTGCTGAACGCTCGCTAAAGAAGAAGTACGCTCGACTCTTGACGGACTTCGTTTTGACTGGGTTCCCTCCTGAATACCAATAAAGATTTTCATCTCTTGGCCGAATCCAGTAAATTTGTTCGCCCATTGGGCCTAGCCATGATTCGCAAACCTCATGCTCTGCCATGCCAGGTGGGGTAAGAGTGGATGTCCCCATGCAAATTAAAGGTATAGGCTTTGGTGATTCAGCGTCATGGCATGCAAGCGCGGCTTGTTGAAGCCATGCAGATATGAACCAGGTCTTTTCAAATGATGCATCTACATATACACCTAGTCGGCTATTGCATTGTTTACAAACATTCCTTGTTTTGAATTTACTTTCACTAAATGCTCCCCCCAGGAATTGGGGTATTACATGCTCTAAAGAAAAGTCCTCTTCATCTTTTACACTCATGCAATATAAACACTTTTTACTCATTAATTAGCCTTAGATTAGGTATGTTCAAAAGGCTGTTCTGTTTTGAGTTGCGAACGAACTATGTATTGAGCTTCAACAAATCCTTTTCCATACAAGCGTTCATAATTAGAGGCAATGGGATATTTATGATGGACATCAAGGAAATCATCCCACCAAGGATTTTCTTGGCTAGGAAACTCGATTACTGAGCCAGGAAACACAGCTCCATTCAGAAGGCTACTAAATTGCTTTTTTTCCAAAATTCTTCCACCGCATTTATGACGCAATTCACTATCTTGTAGGGCAGAAACAAGTTTGTAAAAACCAAATATTTGTCTTCTACCGCCTGCACCTACATGGTCACTAATATGCCATATTCGGGGAATAACTCTGTATTTCCAATCAGCAAATTTCAGAACAATAAAAACCTCACCAATTTTTGTGTCTGACCTAATGAAGAATATGCCTTCTGGGCTGGAGGCGTGAATCTCGTCTAGATACTGTAATGGGTCGAAATTGGTTCCATTATCGATTATAAAAGGGGAGTCTTTTCCTTCGATTAGCCAGTGCCTATTAATACCGAATGTATTGCAGAAATTATCCATAAACTCAAAGTTCGGTTCATTTTGGCCTAGAAAAACAGACTCCAATTCGCCAACAGAATGAAACTTCATTAACCGGGCTAATCCAGCTATAGTGAATTTGTCGTAGATTCGATTTTCATTTATTAGAGCCAATATCTGATTAAAGCGCTTAACAATATTCGCCACCTCGGAATCATTGTGTTGGCCAGACTCTGACCGACTATGTGTAGGGTTAACTACTTGAATAACAATATTGTCTTTATTACTTTCTTTTTTACGATTTAAAAGCCAAGCGCCTATAACTGCCAATAGGGAGGAAAAGAGTCCAGAAAATAATTCAAGCATGGAAAAACTTCTAAATATTTATTAACTTTGAGGTAAGCGCTAGCTTCCTAATCGCCCTGCAAGAGTCGATAAGAAGTCATCATATTCAAACAACCCATGAACGGAGATGATGAGGCAGGTTGTATTTTCTTCATGTTCTTTTTATTCATTACAATGGTTATTAACCACATACTAAATTATTAGTTGTATCTTCTGCAACCCGATAGATGTATCAGTACTTAGAAATGAATATTGGACTGGTATATCAATGAGATGCTTGCTGCGGTTGATTATCAGTCTTGACTTCATAAAAAAAGCCGCACTAAGCGGCTTTTTGCTAATACTAGGCAGAGATATCCTTAAAAATAAAGCTTTTATTTGGCTATTTACTCATTATCGAGAATTCGGTGATTAAAACCATCATTCAATATTTTTAGCCTTTCTATAGCTAGAGCCATTGCATTCTCGGCTCCTCCTTCGGCAACCACATATTCTGGAGACAGAGGTAAAGCTCCATGTGATAACGTGTATACCTTAGCTCTCCCGTCCGTTAAGTTAGCGGATTCGCCTTGTTCAGCTTTACGAGACATTATTAAATAAGACCTGAATTCGATAGGATGCCCGTAATCATCTTCGTCGTTTTTAAAAAAATGAACTCTTCTTTTTATCATTTGTTTTTCTTTATGATTGGTTTGAAAATTATTCTAATACAAAAATAGTATCTACTCTTTCCGTAAAACCTCTGACGTCTTCAATAGTTAAAGTGCTGGTTGCATTTACCAAATTAATAATTTTGCCTTTTCTTCGGAATGAAAATTACGCAAAATAAGTCGGTGCAGAAGCCATGGTGCTCATGTAAACACTAGAACCGAAGCATGCTAATGAAGAGTTAAACTCAAACGCATAAACACTTTGGTATTTACTTTCATTAGTTGACGTTTATATCAAAAATGATTGACGTTTCACCTACCTTTACCCGATATTTCAACCGGATGGAAGTATAAGAAATCTTTTAAAAACTCCAAAAATACAAAGAGCTATAGATTGACCTTATACGTCCTGTCCTAAGACTTCCATTTTTACTAAGAAATTGGGGGTAATTTAGTCTTTAGGTTTATATTTCTCAGTATCAAATCCACCTGTGTCGAACTCAAATACGGGTGCACCCTCCTGATAAATTGTTGGCGAGATACGAACAATTTTCGCCTTCTTTAAATTAGTCAGAAACTTTGTGTAGTTGCTTATAAAGATGGTCTCAGAACTGTTGTCTGCTGGAGGGGTGGCAGAGTAGGTGGCCGGCTTACCGTCATCGAATCTTACAAGTACATTACACCCATCATAAGTGGTGCAAAGTATTTGGCCTTTCTCAATTCTGAATATTACATCGTTACCATATTTTGGGTCGTTTCTGAGAGTTAGGGTCGCATTTTGAGGGCCGCTATATGGGAAAGCAAAGTTTACAGAATTAGAACTGGTCACTGACGCGTAATAGGTTTTACCGCCGGTCATCTTATCTTCGTTTTGTGCATACTGCCATTGAGACGGCTGCGGAGAGTCTACAGGCTCAACTTGTTCAGATATGTTGGGCTCTTCCGACTTAGCTACCGAAGGTTTTGATGAAGCGGGGGCTCCACTTGCTTGGAGTTGTTTAAGCGAGGCTTCCAATTCAGCAATCCTTTTATTTGCAGCATCTAGTTCTGATTGAGGAACCCCACATGAAGTCATCATGATGGAAAATAACAACAAGCTACTTAATCTGATAATCCTTTTATTTGTCATATGTGACACCACCAGTAGATATCTCATATAACACTGAGCTATAGGGTAGTTTTAAAAGTATTTCGGATTTGCTTGTTACAGCCCCCAGCATCCCAAGTCTACAGAATAGATTAACACCGCCCATTTCTCGCTCACACATGGCATCTGCACTATCAATGAACTGTGTTTTATTCAGCTTCAAAATTACTAAGGTTTTTCCTTCTGGAATTATTCCCATCGGCTGTATAACAAATAGGGTAATTTGTGTATAGATGAGGATGGCAATAACGGATATTACCGCGAGACCAACTAAGCTTTTTTTCATATTTTTCTTCGTTAGTATTAAAACTTGAAGATACCACGAATTGATTTTTTACTAAAACTTCTGGCATTGAGCGCCAAGGGTTTCAATTGAGCTAAAACTTGTTGAAGATTTCACCCTGATGCTTGTATGTATTTGAGTGAATTTTGAGCGTAAGGCGCCTTCTTGTGCGTTAAACAAGCTAGTTTTAATTCTGTTTGGAATGAGGGGTAAGTTCGCCCCAGATTTTCGGTAGTCTATTTTTTCAGAATTTACCGAGTGTTATTTAGCTAGGGGAAAAGTTTGAAAATAGTTGTTTCGGAATGGCATGATGTAACGAAATTCCTTCTAAAAGCTCATATTTCCCTTTTTTAATAAACTTTCTTTCGCTATCTCTAAAGCGTGACTCTAAACCCCATCCTTTATGTGTTGACTTGTTGTATCCAAAATCCGGATTTAGTGTTTCATGCTCTAATATTAGAGAGTGTTCAATCGCCTTTGCGTATCTTCTATTTAACGCGCATGCTAGAACGGAGAAGGAAAAAGCATCCTCACCCAAGCTATTGAAGTCTTGTTGTAGGCAAAAAACATCATGCCTTTGATTCCGGAGGTCTGAGAGGTGTTTGCTGGCGCGAGATTTATAATTTTTTGCATAACCGATATATTTTTTACCGCTTAGCAAATTTTCTAATTTATAGACTAAATACATGCCAATATGATTAAGTCATTAGATTTAATGGTTTTAATATAATACCTGGGGTAGGAAAAGGCAATATTTCCCCTTACCCAATTTGTAATTGAGATAAGGGGTGCCTTTCCTACCCTCAGTAGCTTACCTGGGTATAGGATACTTTGATTCTTCAACTTAGCTTCAGCTTTTTGCCGCAATAAAGAATACGTGAAGTTCGGCTTATTCTTTATGCTCCCTGACACGACCTGTCGCAGCCTTGGTAGGCCCACTTCCATCGTTGTAACTTCGTCAGCTCTTCTAGTTACTTTTATAACATGTGCCGGAACATGCGGATACCGATACAGCACTTAGTTATTGTAGTAATAAAATGACGAAAGATTAATCACGAGTGAGTAAATATTTATATTCATCGGAAGCATAAATGATGCATAAACTTCTGCTGGTCGAAATGTATAAGTTTATCTCGTTGAGTCTCATCATCATGCTAATGTTTGACGGGTGAGCTTGTGATAGTTTTGTAAGCGCGGCACAATCGATATATAGCCTAAGTTTTAACTTAGCTCACTTATTGAGCCGCAGTTCTTTCAAAGTTGGTTTTAGCCGTTTTCTATGGGGATGCTGTCTTTGCTTCGGTTAAGGGTATTTAAGAGCTCCTAGGTGGCTTAAAATAAGTCTATGCCATGAAAGTTTTCAATCAGCACTCAGTCTAGTAGTGACGCTAGGTCTTCTGCTTTCAAATGTGTGTACCTTTTCAGCATTTCAAAAGTCTTATGACCAGTTACAGCCGAGACTTGCATCGGATTTAGCCCCTTCTCAAATAAACGGCTAGTTGCCTCATGCCGTAAGTCATGAAAGTTTAAATCATTGATGCCAGCTCTATTGCATGCCCTTTCAAAGGCCTGTGAAATGCTTCCAGCTCGCAAGTTGAAGATGAATTCACTATTATCATTTCTGATTGATTGAAGTACGAGAATTGCTTTTTTTGATAAAGGTATTGTTCTCGGAACTCCAGTTTTTGTCTCAGGAACAAGCATGGTTCTCTGGTTGAATGAAACATGCTTCCATTTTGCATTCGCAATCTCACCACGTCTCATTGCTGTTTCTAATGCGAATAGTGTAATTTCTGGAAGAAGGGGTGATTCCGTTGATGAGATTATTTTCTCTAGTTCATCTATCAACAGTCTGCGGTCGCGGGGACGGTTATTTTTTGGTCTCCTAATTGACCTCACTGGATTGTCCATATTAATGGACCAATCTTGGCGAGCGGTGTCGATAACTTTACCAAAGAGGCTAAGCTCTTTATTCACAGTTGTTCCGCATACTTTTGATAGTCTGAACTCCCTATACTCAGCAAAATCAGAAGATTTAATTGTGGCTAGATATCTATCTGCAATTGAATGGCTGAGAAGAACGTTAACTCGAGACTTCTCTTGCTTGTAGCCTAGTTTATTAATTGATACTTGGTCGCGATATTTAATGAGTATTTCACCGAGAGTGGTTCGTTCTGCTAATGAGCGGTCAATGAATACATTTCTATCCATTTCAGATTCAATAGCCCTAGCCCATGCATCGGCTTCTGATTTTTTATCAAATCTTTTTGATATTGGTTTATAGCCTTGCTTGCGTATTTGAACTTGCCAACCAGTACTTCGCCTAGTTATTGATGCCATTTTCGCCTCACTGTGTCAAAAGTGTGTCACAAAGAGGGATTTTTTGGTTTATAGATTGAGAGAGGTAAGCTAACCAATTGATTTTTATGGCGCGCCCGGCGGGATTCGAACCCACTACCCTCGGCTTCGGAAACCGATACTCTATCCAAATGAGCTACGGGCGCTGATAAACAACAGGTAGCGCATTATAACAAACAGAATCGCTACGTGCGTTATTACCGTCCAGCATTTTTCATGTCGCTTAATGGCTTTATTTCACGTAATTGATTACTGACTGAATTTTTAGCCTTTTTGCCTTAATCTAAAGTGCAGGTATAATAATTTCTTTACTAATTTTTTTCTGGGAATAACTGTAATGAGCAATGTAAATAGCGACGAAAAAGGCTATTCATTTGGACAAGTCGTACTTGCCTCGATTGTAGGTATTGTAGGTGTTGTCCTATTTGTTTTGTTGGTAGCAAAGATTTTTGGTGTAACTGACACGATTGATGTTGCTGAACCAACAGCAGCCGTTTCTCAGGTTGAAGAAAATATCAAACCTGTTGCCGTAGTTGAAGTTGCGGCAGCAGGAGCAACTTCAGGCGCTGAAAAAAGCGGTGAAGATGTGGTTAAAGCTGTGTGTTCAATGTGTCATGCCGCCGGTTTGATGAATGCGCCAAAAATTGGCGATAAAGGCCAATGGCAGCCACGTATTGCGCAAGGTTATGAAACACTGATCAAGCATGCCATCGAAGGCATCCGTACCATGCCGGCACGTGGCGGCAACCCTTCACTGACTGATGGTGAAATTGCAAGTGCGGTTGCCCATATGGCAAATGCATCTGGTGCAAATTTTAAAGCGCCGGCGCCAAAAGCAGCTGAAGAAAAACCGGCAGAAGCAGCGGCGGCTCCGGCTGCTGAAGCTAAAGCTGCAGAGCCAGTTGCTGCGGCAGCTCCGGCAGCTGCAGGTAAAAGTGGCGAAGAAGTATATAAGGCCGTATGTTCCATGTGTCACGCAGCTGGTTTGATGAATGCCCCTAAATTTGGCGATAAAGCACAATGGGAGCCGCGTATCAAGCAAGGTTATGATACTTTGGTGACTCATGCGAATAAAGGCGTGCGCTCAATGCCTGCTAAAGGCGGTAATCCAGGTCTGAGTGATGCTGAAGTTGCGGGTGCCGTGAAATATATGGCGAATGCAGCAGGTGCAACATTCTAATCTGTTAGCTTATTTTTAGCGTAACATTGGGAAAAGCCACTTAATCGTTAAGTGGCTTTTTTCTTGATAATGCTTTTGGTGGATTTTAAATGGTGACTGTACGTGGCTACATACGCAATTGGTGATATTCAGGGTTGTTATCATGCATTCAGGGCGCTGCTGGAACGCATAAACTTTGATGCGCAGTCTGACCGCTTATGGCTGGTGGGCGATCTTATCAATAGGGGTAGCGGCTCTCTGGAGGTGCTGCGCTGGTGCTACGCACATCAGGATCGCCTGACGGTTGTGCTCGGTAATCATGATTTGCATGCACTGGTAGTGGCGGAGGGGATTGTTGCTGCGCATAGGGGCGATACTTTAGATGCGTTGCTGGCAGCACCTGACAGGGATGTGTTGTTGCACTGGCTGCGCCATCAGCACCTGATCTATCAGGAAGGTAATCACTTGATGGTTCATGCCGGTTTGCTGCCGCAGTGGACAGCAGAGCAGGCGCTTGGCTATGCGGCCGAAGTTGAAAAGGTGTTGCATGGCGAAAATTACCTGGATTTTCTAAGGCACATGTACGGCAATTTGCCTGATCATTGGAGTGAAGATCTGAGTGGAGTGGATCGGCTGCGGTTGATTACTAATGCTGCTACGCGCTTAAGGATATGTTCAGCAGAAGGAAAGATGGAGTTTAAATTCAAGGGTGAACTGCAGGATATTCCGGCTGGCTATATTCCCTGGTTTGATGTGCCGGGTCGGGCGACAAAAGATACACAGGTAATCTTCGGGCATTGGTCTGCACTGGGGTTGCAACAGAGGGAGAATATTTACGCACTTGATACAGGCTGCCTGTGGGGCGGTAAACTGACAGCGATGAATATTGAAACCAAGGCGGTAGTGCAGGTTGACTCACATCCATCGGATAAGCCCATTACTTTAAACGCGATAAAGAGCTAGCTGCTCTAAAGCCGGATGACCAGGGGCGCTTGAAGTAAGCCCCTGGCGTTTCGGTCACAGCGTCAGCTGCTGGCGTATCAATTTTTCTATATGCAAGGTCAGTTCGCGGCGGTCTTGCTTGGCAACATCTTCAGCGATAATCGGTTTAAGAAAATGCAGCTCGATCAC
>Ga0208625_100182_pt1 | contig 16239 bp, 17 predicted proteins | sample LakWasMeta8_HOW4_2_FD_183858 | JGI IMG/M metagenome (GOLD analysis project Ga0208625, IMG submission 183858) | Freshwater sediment methanotrophic microbial communities from Lake Washington under simulated oxygen tension - Sediment Metagenome... | ecosystem: Environmental > Aquatic > Freshwater >... | reverse complement strand
TACCCAGAGAGCACAAGGGCCGTAGGATGTGGTGAACGCAGTGAACCGCATCAATCGCATTGATACATTTCAAACCTCGAGATTCCCAGCCCAATGTTTTGGATAAATCCCACTCTCAATATAGCTATGAAAGCTGGAGTAAGGCCAATTTACCACTTGCTGAACCCAGTCATGCTTTACCGGATTCCAATGTATGTCGTTGATGGGCGCTGATTTTTGATAATCGTCGTGCGCCAGATTTGACTACACATGATTTGAGACGAAGTTCATTATCAACGCCTTGTCGGCAGCAATATCAAAAACTAGGTATTTTGCACAACGATATTAGGGAACTTGGTAGAGAAATCTTTGCCCCTTAACGCTAATCTTGCGGCGGTTTTTCGCGCAATTTCTTTGTAAATTTGCGCTGGTCTGCCATCAGGATCGGCGGCGACGATAGGTCTACCGACGTCAGCGTATTGGCGGATGCTAATGTCTAAAGGCAACGAGCCGAGCAAGTCGATTCTGTTACGTTCGGCCATCGCTAAACCGCCGCCTTGGCCAAAGATGGCTTCTTCGTGACCGCAGTTGCTGCAAATGTGGATGCTCATGTTTTCCACTAAACCCAATACCGGCACGTTGACTTTTTCAAACATCGCCAAGCCGCGTTGGGCATCAAGTAAGGCAATGTCTTGCGGCGTGGTGACAATAACCGCGCCGCTGACCGGAATTTGTTGCGACAAGGTCAATTGAATGTCGCCGGTGCCGGGCGGTAAATCGATAATCAAATAATCAACATCGGTCCAATTAGTGTCTTTAAGTAATTGCTGCAACGCGCCGGTAACCATTGGGCCGCGCCAGATAACGGCCTGGTCTGCCTCAACCAGATAACCGATCGAGTTGGTTTGAATGCCAAAGGAGACTTTCGGTTGCATGGTTTTGTTGTCTTTGCTTTCCGGAAAGCCGGATAGTCCAAGCATGGTCGGAATGCTGGGGCCGTAAATGTCCGCATCCAAAATGCCGACTGTCGCACCTTCTGCAGCCAGCGCCAACGCCAGATTGACCGCCGTGGTGGATTTACCCACGCCACCTTTACCCGAAGCCACTGCGACAATGTTTTTAACATTGGGCATGGGTTTTAAGCCTTGTTGTACGGCATGAGAGACAATTTTTACAATGACTTCAACGGTAACATTGCCAATGCCTGGCAGCGTTTGTAAGAGTTGTGCGACGCCGGTTTTGAGCTCTTCAATATAGCTTTTTGCGGGATAGCCCAGTTCCAGTTTAACGGTAACGTTGTTGCCATCAATGGTAATAGCTTTAACTGCTTTTGCTGTGATTAGATCAACACCGTTGTTGGGGTCGATGAAAGTTTGTAGCAGATTTTCTACATCTGACTTGTTTATGTCGGTCATGATTTTTCCAAAAGGAAGAAGTTAAAGTAAATACCAGATAATTTACTCAGGATATAAGGCGCGCACTTATTTTTCAATACACAAATCACTCGGGGATTGATGGCGTCATCGGTAAGCAGGGTTTTATGCAATAATATTGGCATTAGGGCACCTTCTAAAACTTATCCGTTCATGCTTCGACAGGCTCAGCACGAACGGATAAGTTAATGATTTAGTTATAAAACCGTTCGCACTCGACTGCATGGATGCAGGAGGTAGAGCAACGCAGGAGCAGTTGCCGAAAGCTTGTCGAAGTGCAATTTTTAGAGGTTGTCATTATTTTTTCGTAAAACTTGCCGCTTTTAAGACCATGTCCAATAGAAAAATTCTTGTTACCAGCGCCTTACCTTACGCCAACGGCCCCATCCATTTAGGCCATTTGGTTGAGTACATCCAAACCGATATTTGGGTGCGCTTTCAAAAACAACGCGGCAATCTTTGCTACTACGTTTGCGCCGACGATACCCACGGTACACCGATTATGCTCAAGGCCGATCGGGATGGAATTACTCCCGAAGAATTGATCGCTGCCGTCGGCAAAGAGCATTTAGCTGATTTTACTGAGTTTGGCGTGGCATTTGATAATTATCACAGCACGCATTCTGAAGAAAACAAAATCTTTTCCGAACTGATTTATGAACGCCTGCGCGATGCCGGTCATATCAGTTCGCGCAGCATTACTCAAGCGTATGATCCCGTTAAGAACATGTTTTTGTCTGACCGTTTTATCAAAGGCGAGTGCCCCAAATGCGGTGCCGCTGATCAATATGGCGATGGCTGCGAAGTTTGTGGCGCAACGTATTCGCCGACTGATCTAAAAAATTCAGTCTCGGCCATTTCCGGCGCCAAGCCAATAGACAAAGACTCAGTGCATTACTTTTTCGACTTGGCTAATTTCACCGACATGCTGCGCAGCTGGACTAACGCAGGACATTTGCAACCGGAAGTTCGCAATAAATTGGCAGAATGGCTGGATGGCGGTTTGCAACAATGGGACATCAGCCGCGATGCGCCGTATTTTGGTTTTGAAATCCCCGATGCGCCGGGCAAATATTTTTATGTTTGGCTGGATGCGCCGGTCGGTTACATGGCCAGCTTCAAGAACTTATGCGACAAACAAAGCTTAGACTTTAACGAGTTTTGGGGCAAAGGCAGCGATGCCGAGCTGTATCACTTTATCGGTAAAGACATTATTTACTTCCACGCCTTGTTTTGGCCCGCCATGTTAACCGGCGCTCACTTTAGAACGCCCAGTGCAATATTTGCCCATGGCTTTTTAACCGTGAATGGGGCAAAAATGTCCAAATCGCGCGGTACCTTCATTAAAGCCAGAACGTATCTGGAGCATTTGAACCCCGAGTATTTACGTTATTACTTTGCGGCCAAACTGAGCAGCAGCGTCGATGATTTAGATCTTAATTTCGACGATTTTACGCAGCGGGTAAATTCGGATTTAGTCGGCAAAGTCGTTAATATCGCCAGCCGTTGCAGCGGCTTTATTGCCAAACGTTTTAATAACGTACTCTCCGAGCACAATGCAGAACCGGAGTTATTTGAAGAATTCGTTAACGCCAGCCAGCAGATTGCCGATTTTTACGAAGCGCGTGAATTCGGCAAAGCCATGCGCGAAATCATGGCGCTGGCGGATAAAGCCAACCAATATATCGACGAGAAAAAACCGTGGTTGATCGCTAAAGAAGAAGGCAAAGACCAGGAATTGCATGACGTATGTTCTGTGGGCATAAACCTGTTTCGCCTGCTGGCCGCTTATCTAAGCCCAGTGTTACCGGTGCTGGCAGCTAATACGGAAGAGTTTTTGAACCTTAAGCCACAAACCTGGCCGACTCAAGCTACGCCATTAATTGCTCACACCATTAACGCGTTCAAACCATTAATGACCCGCGTTGAACCCGACAAAATTGCCGCAATCATCGAAGCCTCTAAAGAAAACCTAGAGAAAACCGCCGACGCACCCAAGTCTCTTAACTTTGAGCCGATTGCTGACACGATTGAATTCGACGATTTTGCCAAGCTGGATTTGCGCATCGCCAAAATCATTAAAGCCGAACATGTCGAAGGCGCAGAAAAATTACTGCAACTGACCGTCGACATCGGTGATGAAACACGCAATATATTTGCCGGAATTAAATCCGCTTACGCGCCGGAAGATTTGGAAGGCAGATTAACCTTGGTTATCGCCAATCTAGCACCAAGAAAAATGCGTTTTGGCGTCTCCGAAGGTATGGTGCTGGCAGCAGGCCCTGGCGGCAAAGACATTTGGGTGTTAAGCCCTGATCAAGGTGCCGTTGCGGGGATGCGGGTTAAGTAATTTGGATAATTGTGTGATTGAACAAATCAATAACATCCTGCCGCAAACTCAGTGCGGCCAATGCAGCTATAACGGCTGCCGCCCTTATGCCGAAGCAATAGCTTCCGGGGCAGCCGATATCAATCAATGCCCGCCGAGCGGCGATGAAGGAATCGTTGCTTTGGCGCTGTTGCTGAGCGTAAGCCCTAAGCCACTTAATCCGGCATTCGGCGAACATAAGCCCAAGAGCGTTGCCTTTATCATCGAAGAAGATTGCATCGGTTGTACTAAATGCATCGCCGCCTGCCCGGTCGATGCTATTTTGGGTGCGGCAAAATATATGCACACAGTCATTGCCTCAGAATGCACCGGCTGTGAATTGTGTATCGCACCATGTCCGGTTGATTGCATTGTCATGCAGCCATTACCGGAGCCGCTTTCCGCAGCAGAAAAAACGGCCCGCGCGCAATTGGCCCAGCGGCGCTATGAGGCGCGTAATCTTCGCAAGCAACGGGAAGAAGCTGAAAACCTCGAGCGTGCGCGTCAAAAAAAAGCGGCCTTGCTCAAGTTAAAAGCGGCAGGTTAAGCGATGAATGCTGAAAAACGCTTGGCAATTTTTGAACGTTTAGCACACGCACTCCCAGATCCTAAAACGGAATTAAATTACAGTACGCCGTTTGAGTTGCTGATTGCAGTGGTATTATCGGCGCAAGCGACCGACAAAGGAGTCAACAAAGCTACCGCCAAGTTGTTTCCCGTTGCCAATACGCCGCAAGCCATCCTGGCATTGGGTGAGACTGGGCTGAAGGAATATATTAAGACGATCGGCTTGTTTAACAGCAAGGCCGCCCACATTATTACATTGTGCCAACAGTTGCTGGATAAACATCAAGGACAAGTGCCGACAACTCGTGATCAGTTGGAAGCACTGGCTGGGGTGGGCAGAAAAACCGCCAATGTCATCCTTAATACCGCCTTTGGTCATCCGGTGATTGCTGTGGATACGCATATCTTCAGAGTATCTAATCGTACCGGCTTGGCACCGGGTAAAACCGTGCTTGACGTGGAACGTAAGCTGGATAAATTGGTGAATGCGAAGTACAAGAAAGACGCTCATCACTTATTGATTTTGCATGGCCGGTACACCTGCATAGCAAGAAAACCACGTTGCCCAGAATGCATAATTGCTGAGTTGTGTGAATTCAAGGAAAAACAAGTCCCCTAAAAACTAAGAGTTTGTTTTTATTAAGATGATTTCATCGATTAAGACATCTCTTTGGTATCATAAGCAGTGTTCAAAAGCTGGTGTCATTGCATTTCATAATAATAAGTGAGGAATTAACGTGAAAAAAATCAACAAATCCCCTTTAGCAGCAGCAATGGGTGCTGCATTTATCTCAACCCTCGCTGCAAGCCCGGCCAATGCAGAAACCAATCCTTTTGGTTTAAGCGAATTATCTTCCGGTTACATGCAAGTCGCCGCGGCTGAAATGGCCTGCGGCGCTAACATGGACATGACAAAATCCAAAGCGCCGGAAGGTGCTTGTGCCGGTAAGCCAACAAAAGCAGCGGATAAACCCGCAGCAGCGCCCGCAGCAAAACCAGCCGCTGAAGGCTCATGTGGCGAAGGCATGTGCGGCGCGATGATGCAAGGCGGCAAAATGAAACCCGGCATGGAAGCTTCCTGCGGTGCCATGATGAAAGGTAAAGAAGGCGCTTGCGGTGCAACCGACGCTACCGGCAAAGACGACGCTAAAGCCGCTCCTGGTGCAGCATCAGGCCACGATGCTCACGCAGCAGAAAGTAAACCTGCCGACAACCTGGCGGCTAAATCCACTGAAGGTTCATGTGGCGAAGGCATGTGCGGCGGAATGATGCAAGGCGACAAAATGAAGTCAGGCATGGAGCACAGTTGCGGCGCGATGATGAAAGGTAAAGACGGTGCTTGCGGTGCTGTAGGTAATACTAAAGACGATGGTCAAACTAAAGTCAGCCCGGCTCAAGCCGCCGGCAAAGCTGACGAGCATCACGACAAAGCTGGCTTAGACAAATCCTTGGGCAAAGTCATTCCTTACGTTCCTAAAAAATAACCGGCAGAGTCACTGCTTAGTTGCTTAAGAGGGCATGATCACCATGCCCTCACTTTCCAATCCAACACAGGTGTTCTTATGGACACAACTCCTTTCCTAATTAACGGTGCCGGTTTAGGCCTTAGACGTTCTATTTTGGCGCAAGTGGTTGATGCGCCTCCGCAAGAAGTGGGCTTTTACGAAGTTGCCCCGGAAAACTGGATCACCATCGGCGGCAAATTAGGCAAACGCTTTCGTGCCATGACTGAACGGTTTGATTTTATTTGTCACGGCTTGTCTTTGTCACTGGGCAGTACCGATCCTCTGGACGAGAAACTGGTCCGCGATGTCAAAGCCTTTATGGCCGAGCATCAGATCAAGCTGTATAGCGAGCATTTAAGTTACTGCAGCAAGGATGGACATTTATACGACTTGATGCCGATTCCTTTTACTAGCGACGCAGTCAGCCATGTCGCGGCGCGCATCCGGCAAGTACAGGATATTCTGGAGCAAAAAATCGCCATCGAAAATGTCTCGTATTACGCGGCCCCAGGCCAGGAAATGGCGGAAATCGACTTTTTTAATGCCGTGGTCGAAGAAGCCGATTGCGACATTCTGATCGACATCAACAACATTTACGTTAACAGCGTTAATCACGGCTACGATGCCGAAGCCTTTTTAAAAGCCATCCCCGCACATCGCATTGCTTACGCTCATATCGCAGGGCACTATGTGGAAGCTGATGATTTTCTAGTCGATACTCACGGTGCCGCCATTATCGATCCGGTATGGCGTTTGTTGGGCAAGGCTTATGAGCTTTACGGCGTATTTCCGACGTTATTGGAACGGGATTTCAATATTCCCGAAATGGCCGAGCTGCTGCGCGAAGTGAACACCATTAAAGCCATTCAGACGGCCTGGGGTACACAACATGCTCGCGCATCTGCCTGAATATATGAACGTCGACTTTAAAGCTAAACAGCAAGAGTTTGCCGCTTATATAAGAAATCCCCATAGGAATCCTGCACCTGCCGATGTCCAACCGGAACGCATGGCGATGTACCGACAGCTGTTTTACAATAATATCGATAGCTTTCTTGCCGCCAACTTTCCGGTGCTCAGAAAACTGCTCAACGACGAGCAATGGACTGAACTGGCTGAAGATTTTTTTGCCAAACACACCAATCAATCGCCTTATTTTTCAGAAATCCCCGAAGAATTTTTGGCTTATTTGGAAAACGAACGGCAACACCCGGACGATTTTCCGTTCATGCTGGAACTGGCGCATTACGAATGGGTGGAAATGGCTTTATCGATAGCCAGAGACGAAGTGACGCCAGCCCCAATCCCTAACAACCTGCTGCAGGCAAACGTCAAACTGTCGCCGTTAGCCTGGTCACTGGCCTATCAATACCCTGTACATAAAATAGCGCCCGATTTTTTGCCGGAACAACCACCCGCCCAGCCCACATTTTTGGTGGTATATCGCGACCCTGACGATGACGTTAACTTTATCGAAATCACCCCGATGACCTACCGCCTGCTGGAAATCATCGAACAAAACGAGGGCGTACAAACAGCAACAGCTCTACAACAAGTCGCCGAAGAGCTGCAACACCCCAATCCGCAGTTAATCATCACCGCGGGCTTGCAAATACTGCAGGAATTGGCCGAAAAAACCGTCATTATTCCGGGCAATTCACCCCTTGTTTGAATTTAAGATGCCATGACTGGAAACCAGTCAAGTAGCGGCTCATGTAAAATGTTTTGCAGCTTCTATATGCGCAAACAAACCTTAAGTAAAATCAATCCACTACGGACAAAGTAGAACAATGCATCCCAGTTTTTTTAATCAACTCTTGCTCATCAGTCAGTTTGAGCTCAAAAGGGGCTTTGCAACCCGTAAAGGCTTGTTGTCCATCGTGACCTTTGGCGTCGTTTGGTATTTTATTCTGCTGTATCCACTTCGATTTACCGCTGACGTATTGGTGGAAGATAACGGCTCAAACCAACACTTTAGTTTTTTTGATTTTATCGGTTTTGGCTCATTACAGCATTGGCCCATCCCTGAGTTCGGAGTGTTTTGGCATATTGCGCTGATTATCTTCCCCATGTTGAGCGTTACCCTGGCAGCCGATCAAACTTGTTCGGATCGTGAACGCGGTACCTTACGATTTATCTTGTTGCGCAGTAGTCGCAACCGCCTGTTCTTTGGTCGGTTTGTCGGCGTGATGGTTATTCAGACGCTATTGATCTGTGCTACCGCGCTAAGCACCCTGGTTCTAGTGCTGACCCGTGATACTTCACTCTTTGCTTCAGCATTACCTAACCTACTGGTCATAACGCTTAATTTAATCTTAGCCGTTTTGCCCTTTACAGCCATGATGGCGGCTTTATCCGCTACGGTTAAATCTGCACGGCAAGCAACCCTCTGGGCCATTCTGATCTGGACCTTTCTCGCCGGTATCATCAGCGGGTTTGCTTACTATCTGCCTGCGCTTAGTTTTTTTAAATTACTAATTCCCGGTGTTCAACTGGCTGAGCTGACGCAACTTTCAGGATGGCAAACACTGCAATTAGCTTATATTCCACTCTTACAAAGCTTTATTTTGTTAGCCGTGGGGCGCTGGATAATGGCAAGGCAAGCACTATGAGTTCACCAATTATTCAATGTAAACAGCTTAATCACGTTTACTCGGGCAACCTCGCGCTTAACAATGTCAATTTTGAATTGGCCGCGGGTGAACCGATTGGCTTGGTCGGCCCCAATGGTGCCGGAAAAACCACCTTGCTAGGTATCTTGTCGGGATTTTTGCACCCCACGTCTGGCACCGTCAGGTTATTCGATCACCCACCTGGCGCGAAGCAACTCATCGGCAAAGTCTCTGCACTCCCGCAAGACGCAAGACTTGACCCAAGCTTTACTATTGCTGAGCAACTGGTTTTTTATGGCCGTTTACAGGGTTTGACTAAACCACAGGCGATTTTGGAAGCGAGCAGGGTTTTAGAGGCTGTGTCACTAACAGAAATCAGCCATGAAAAACCCGGCACACTGAGTCACGGCATGGCTAAACGAGTGGCGATTGCCCAAGCACTGATCGGTAAACCAGCACTGATATTGCTGGATGAACCTACAGCCGGGCTTGATCCTATCAATGTCAGAACAGTCCGGACCATCATCGCCGAGCAATCATCAGCAACCACCTTTATTATTAGCTCCCACGATTTGGCAGAACTTGATCGCCTGTGTCAGCGAATTTTACTGCTGGAAAAAGGCATATTGCAGTCAGAAATACTTGACCAAAACGAACAGCAGGCGGCCACTCGTTTTATTACTCTGCAAATGGAAAGCGCCCCAGCCAATGAAGTGATTACTAAATTCAAGGCGATAGCAGGCGTCCTGCAGGTGACTAACCCGCAAAAAAATGAATTTATCGTGGAATATAACCCTGCGTTACCAGCCCAAATGGATCTGCAACTGATACAGTGCATCAACATGAATCACTGGCAATATCGGCAATTGAGCCATGGTAAAAGCTTGGAAGAAAAGCTGTTTTTTAGCGACTAACGGCGCTGGCTAAGATCCTTCCGCCTCCTTGTTTAATTTTGACATTCCCAACTTATATCTAAGGCTTCCTATGTCCAACAAAAGCATCGTGGTTACCGACCCCATCTATGACTATATCCTTTCTGCCTCGCTTCGTGAGCCGGAAGTGTTGAAGCTACTCCGTGAGGAAACGGCGCGCCATACTTACAGCAATATGCAAATCGCGCCGGAGCAGGGACAGTTTATGGCGCTGCTGATTGAACTTATCGGGGCCAGGAAAATTCTCGAAGTCGGCGTGTTCACCGGCTACAGTTCAACTAGTCTGGCTTTAGCTCTCCCTCCTGATGGCCACATCACAGCTTGCGACATCAGCGAGGAATTTACCGCTGTCGCTCGCCGCTACTGGGACCAGGCCGGCGTCTCGGACAAGATCGACCTTCGTCTTGGCCCCGCACTTGATACCTTAGATAGCCTTATCGCCGAGGGTCGTTCCGGCAGTTACGACCTAGCCTTTATCGACGCCGACAAGGCTAATTACGATAGCTATTACGAGCGGGCACTGGCTCTTCTGCGCGTTGGCGGCTTACTGTTGGTGGACAACGTCCTGTGGAACGGCAAGGTAGTCGAGGACTCTGCTTTCGACGATGCCGATACTGCCGCAATCCGCGCCTTAAATGAAAAAATTCACGCTGACCCTCGCGTCACAATCAGTCTGTTGCCGGTAGCAGATGGACTGACGTTGGCATTAAAGCGATAAGGTATTTTCCAGTATCTGTATGAGCATCAACTGACTAAGTCTACGTACTTTACGGAGCCGTCAGTGGCGTTGCAAACACATAAGGAGCCAAGATGACGATTGCTGATCGCTGGCGTACCAGCTGGACCTGGAATCGATTGGGTAAAGCGCTGTTCAGTCCAAAGCCTGAGGGGCTGGATGCTAAATTAGAGCAAGTCAAACCGCACTTGCCGGTACCGGTGTTCTGGTTACTGGGTAAAACTCAGTCGGGAAAAACCTCGTTGATTCGGGCATTAACCGGTAGCGATACCGCGGAAATTGGTAACGGTTTTCAGCCTTGCACCAGAAGTTCACGTTTTTATGATTTTCCCTCGCGCAGTCATCCCATGATCCGCTTCCTCGACACGCGAGGCATTGGCGAAGCGACTTATGATCCCAGTGAAGATTTAGCCTGGTGTGCCGGGCAAGCGCATCTGTTGCTGGTGGTGCTGCGCGCGCTGGATATGAACCAAGCCGAGGTGGTTGCGGCTGTAAAAGAGATTCACGCGCAACATCCACACTGGCCAATCGTGGTGGTACAAACTTCGCTTCATGAGGGTTATCCCACAACTGACACAGAGCACATCCAGCCTTATCCATATCAACAAACACCTTTCCCGGCTGCAGTACCACATGCGCTGACTCAAGTATTACTGCATCAGCGCGATTGGTTCAAATCGCTCCCGGTACATTTTGTGCCGGTCGATTTCACCCAAGCTGAGGACGGCTACCATCCCGTCGATTATGGCCTGGACGCTTTATGGGAAAGCATCGAAATCGTGCTGCCGGCTGGTGTAATCGGGCTATTACGTGGCTCGGAACAGCATAAAGAACTACTCGACTTTCATGCCAGGCATGCCCATCCGCACATTATCGGTTACGCGGTATTGAACGCAGGGGTTGGCGCCATTCCGTTGCCTGCAGTGGGCTTGCCGCTGATGCTGGCGGTGCAGGCCAAACTGTTCCACAGCATTGCCTCGATCTATGGATTGGAGCTGACTCGCAGGCTTTATGCCGAATTCACCACGCTGCTTGGGGCAGGCATCACTGCAGGACTGCTGGGGCGTGAGTTGCTCAAGCTGATACCCGTTTACGGATGGGCGGTGGCAGGCGTTTATTCCGGCGCGATGACTTACGCGCTGGGTAAAGCTTTTTGCGTCTATCTATATGGCGTCAAACGGGGCGCTTTGCCCGATCATACGACCTTACAAAAGGTGTATGACGAGGCCTTTGTCCATGCCCGGCAACTGCTTAAATCCAGGAACGACTGAGTCATGCCAATTCAACTTACGCGCTTTGGTATCTTTCTTGGCCTGCTGTTTTTATTACCCTGGCTGGCCTTGATAGCCCTGGGTGGGCGCTGGCTTTGGGAGCATGGCTGGCTCTTCTACAGCGTCGGCGTATTATCGGCATTCTTATTATTGTTATCCGGCCTGCTGCGTTGGCGTAGCAAACAGACAAAAGCACTGGTTATCGAGCCACTGGTAATAACTCCCAACCCAAATTGGCCGGATACCGCCCTTCCAGCCTGGGCGGCAATTGATGAGCTGGCGAAAAATTGGTCGGCTCGCACCGATCTATTTACTGACCAAAACAATTTGCTGAAATTGAGTAACGAAGTTTTGATCACCGTTGCCAAGCAATTTCACGCTGATTCCAAACACCCTATCATGGAGTTTCCTTTACCTTATCTGCTCAAGCTGATCGTGCTGGTCTGTGAAGATATTCAGCACGAGGTATTGGACAAAATCCCCGGCAGTCATGCCGTCAGTGTGGGCGATTTACTACGTTATAAACAATGGTACGACACACTGGCGACAGTGAAGCAAGCCGTTGATGTTGGCCATGCCCTCTTTAATTGGCCAAGCGCGGCATTGGGCAAGATACGCAGCACGCTCTTGGGAAAGGGCCTGAATTTGGTGACGGATGAATTGCGCCAGCGACTGGTGAATGCCTACATCCGCAAACTGGGTTATTACGCCATTCAACTCTATAGTGGCCAACTTACCCTGGAGGCAATAGCGCCAACCGATACCTTAACGCAATACGCACAGCAAGATAAAACCCAGGCCGGACGGGAAGCGAAATCAGTGGAACCGCTACGACTCCTTATTCTTGGGCAAGTCAGCGCCGGAAAATCCACGCTGATCAATGCCTTGTTTGGAGAAATAAAAAGCGCTGCGGGTCTATTGCCCACCACGCCAGAAATCACACCTTATGTACTGGAACGCGATGGCCTGCAACAAGCCATTGTGCTGGACAGTCCCGGCTATGCGGGTTTGCAGCATAATGAAGTCCCGTTGGCCTTAAAACAGCAATGGGCCAAAGTGGATGTGGTTTTGATGGTGTGCAATGCCGCGCAGGCGGCGCGGGAGGCCGATGCCCAACAACTGAATGCCATCCGCCGCTATTTTCAGGAAGAACGCCAAAACCAAGCCTTGCCGGTCATCCTTGTCGTCGCCACGCAAATTGACCGTCTAAGGCCAGTGCGGGAATGGCAACCGCCCTACAACATTCAAGCTCCCACACGCCCAAAAGAACATTCCATCCGTCAGGCCTGTGCAGCCATCGCGCAGGATTTAAGTTTGCCGCTCGATCATATCGTACCGGTTTGCATGGCACCGGAACAGGCCGTCTACAACATTGAGGAAGGACTTATTCCATTGATTCTCGAACAGCTCAACGAAGCTCAGCGGGTACGATATTTACGCTGTTTACGCCACCAGCAAGGCATAAGTTACTGGAAGCATTGGCAACAACAAGCCATCCAGGCCGGGCAACTTATTCTTAAATTTGGGACAAAATAGCAAGGCTAAGATGTTTGAGATAAGAGATGAAAAACTTGCACCAATGTCAGTTTTTGTCAGAAGAATGGTTGCGTCTATTTCGATGGCAGGGCTCTTGATTGCAGTGGCTTTAGCCATCGGCATCATCGGCTATCGCTGGTTAGGAAGATTTGCTTGGGTTGATACACTGTTAGAGGCGTCAATGATTTTAGGCGGCATGGGGATAGTGCTTGCCCCTGTCACTCATCGAATGCTGCATAAGTTTCATATTGATGAAGAGGGCCTTGAGTAACAGTGATTAACAATCTGTTAGACTAATTACTCTCATGTTAATGGAACTTTAAAGGTGCCCGTCTCGCCACCAATACACCAATATTTGCACAGTCTTGTACCGTGCCTGTCCAATAATCCTGAAAAAGTCTATGCCAATGAAATTTAATTGCCCTCTACACATGATTGCCCCGCGTTCGATTTATTTATTTAGTACGCTGTTTTTTACGGCGTTACCAACCTATGTTACAGCCATGCCAAGCACGCATATTTCTGTGATTGTGTCCTTGGTCGACAATGACTCACAAGGCATCGTGCCGGTGCCAGCGAAAATTGGTAATGGCGATGACCCGCATAACAATCTCTATTGGGGAGCGGCTTATGGCGTGAAAACCTTTTTGAGCAAGGCGAATGGTTGGCGGAACTTGGGCTGTGAAAAGGATATTAATGACACCATCATGGAACGCTGCCGGTTTGCCTGGAAAGACAGCCTCACCGTTACCGCCGATGCTTATCGCGGCAGCCGGATTGACCAAGCAATGCTCGATTTTATGCAACAAGCAGCAACGCCGCCCAATGCAGCGATGCGGGAAATGGTGGTGTTCATTGGCCATGATGGCTTGATGGACGAACAAAACCAGCCAATCATAGAACGCTTCCCCAAACATGCCGGGCACGATAAACAAGCAGTTGTCCTGGCTTGCATGAGTGAGGAGTTTTTCTCAGAGCATTTGCTTGCCGCAGGTGCAAAACCGGTAGTCACCACTTATAGCTTCATGGCGCCGGAAGCCTATGTCTTGGAAGCGATTGCACGGGGTTTTGCCAACCAGGCGAGTGAAGCGGAACTGCGCAGTTCCGCCAGTGCCGCTTACGCCAAATACCAGCGCATCTCCGCAAAAGCGGGAAAGTCGGTGTTTGGTGCAAATGCTCACACTAAGCCTCTCAGATTGAGCCTCCGATAAAATAAGTCCAAACGCATAAGCTCTGCGGTTCGTCGTCACTCAAACTGGACGATCAGTGGGATATTTGGTTAAGTAAAATAGTTTGTTACTATTCACCAATCCAATGTAGGGGCGAATTTATTCGCCTCATGAGCTTCGGTATTGTCTGTCTGTGCGAATGAATTCGCCCCCTACATCAGAATATTACTTACTTAAACTCTTCAAAACTAAACAACGAGTCTTCAAACGACGGAAGGTCTTAATTTCACCTTTATTGATATGAGCCCTACTTTGAAGAATATCTTCCGCCTCCCTTTTTTGATTTTGCTGCTGCTGTGGCTTTGCGCGACCGATGTTTACAGTAATGAAAGTCACCTAGTATCGTGCGGTTCCCCCTCCTATAGCAGACTGAACGACTTGACGTTGCAGCAACCGCCAAGGCGAGTGCTTCTTATCCCCTTATTGAGTAAGGAACCACTTACTACTGCAAGTCCAAGATGGTCCGAGCAGCCTGCTCGCACCTTGGAAGCCTTTTACCGAAACCGCTTCAATGCAGACGTCAAGCAGCTGCACGATATTTGGAGCTGGCTGGATTATTACCAGCAGGTCGAGCAAATAGTAAAACAGCAGGCTGCGTTTGACCGGGTAATTTTTATCAGCCATGGCGGATTCGACGGCCCGATACTTACCAATGCCGTGTATTGGCACAACCTTCAGATTTCGGGGAATAAGGGCAAATTACTGCAGTTTTCCGAGGCACAACCGGGGCTGAAAAACATTTTGTCCATCATCTACGACACCGGAAAAAACCCAATCTTCAGCGCCTATATGGCCTCGCACTGGCCCGAATTAGCGCCGATGAAACCGCCCGAAGTTAGACATCTTCTTAAAGACTTGGAAAAACAGTTACAGCCGCTGGATACTGCCTGCTTTCAACGTTACTGCTCGGAAGATAGCCTGTCTACAAGCCAGAGAGAGCTGCGCGAAGCCCGTCTTAATCTCTGCGAACTGACCTGTCGGGAACCGCTATTCGAGCAACAAACCTCTGTTGAAATATCCCCGGAACAGTTTTTTCATTTCACAAATACCCTGAGCTCGCTGACAGCGACGGATGGCCTAATCTTTTTCGGCGCCTGTAACCCCGGCAGCGAGGCTCCGGAAAAAACACTGGCAAGGGATGAAACTGAGTTTTTAATCAATTCGCCTATTGCTGGCGGGCCACACAAGAGTTACGTCGATCTGGTTAGCGCAGTAACCGACCGTATCACCGCTGGTCCGATAGGAAACAGCAGTGCTGAGGACATTGTCAATCGAGTAATAATGTTTGAGAGCGGTCGCCCTCAACGCAATTTATGCATCGTCACACCTGCGACGAAGTGATCATGTGGAAAACCGCGGCGTAAACACCGCGGTTTTGAATACTGAAACTACAACACGCCCCGCTCAATCTCGTGCAGGTAAATAAATTCCGGCGCTTTTACGCCGGCCTGTTGCCTTATTTCCACCAACTCATCGGATTCGAAGAAGCGCCGGGCATTATCCAGCGAAGACCATGCCGAAAAATGGACGATGTTGTTGGCATCGTTGTCATATCTCAGCAATTGGTAGCTGATTTCCCCGGCGTTTTTCCTGATGTCTGCCGCTTGATCAAAAACAGCTTTCCAGGCCGGATAGGCTTCAACTTCATGAATGATTAAAACGTGTTGCATGCGTCTTCCAATAATTTATTTGCGAGAAAAATCAGGTCCGGCAGGATGGGCATTTTGCTGTAAACAATGATATGCGGCATTTTCATATTTGATTCTTAGCGACTGTGCGTTTTCATGTTCGGTAAGAAACTTTTCCGCTTCAATCGCTGTTAAATCTTTCTCCAAAAATGTTGCAATACATTCGCAGGCCTTGTCGATGGCGGCTTCATCAGCATCAGGATTTGCGGAAGCTTTTAACTCGCGTTGTTCACATTGCTTGGCAAATTCATGCTCGAATTTTTGTTTTTCAGCGATTGTGACCGGCGTATTGAGTAATTGATGACTTACCGGTGGCTCTGCACTGGTACTGACGCCGGCACTGGCTTTTTCAGCCTTTTTTTCAATCTTTGCTTCATCGTCGG
>Ga0208625_100175_pt1 | contig 16501 bp, 14 predicted proteins | sample LakWasMeta8_HOW4_2_FD_183858 | JGI IMG/M metagenome (GOLD analysis project Ga0208625, IMG submission 183858) | Freshwater sediment methanotrophic microbial communities from Lake Washington under simulated oxygen tension - Sediment Metagenome... | ecosystem: Environmental > Aquatic > Freshwater >... | reverse complement strand
CCCCTGCCTGATCAGAAGCCGCCAGCAACATTGCGCCGGCGCCATCACCGAACAAGATGCAGGTAGTTCTATCTGTCCAGTCAACTACGCGCGAACAGATTTCAGTGCCCACAATCAGTACTTTTTTGGCGGCCCCCGACTTGATATATTGATCGGCTATACTCAACGCAAAGATTGAACCGGAACAGGCCGCCTGGACATCGAATGCAACGCAGTTTTTTATACCCAGCCGCTGTTGCAGCAAGCAGCCTGTACTGGGATAAACCCGGTCAGGTGTGCCAGTTGCGACAATGATTAAATCAATTTCTTCGGGATCGCATGCAGCTGCCTCAATGGCTTGTCTGGCGGCGATTTCCGCCATGCTTGAGGCTGTTTCATGAGGCGCTGCAATCCGGCGACTTTTAATGCCTGTGCGTTCGTAAATCCAGCTGTCTGAGGTGTCGACAGTTTGAGATATTTGCTCATTGGTAAGAACTTTTTCAGGCAGATAACCACCGGTACCGATTACTCTTGAATAACGAGTCATGCGTTTTGCCTCTTGGCCAAGGTTTGTTCAACTTGTTCGCTGATTTTTCGGATGACATCTTTTTTAATTTCAACTTCGGCAAGATGAATAGCCGTTTTGAAAGCCAGGACATCGGCACCGCCGTGGCTTTTGATCACCAGTCCACGCAAGCCCAAAAAACTTGCGCCATTATAAAGGCGTGGGTCAATACGCTTTTTGAAAGATTTCAATACCGGATAGGCAATCAGGCCAATCAGCTTGGTGAACAGATTTCTGCTAAAAGCTTCTTTTAGGGCAGTGCCTATCATTTTGGCCGCACCCTCAATGGATTTAAGGGCGACATTACCAACAAAGCCGTCGGCGACGATAAGATCAACCTTGATATGGCCGGCATTCAAGGAATTTCCTTCCACATAGCCGATATAATTTAAAGACGAATTTTCCAGTAATTTTGCGGCCGCTTTAACTTGCTCATTACCCTTTACGTCTTCTTCGCCTATGTTTAACAAACCGACTTTCGGATTATCAATGTTTTCAACAGCCTTGACCAATTCAGCGCCCATCACGGCAAACTGAAACAGGTGTTCAGCGCTACAGTCTACGTTACCTCCGAGATCGAGCGCGTGGGTATGTCCGTAAATTGACGGTAAAGTAGAAATAATGGCAGGGCGATCAACGCCAGGAATCATTTTCAATACAAAGCGAGCAGTAGCCATCAGGGCACCGGTATTTCCGGCGCTCACACAAGCATCAGCCTGTCCCTGGTGAACCAGGTTGATGGCCACGCGCATGGATGAGTCTTTTTTATTTTTTAACGCTTTAGACGGGGATTCATCCATGCCGACACACTGCGATGCATGTTGGATAAAAAGTCTGCCTTGATAATCGATTAAAGCCTGAGTCAACTGTTGCTTGAGAACAGCCTCATCACCCACTAAAATCAGTTTTAAATCCGGATTGCTCTTCAGGCAATCCAGCGAGGCAGGAATGGTAACGTTAGGGCCATGATCCCCGCCCATTGCATCAATCGAAATGGTTAGACTCACGCTTACGAATGACTCCCTAGTAAATAAAAAGAAGCCGAACCCGCGATTGGGTTCGGCGTATCATCCTGCTAATGGAAAGAAGATTAATTAATCTTCAGCGCCATTAGTTACAATTTGACGACCTTTAAAATAACCATCTGGAGTAACATGATGACGCAGATGAGTTTCACCTGTCATCGGGTCCTGAGACAATGTTTTGCTGGTTAAAGAATCGTGTGAACGACGTTGACCACGTCTTGAACGTGATACTTTGCTTTTTTGTACTGCCATTATAAATCTCCAGTGTTTTTAAGTTTGGCTAAGATGGAAAAAGGGTTTTCTGAGGATGATTGCTCGTTAGGAGTTAAAGAGTCCACTGTCTCATTATTCAATTTTGAATGAAAACATTCATGCTGATGCCTGGGAAATGCAGGTATGCTAAGCAGCAATTCGTCTTCAACAAGGGTTTTGAGAAGAATTTTACCTTCTTCAACTAACAAGGGCTCATAATCTTCAGGCAATTTATCTGCTTGATCTATTGAGGTTACGATGCCGAGTTTAATTGTGCTAGAAACAGGCCATTCCATCGCCTCTAAACAATTTTGGCATACAAGTTCCAGAACGGCCTCTATCTGCCCCTCAATTTTAGCCAATCTTCCTTCCCGGCCAAAAAAAAGCGCAACTGTAACGGCACCGATATCATTCGCCAGCAACCCGGCTAAACGATCCATGCTGCTTAAAGGTATTTGACCCTTCAACTCACCGCGCTTGTCGGCAAAGTGTAAAGGATCTATATATTCGGGCAATCGATCTAACATAACCATGCAATAATATCCGGAAACAACAAAATCGTCAAACTAACAACAAAACTAGTCGTTACATGAAAACATACAATTTGGTTCTTGCTTCAGGTTCAAATTACCGCCAGGCCCTATTAAAAAAATTACATTTAGACTTTACGGTCGCTATTCCGAATATCGATGAAAGCCCGCTTGCGAACGAAACGCCAATGGAACAGGCGCTGCGCTTGAGCAAATTGAAAGCGTATGCGCTGATGGAAAAATTCCCAGATCACCTGATCATCGGCTCTGACCAGGTCGCCATGCTGAATGGAAGTCAGTTGAATAAACCCGGCAATCGGGATAATGCCATCGCCCAACTCAAAGCGGCATCCGGGAATAAAGTCAGTTTTTATACCGGCGTGTGTGTAGTCGACAGCAAGTCAAGACAGTGCCTGAGGGATTTGGATGTTTGTACAGTCTTTTTTAAAACATTAACATTAGAACAGATTGAGCATTATGTAGATCTTGACCAGCCTTTTGATTGTGCCGGCGGCTTTAAATCCGAAAGCCTGGGCATAGCTCTATTTGAAAAAATACGGGGTGATGATCCGAATGCTTTGATTGGACTGCCTGTAATAAAACTGATTGATTTATTAGCGCAATTTGATGTGTGTCTGTTTTAATAAAAGCGCTTGCCGGGGGCCATCAATTCAAATGTGTGTGCAAACTCGGCGTTTGCGCATTTCATGACATCAATGACTTGCAGTTCATTGAGTCTTGTAATGACAAGGGTTTCCTCAGGCACTTCCGCCAGAATTTCAGCAACCGATTTGTTCTGCACAGCACTGTCAACCAAACGCGTTGCCAAAAACAGTAAATGCGCATCAAGTTTATGAGTCAAGGCTTTTTCCGGATTCAAGTAGCATCTTACCGCTTCAGTCAGCGAATCCGGCAGACCCCATGCCTTAATCAATTCACTGCCTACATCCGCATGGGTAAAGCCTATGATCTCCTGTTCAAGATCGGCCACCAGATCACGATTATTCGTAGCCGTCAGTAAAACCTCAAGCGATTTGCCTGGCAATTTGGCATATAAAACCAGCGAGCCTATGTCGTGCAACAAACCCGTCAAAAATAGGCGCTCACTATGCAATATGGCACATTTTCTAGCCAACAACCGGGCAATCACGCCACAATTGACGCTACGCAGCCAGAAGGCGGCCATGTCAATCAGATCGCTTGGAATATTATTGAATGAATCTACCACGGATGTGGCAAGAATCAGATTTTGCAGGTCATTGATACCAATGAGGGTGATCGCTCTGGAAACAGTATCTACGCGCGCTCCAAAACCGTAAAAAGAACTGTTGACGATTTTTAATAGGCGTATGGTAAGTGCAGGATCTTTACTGATCACCCGCCCCAGGTCTTCCATTGAAAAACGGGGGTCACTGATCATTGCGCGAATTTGGAAATAAATATCAGGCAGAGAAAACAACTCTAACTTATCTTCAACCAAAGACTCCGGGGTTATGGCTGGCATGATCAGGATTTATTGTATATAGCCAGCACCTGGTTTACATAATTGCGCGTCTCGGGATAGGGTGGAATCGAATGATGGTATTTGATCACTGCATTTTCACCGGCATTGTAAGCGGCAACAGCGAGTTTTAGATTTGAATCAAACAACTGTAACAAGTATTTAAGGTAGCGCGTACCGCCTTCAATATTCTGATCGGGATCCCGCCGATTTGTGACGCCATAACGTTTGGCGGTGTCAGGCATTAACTGCATTAAACCCACCGCACCGGCAGAGGATATCGCGCTTGCATCATAAGCTGATTCGGCCTGAATGACGGCATGCAATAATTTAGCATCAACTTGATGCCTGTCTGCTGCTTTTGCTACCAGATCCGAATATTTTCTTTTATTGATACCGGCAAAGGGTAATGCTTTGTCATAATTTTTGGGTCTGGTTCGAATAATGCGCCGGTACAAACTGCTTTTAGGCTCATCGGTATAATAGGTGCGCCCGTAGGAATCCACATATTTATAAATATCGGCGAGAGCACTAGTTGGGATGATTAAGGCGGACAGTAAAAGAACAGTCGTTTTTAACATATTTATTACCCCTAATCGAGCTTGAATCATGCAGGTGGAATGCTTTCGGATTTACTTTGAATCTGCCAAATAATGATCTATATCTTCTTTGGAAAAGCCGATTTTTTTAGCGACCCTATCCGCATGACTCACCCGCGAAATACCAGGAATGAGTTTATAAGTCGGTGCATCATGAGCAAATTCGACCTGTTTGGCCACGCCGATACCTTGTTTTACGAAGTGATCGACCAATTGATGATTGTGTGTTATCAGGATAGTACTGTTGCCTTTTCGATAAAAGCCGTTGAGCACATTAGATGAGGATTCCATCTTTTCTTCAAATGTCGTTCCTTCCGATAATTCATCAAGCACAACCAGACTTTTTGCGCTGGACGCCAGAAAAATATTCTTGGTCCTTTTCAGTTCCGTACCAAAGCGCCCTTCCCCATCATCCAAATGACTGATTTCAGGCGCCTGATAAAAAATCCTGTCCGCTACGGTCAGTTTTGCAGATTGAGCAGGCACAAAACAGCCGATTTGAGAAAGCAGCTGAATCTGGGTAATCGTTTTGCAGAATGCAGTTTTACCGCCGCTATTGGGGCCGGTTACCAGCACCAGTTTTTCGTCTTCCAAGACAAAATCGTTGCCGACATAGTCAAGGTTCGCCTTGCCTAAAACCGGGTTTTTGGCATCGACCAGTTTGATTCTGTGATGGCTCGCCTCGGTGAACTCGGGCAACACCATGCTGCTGCCAAACGCATCGGAAAATTTCAAAAATAAAAGCAATTCATCCAGTTGCCCCAGCCCATCCAAGGCTTCTGCGACCGCCTGCGAGTTCTTGAACTCACGCCTTAAAGGAATGATGCAGCTATCCCTGTCAAAGCCGCCGACAATCGGAAAATAAATCAATAATAACGGAACGAAAAATATCGTGGCTGTCGGTATGGACTCAACTGAAACTTTAAATATATCGGTGGGAAAAAAATGCGCCAGCGTCCAGATGCTGGCAAAAAACAATATAATCAACAGCGGCTTGAATATACGCGGCTTAAAGATGATGGCCGGCGATATCGTGCCCTTGCGCTCCTCTTTGCACTGGATACCGTTTTCAGTGATATAGACTGGGCCGGCCATTAAAGAATAAGCGCGGCTGTCGGCAAACGCTTTTATTTTCTCGAAGAGCCCCTGCAAATAGGCGCTTTGAGGAGTCTCGGCAGCGTTAATACCGGCAACCAATTCCAGCATGAAGCGTATGCCTCTTTTATATTGCAGATAGCCAAAACCCTCAATTTCATGCTCCTCTCTGGCCGTGCCGAAGGAGCCGAGAAATTCACCGAACAGCAGCAGATAAAAGTTTTTCTCATCGCCGGCCGCATTTTCCACGATGCGTTCAATGCTATCTTTAAGCGCCGGATTATTGCTCAGCTCAGTAACAGCCTCCTGTTTTGCCTTGATGTCTGCCAAGGTATCCAGCGGCTGTGTTAAAGATCTATATAGTACGGATTGACCGACCGTAGTTGAGGCGTGGTTAACCGTGTCAAAAAGTTCGCCAACTTCGATAGTATTGAATGCGCCTTCATCAATGACACCTTCGCCTGTCTGCAGGGGTTTGCTGGATCGCACAACAGGCCAGGTTTCATGCTGCCAGCTTTGTAAAATTGTCTCTTGCATGTCTCAGCTCTTTTTTTTATCAATGATGCCAAAAACTATGATTGCCGCAACAACAACGCCTATCAGCATTGAATTTTCTTTCGATGCGCCCAGCAGGTATGCCGTCCCGCCGCCAATGCCGATACCGACCCCGGTAAACGCAAGACTGCGCATCAGCCGACAAACTGAACAGTCTCTATCGTATCCATTCATAGCCAGTGTGCTTAAAGGTGTTGATCAACTAAATTAACTATAGCATCAACATGAAATTTCGAGTCATTTAAAGCCGGAATATAACGATAATCTTCGCCGCCCGCGGCAAAAAACAAGGCTTTATTCTCCATGGCGATTTCTTCCAGCGTTTCCAGGCAATCCACCGCAAAGCCCGGGCAAACCAAATCGACTTTTTTGATGCCCTGCCCCGGCAGGCGTTGCAGGGTATCGACGCAATAAGGTTTCAACCATTCGGCTTTGCCAAAACGCGATTGAAACACCAGCAGCCATTGTTTCTCATTCAAACCCAACTTGTCGGCGACTAAGGCCGCCGTCTTTTGGCAATGGTAAAAATAAGGATCGCCCCATTTTGTCAGCACTTCAGGCAAGCCGTGAAAAGACATAATCAACAACTCATTTCTGCCGTATTCATGCCATGCCTTTTCAATCGTATCGGCAAGCGCGGCAATATAATGCTCATCCTGATAGTAATCGCTAATGAACTGGAAGCTGGGCAGGTGGCGCCATTGGTTGAATTCTTGAATTACCGCATCATAGATGGATGCGGTTGTTGTTGAAGAATATTGCGGATACAAGGGTAAAACGATGACTTGGTCAACCCCCTGCTCTTTGAATGCCCTTAAGCGTTGTGCTATTGAAGGCTCACCGTAACGCATCGCATAGTCCGTTATCACGCCTTTTTCATTCAGTTTTTCAGACACCCCCTCCGTGAGTTGGCGGGTCAGGAAAATTAACGGTGAGCCTTTTGCATCCCATATTTTGCGATAAGCGTTCGCTGATTTGCGGGGACGAAACGGCAGCACAAAAAAATGCAGAATCAGCCACCATATCGGCCTGGGCAGATTAACAACCCTGGGATCCCAAAGAAATTCCTTAAGAAAACGCCGAACTGCCGAGGTGGTTGTTGCCGCGGGCGAGCCTAGATTGGCCAGCAATACCGCTGTTTTTTTTGCTGCCATGATGATCCTTACCGGTTGATCAGATTCAAGAACTCTGAGCGGGTGCTAATTTCTTTACGGAAAATGCCGGTCATAACGGAGGTCGTCATCACCGAATTCTGTTTTTCAACCCCCCGCATCATCATGCACAGGTGTTTGGCTTCAATGACCACAGCCACACCTTTTGCCCCGATTGAAAGCTCAATCGCATCAGCGATTTGTTTGGTGAGTTTTTCCTGAATTTGCAGGCGGCGAGCATACATATCGATAATACGCGCCACTTTGGACAAGCCCAGCACCTTGCCTTGGGGCAAATAACCGACATGGCATTTACCGATAAACGGCAGCAAATGGTGTTCACACAAGGAATACAATTCAATATCCTTAACGATCACCATATCTTCAGTGTCGGCCGTAAAGATAGCTCCATTGAGCACTTCCTCCAGCGTTTTATCATAGCCGTTGTTGAGAAATTTAAACGCTTCTGCTGCGCGATGCGGCGTATCGATTAAGCCTTCACGGTTTACATCTTCACCGACAGCTTCGATAATTTTGGAAAAATACTCTTCCATATTCACTCTCAAGTTATAAAAAATGACCGGCTAGTATACATCAATGATTGATTAAGTTTAACGCATCTACAATGACCCGCTCTCCGGCACCGGTTTTACAGGCGTTTTCACTGATATGCCGACGCCAGCCTCTGGCGCCGGGTTCACCATGAAACAGCCCTAAAATATGCCGGGATATATTGCTCAGGCGCACGCCGGCTTTAAGCTGCTGCTCTATATAAGGCAGCATTAGCCGCATGATGTCCTGCCGTGAACGGGGCTGTCTCGCATCGGCATAAAATCGGCTATCCACTTCGGCCAGGATATAGGGATTGTGATAGGCTTCCCGCCCTACCATGACGCCGTCAACATGATGCAAAACGTCCTCGGCTTGATCCAGTGACGTAATTCCCCCATTCAAAATAATCTCCAACTGCGGAAAATCTTGCTTCAATTGATAAACCATATCATAACGCAAGGGCGGGACATCGCGGTTTTGCTTGGGCGACAAACCGCTTAGCCAGGCTTTTCTAGCATGCACGATAAACGTGCTGCATCCGGCATCGGCAACCGTTGCCACAAAATGCACCAATTCTTCATAAGAATCCCTGTCATCAATACCTATTCTGGATTTAACCGTGACCGGAATCGAAACTGTTTCCCGCATGGCGGCAACGCATTCGGCTACCAGTTCGGGTTCTGCCATTAAACAGGCACCGAAACGGCCGTTCTGAACCCGATCACTAGGACATCCGACATTCAGATTGACTTCGTCATAGCCATATTGCTCAATTAACTTGGCGCAAGCAGCAAGATCACGCGGATGACTGCCGCCCAATTGAAACGCCAAGGGATGTTCAGCCGGATCGTATTGCAAAAAACGGTGCGGATCGGCATGCAGCAAACCACCGGACGTCACCATTTCGGTATATAACAAGGCTTGTTGAGATATCAGTCGATGAAAATAGCGGCAATGACGATCAGTCCAGTCGAGCATTGGAGCCACACAGAACCTGTGAGCCAAGTATTTTTTGGGCTCGATCAGTTTGATAGGGTTTTGTTGAATGGGGTCTCTCTGAAATTCTTGGGACATTTGTTGATATTTACGAGTCATGAATTGCAAAAAAATCAGCAATTATGATCACTATAATCATAAAAACCAAAAGAGCTTCAGCTTTTTCACTTCTGAATACTGTATAGCCCGGTAGCCAGCTCCAGTCTTTTCTGTCGATAACTCAAAGGCCGGCAGTGTTGATCATTCACTCAGTAAATAATTATTTTAGTCATTGTCCAGGCTGAAGCTGCCGGGCTGAAGATCGACCCAGAGTTCATTTAACCATTTTAGTAAATTCACATCGTTGCTTGATCAGCGGCGAGGTTTTTTCATGCCCCGGGAGTGGACGACAGCACAGGATATTTCATGGCGTTGAGTGTGTTATCTAAGCCTTCAGCGTCCTTGACTGTCGCCTGTCTGTCCCAAGTCTCCCGGAAACAGCAGCACCGCAAAATAAACAAGCAACATCGTAAACAGATTCGAAAAAGACCTTAGAAGTCACTTCTCCTAAGGTCTTTTAATGTGGCTATGTCATCGTTAATTATTGAAAATTTTTTATTTTCTGCGGAGAGCCTTATCAAAGGCGAATTGTGGCGTTTGTTCAAAGCCACATTATTCAATGATTCCACATTTAACGGTGACATAGCCTTTAATGTTGATATCTGTTACGGGTTAGAAGTTGGAGGCGCATCCTTGCATCTTTGATAGTTGTCTATTGCGGCTAGTAAAGCTCTGTAATTGGCTTGAAACGCGTTTTGCACGCAGTTATCAACGGCTGGCCCGGCCGGGCGGTTAACATAGCAGCCGTCTAAAGCTACGGCGAGCGTTTTGCCATGGCCATCAGCTTCCTGCAGATAATTACTACTACAGATTCTAGCCTGCTCTGGAATTGGAGCGGAAAAAGCCAAACCACTTACGCTTGAGATAGAGAAAGCGGCCACGCCAACCGCAAGGGTTCGCATCGTATTTTTTGATGAAATGTTCATGATTTTTCTCCGTAATAAAAAAGTGAATGAGGTCAAAAATGCGCCGAGTCGTTTCTCGCTGCACGTCGATCGCATAGCTATTTAAATCTTTGCGAAAATTCCCGGCGCGCTTCTTGTCCCACCATCTTGTAAGCCTCTTTTATGCTGTCGCTGGCACTCGATAACAACAGGTCCTTCTTTTTCATCAGGTTTTGCTTTTCATTTTCTGATGGAGCGCTGGCGGCGGCGTAAAATTTATCTTTTGCAGAACGTACATCCTGCCTTGCAGCAGCAATCTTTTCTCTATATGCAGCAAGCAGTTTTTCATGATCCTTCGTGCTTTTCCCCGCTGCTTTAAGGGCATTTATGCGCTTTTGGATGCCTGACGAATCCGCATCAGCATCCGAAATAAGCTGCTTTTCCTTTTCTGCTGTCTGAATCTGCCCTTCTACGCGTTGAACAGTGAGCCTGCTTTTTATCCATTCAGTCTTTATTTTATCGGCAACGTTTCTAACGTCCTGCTTTGTTACGCTCCTTTTAATCTCTGGCTTGAATGCCTGAAACCTGTCAATTTCGGCATTAAGCTCAGCAACCAGGATTTTTCTGTCTGACTCGCTCAGAGTAGATGTGTTGCTTATCCTGGTTCTGAAGGGATCAAGTTGCTTTAGGCGATTATCAACTTGAGTCAAAAGATAAGTTTTGCCTCTACCAACCGTTACTTCAATGGTGTCGAGACTGCGCTTTTCTTTTTGGAATGCCATTCCTGCAGTGAAGCTATCAGCTTTTTGTTCTGCAGACGCCAAGTTTTTCTCCAGCACTGCCTGTGTTTTTGCAATCGACGTGTTTTTCTCGGAAACATTGCCTACATAGGAAGGCGCAAAGATTGAATAATTTAAAAAAATAATGCCTGCAAACAATATAAGTGCTAAATATTTCATAACAAAACCTCAAATTCCTAAATCAAGTTCGAATATCGCCGAGAACTTGTTCGGCTCCTTGAAGCTGCAGAGTCCTGGTCGCGACGCCTTTGAATGGGTGGACCGCGGGAGCGGCTGGGGAGCCGTCCCGCAGTCTGCCAAGTAACGCGCTACGATTGCCGCATTACGTTTTCCGGATTATCGCCCCCTACCCGTTAAGGCGCCGCCTGTGACGCTGGCATTGCTCACTAATGCCAGTTGCCCCGTGTACTGCCTGGCAGCGGTCGGACTGAAGGTGACGCTGAGGTTACAGGTCCTGCCCGGAGCAACCGCCGCGGCGCAGGTGCCCAAGGTAGGCACGAACGCCGGATCAGTCGCACTCACAGAGGTGATGACGAGCGGGTTAGTGCCCGTATTCGTCACCCGAACGTTGCCGGTGGCACTGGCACCAATCCGTATTCCTCCGCCACCGCCGATTCTTGCGTTGGCGATGGTGGCGGTCGTTGCGTTGCCCACCGGTGGTGCGTTCACGCCCGTGCCGCTCACTGTGACGCTGCTCACTGTGACGCTGGTGGGTGATCCCGCCGGGTTGTGGGGGATAGCGACAATGGCCGTGCTAGGATCGGTCGTGATTGGCGCAAACTGCACGGAGACTGTGCAGGTGCCGCCGGCTGCGAGGATCGTATTCAAACAGGTGTTGCTAACTATCGAGAACGGTGTCGGTGTCGGTGTCGCGTCGGTTATTGTGACTAGCCCTACTTCGAGTCCGCCATTCCCGGTGTTGGTGACCGTGATTTGCTGAGCCGGCGTGGTGCCGATGACCACCTGGTTCCCGAAGTTAAGGGCCAGCGAGGTGGGCGTCACACTGGCGACCGGCACGGCTACGGCGGTGACGAGGATCGGAGCAGCACGAACAGCACAGGTGTCCTTGAGGAGTGGATCAGGAACATCACAGAAGCTGAGCTGTTCGATATTCCACAGGATGTCGGTACCGTCGTTAGTGCCAACGCCACCACCGCCACCGCCACCGCCACCGCCATTATTATCGGTGACAGTCACGCTGGTATCGGCATTGACAGTGATGGTGTAATTGACCCGCGGTCCCGAGAACAGCGCCGTGTCGCAGTTCAGCGGTGTTGCGACTCCGCAATCAGCGACGCGAGCGGTTTCTGGCGGCAGGATCTCCCTTACAGCATGGATATTGCCCGGATCGACCAGGCCAGCGAACACTGCTTGTTGCAGGGTCATACCGGTGGTGCCAGGGCCGAAGCTTCCTATAACAGCCGCAGTCTCCATGAGCTTGGTGCTGCCGATCTCAATGCCCGTAGCAGTGCGAACACTGAGCCGGACGTTCAGGTAACGGTCGCCGTCGAGGATGTCATTGCCACCACGGCCCTCGAGCTCATCACTGCCTTCTCCGCCGAGGAGGATATTGCCCTCACCCCAGACGAGTCCCGTCAACAGGCAATAGTTTGTCACCGATGCTCTAACAATCGGTACGGAATCGACAGTCCGGATTGCCGCAGGCACCAAGGCGTCAAGACCGTTAATGCGCGCAACACCTGCGGCATCCAATGCGTCACAGCCGATGAAGCCGCCACCGCCAAGCTGGCTGGGGATTATGCTATCGCCCCGCAGTTTATCGTTAAACTTCCAGCCGGACAGTGCTTCGACTTCGTTGTACCGGTCGCGAGTTTCGTTCACTGGCGGTGCGTTGACGATCAGCAGTGACAGATCAGCATTCTGCGGCTGCGGATCCCCCACACCGATAATCCAGTCGTAGCCAGAGGCGCCGGCGTTCTTCTCGACACCAGGACCGGCCACGCCAATGTCGTCACCACCCTCCATGTCATAGTCGTCGTCGCCGCCCTGACCGATCAGAATGTCATGGCCAGGCCGGTTGAGGTCATTGAAGAACAGGGTGGAACTGTCACCAATCAAGAGGTCGGGCTGGTCGCCTCCCTCTTCCCAGTCATCACCACTATCACCGAAGACGGCATCTGTACCCTGTCCGGCAATAGCGAAGTCATCGCCTGGACCGGCAAAGGTTTCATTGATGTTGCCGCCGCCATTGGTGAAGTCCTTACCATCGCCGGCCATAATAATGTCATCGCCGACGCCAGCGTCAATGGCATCATTGCCAGGTCCACCCTTGAGAATGTCGTTGCCGCCGAAGTCGGTGATGATGTCATTGCCTTCGCCGCCGAGAACAATGTCGTCCCCACTAAATCCCTCGATTCTGTCATTGCCAAGACCTCCCCAGAAGGTATCGTTGTCGTTGCCGCCGAAGAAGGAATCAGCAAAATCAGTACCGTTATAGACACTCTGGCCGTTGATGCCCCTTGGATCTACCGTGTTGATCGCGCGATAGCGAATCGTGCCGTCAGTGTCCCGAAGCAACAGGAGGTTTTCGTTACAGTCCGAGGCCGGGTCATCGTTGACCGAGCCCGGGCCAGTGATAGCACTACCCGCAACCGCAGGGAAGGTAAGGTTGCGAAGCTCGAACTTGCAGTCGGCTGTCGCGAACGGGTCAGCCTTCAGGGTGTGAGCGGGAACATTGCGCATCACCAACTCGGAGAACGAATTGCCTTCGAGCTGGGACCGCAAATTCATACCCGGCGTACGGGCCAGATAGTACAGGCGGTCGCCGTTCTGGAGATCAGTGAGTTGCTTTTCGAACACGTAGTTGAAGGAGGGGCCTAGCAGGCCGCCAAACAGGTTGGTGTTCTCGGCAAGGCCGCCCATCCAGAGGTCGATGTCGTCAACCCCGGTTTGGGATACGCCACCCACATTCGCCCAGGCGCCCGTGCTGAACATGAAGTCGGCACTGTCGTTGGGAGGCAAGATGTCATCACCGGTGCCAAGTGTATTGTCCAGTCCAGGCAGGACCGTGCCATTGATGATCTGGTCGGCGGCAGAGCGCTTGCCGGCCAAGGTCGTGTTATCGTCGGCGTTTCCAAGTATACCGTCTACTCCGGAATCCCTGATGGTCGGGTGTTTGCCATATGCCGCAATGAAGTTAATCAGCGAGGCGTGGTGCTTGAGAAACTGGTCAAAGTCAATCCAGTGTGTGTAGGGTTTCAACTGAGGATCGTTGGTCAACCCGAACACCTGCTTGCGGAAGTTGTTCAGAGTAGGGACACCCTCACTGCGGGCACGTGCCATATTGATACTGGGCAGGTCGAGAGGCAGGCCCAGCAGGCGGTTGCGCATCGTATCGGAGACGAATTCGTCTATTTCGTTACCGGTCTGATCCGACAAACCCATCAGGATGGCGCCGGCGGCCTGCCGGGAGTTGATCCTGATACCATTACCCCCATCGTTGTATGCCGCAGGGTTGAGGAATCCGTCAAACAGGGAAATTTCATTGTCCAACGGTGCCCCCAGCGCTACAGATTCAGGCGAGTTGATGCGGGGAATCGTATCGGTCAGCATCGAGTGACCGAAGCGGTAGACCGCATGGGCAAATTCTGCCGTGATCGCCGAATTGAGGTCCGTCTGGTTGAAGGCGAAGGGCTCGAAGGGGTTGATCAGTGGCTGGACTTTGCGCGCGAACTCCTCGAACACCAGATGTTGGTATTCCATCTCGGTGACGAAACGGGCGGCCTGGAACAGGCGCTCTTCATAAGTAAAGGTTTTATCCTCGCCGGGTAGCGGGTTGAGGTTGATGTTCCGGAAATCCGCCAGCAGCGCGGCATTTTCGAGCCGCGTCAGCACGCCATCCGTTGGGTTGATGAAGTAATCGACCAGGCGATTATGCTCGGCATGGAAGATCTGATGCACTGCGCTCAGTGCAATGTTCTCGTTGCAGCGGCCGTCACCGCAGATGAAGTGCAGATCAAGCAGTTCATCATCGTACTCGCCGTCCGCGACTAGATCGAGACTGCCGCCGGTTGTGGTATCACCATCAGGGGTCTTTGGGGTGGTGATGCTTCCCGGATCTGCGCTATGTGCAATGTCGTTCAGGAAGGCTGTATTGATACGTACCACGTCCGCCGGGGCAGGTACTCCTCTCCCGGTATCTGCAGCTGGATTGCCCTCGACGAGGCCGGCACCGCTGTTAGTCACATACTGTGGAAAGCCGTTCGGACCGGGAATGAAGTTGCCGTACTGATCGGCCAAGATCATCGGGATATTAGTCACATCCGCGTCGACAAGTTGAAGACCGAGTCTGGTCGCCGCCTGATCCTTGACCATCGCCCAGGTAGGCAAGCCGCCATCAGCCTGTTCGAGGAACCTGCCGGTCGCAACCGGTTTGCCGGCGACATTCAGAACATACTCACGGGTAAAGACCTGATGCGACGAATGCGAGGTATAGGTCTGGCTTTGATCCACGAACGGGGTGTCGGTGTTCGGCGCGCTGCGGATACCGTCAGGACCGTTCATGATCGTGCCCCGCGTCAGAGGAATGAACCGCAGTGAGGCCGGAATGTCATCGGCATTTCCGAAGATATGGTCCGGTCCGGCCACCAGCGGGTCGTCAGCCTTCAACGGCACAAAAACTGTACCATTACCGCCGTTGGTGATCTTGTCGAGGCCATGGTCGAAGAACTGGCCGAAGATGGTAAACAGCGAGTTGAACGGCGGCGAGAGGCCGACGTCGGTGGTCACGTTCGGGATAAACAGGGTTTGAAACTGCGGTACGCAGCCATCCGGAGTCGCAGGAACTAGATCCAGGCCGGTGGCTGGATCTGTCTGACACGGAACTACGCCCTCGTTACCCTGGGTTCTGGTAGGAAAACCAGCTACTTCAATGGCGGCCGGGTTGGTTGATGTCTGATCAACAATCAAGTTGCTGATAATACGCGGTTGGGAGTCGACAACCAACCCAGTCGTCTGCGCATATGTCGAATCAACGGGACCACCAAACGCTGTGGCATCTTCCGCTGACTTAAACACCGGCGTGGTCAAACGGGGGAATGCCTGATCCGCCGCGCCGAAGAGTTCCTGTCCGCTTTGGATATTGTTGCACGTTCCATCCACGGTCCGGAGTCCTTGGGAAAGGAGCGGGCTAGGGATCTGGTGAGGGCCGGCTCCGACCAGCGCCCCACAAAGGCCTGTTTGACTTGTGGTATTCGCGGCGTGATGTTCGGCAATCTTAACCTGTTGCAGGATGTAGGCCAGGTCGGATGAGGTGACCGTAAACCCCGACCCAACTTGTGCTGGGTCGACCGCGGCCTGCGTGGGGGGCACGCCGACATTCGTCATGGCGATGATCGTTGCCATCAGCCCGGCCCTCAGGGGCTGCTTCCCTGCCCTCAAGGACTGTCTGCCTATTTGGCTCAGTCTGTGTTGAATTTTGGTTAACATGGTCCATTCCTCATAGTAAACATAGATAAAACAGCCGCCGGGATGAATCCTTGGATGTCGAACCGGGGCGTCGGAGACCTTTCTGCATGCGTTCCCGCTGCCCGGAACCGCCCGGAAACAGAAGCGCGATTAATCGCAATATCGATTTCATGTTGCATACTCCTTAAAGATTTCAAGTGAAAACATCATTCCCTATCAATTTGAAGGATGTTCGGTTCTTAAGAGCGGACATAGACTGTTTTACGGACTACTTAAGGCACTACAGTAGTAACGCCATTTCAACCCGAGGTTATTCCGTATAAACGCTAACAATTTTCATGAGCTGCTCAGTTCGGCGCTCCTCTTGCGCACCGGGTCGAACAGTGACGTGGAATCAAATCGGTTTAATTTCCGGCACCTCCTTTCCGGGCAACGTTGATAGCGTTGCCGACACGCTTGACCGCATCCGCATCGGCCATATGAGTGATCAG
>Ga0208625_100170_pt1 | contig 16695 bp, 18 predicted proteins | sample LakWasMeta8_HOW4_2_FD_183858 | JGI IMG/M metagenome (GOLD analysis project Ga0208625, IMG submission 183858) | Freshwater sediment methanotrophic microbial communities from Lake Washington under simulated oxygen tension - Sediment Metagenome... | ecosystem: Environmental > Aquatic > Freshwater >... | reverse complement strand
CTTAGGGCTTACTGATCCGGTCGAATACGAAGAGAACGGGCAAATCCTTGTCGAGGGAAAATGCAAGCGTTGTGGTCAGCGAGTCATCTCATCTATCAGTGAACAACATGCTAAAACTTAGTGATACCACATGTACATACCTTCTAACCCTGCGCTCAAGCGGGACTGCGCAAAAGCGGCGCAGCCCCTTAGCTTCACGTTATACGTCAATCAACAAGGAGTTATAAATGACAGAAAATGAGACATTAATTTTATGTTTGATACTCGCAATCTTCGGGCTTTTAGTGATTGGCGGTGTCATTTGGTTTGGGTTCGTGATAACCCGCACGTCTAATAGAGGTGTTGACTTCTTGGGGCACCCGATGTGGGACGAGATATTTCATATGTGGGCTAAACGAGGTCCTGGCTATTACGACGAAATACCGAGACTTGCACACGATTCATACACAGAATATCTGCAACGTCGTAACGAATTCTGGACTGCATACGGCCAAGTTCTTTTAGCAATTTTAATCGTTATTGTGTTGGCTATTCCGCTAATTACAAAAACAATTTCAGCAGAGGCAGGCCTGCCTATTCTGTCTGCAATATCTGGTTTTGCCATAGCCAAAGGTGTTTCCGCTGCTAAGTCTGGTAGCACACCGCAGCCACGCCGACCAAATGAAGGTTAAATGTATAACGAGGCGCTCAAGGTGACGCTCCGCTTCGCTACGCGCCCCTTAGCTTTACGTTGGGCAACTTAAGAGCATTCACGGAGCAAATATGAACACATGGAGCACTGCCCTTCCGTCTGTACTATCCAACCTCCACCAGTTGGAGTTCGACTACAACGATGGCGAAGGAATGGATTTTGAACCGTATCAATCCTTCTTCCCATCTGAGGAGAACGCAGACTGGTTCAAGGCTTGGACTGGCAATCCATCGGTAGATGGGTCTCAGTTTCGCGTATTCGGACAAGATGGAACTGGTGGCTACGCTGCACTATGGCTCACACTTCCCGGAAAAGCGCTCGAGGAACAGCCTGTAGTCTTTCTTGGGTCAGAGGGAGAAATAGGGGTTGTTGCTGCCAACCTAGACGAATACCTGTGGCTTCTTGCAGCAGGCATCGGCCCCTATGAAGCTGTTGCGTATCCTGGGCAAGTTCGAGAGGCAAACCCTCAGTTCACTGAGTTCGCTCGAATGAATTCAAAGGTTGCCGCAATGTCGGCGTCGGAAGTAATTGCGCGAGCGAATGCCACTTACCCGACGTTCTCGCAATACATTGACGGCCTATGTGGCTAGTGTCGACTCGCAAAGAGTTGCCTAACCCTGCATTCGAGAGGGACGCCTATCGGCGCCCCTCAATTTTACGTTAGGCGTCACATAGCCAATGCCTTTGCCTCAAAACCTCGCCGAATTCAAGAGCGCACTGACACAGGGGGAGCCCGGCCAACTTGCGCGAGACTTCGTCTTCTCAGCAACGGTGCACGCCCTCCCTGATGAGGCGGCGTATGAGTCCTTTCGAGAGAAGGTCAAGGCCTATCTCCCCGACGCTGAGTACATCTTTATAGTGGGCAGCGGCAACTGGCGCTATAGCTTAAATCCCGAAAAACTCCTGGCTGAGTACCACGAGAAGTCAGATATTGACGTGGCAGTGATCTCATCGAGGCTGTACTACGAAACCTGGGATGAAATGCGCCGTTTTCATCGCGATAGGTGGTACGCGTTGGACTACCAGAGCAGGTCCCGATTGGTCAGAAATGGCCAAAATATCTACAGTGGCTTCGCATGCCCGGTCTGGATCCCACAATTCGGACATCCCAAGGTCTACGAGTTCAAGAGCATGCTGAACAAACTCTCGGGTCCGGAAATTGGGCACCGCGAAGTCAAGATGATGTACTTCAAGAACGAAATTGAAATGATCGACTACTATCGCCGAGGCTTTACCGAGGCCAAAAGAGGAATCCTCACATGAAATACGACGTAAGCCTTCAGACCATTGCTTGGCTGCGTGGCCGCCGCGCAGATGCAAGTCTGCAAATCTCGCCTAAGTTCCAGCGAAGACCTGTATGGCTCGAGCTTGAGCGATCTGAACTGATTTCTACCATCCTGCTCCGCCTTCCATTCCCCGAGGTCTACATTCAGAGCGTCCTAGACACTACTACTGGCCAAGAACAGTATGTAGTTGTGGATGGTCAGCAGAGAATCACATCTATCCTGATGTTCATTGATAACGAAGTTCCTCTTCCCACCAACGACTATTGGCAGGGCCAGTACTTTCGAGACCTTGATGAAGAGCAAAAGCAAGCCTTTTGGAATTACAAGCTCGTCGTGAGAGGACTGAGCGAGACAAATGATGCGGAGATTCGAGATCTGTTTGTTCGACTCAATACCAATAACGTCTCGCTGAACGACCAGGAGCTACGTAACTCCAGATACAAAGGGCGCTTCAAGCAAGCTGCCGAAAGGTTTGCCGACAATCCCCTCTTCCAGGAACTCGGGCTCTTTACCGCAAGAGATATCCGAAGAATGCTGGATGTCGAGTTCGCTAGCGAGCTCCTGCTGCTACTGGTCGAGGGCGTCACAAACAAGAAGGACCTTCTTGAAGACGCCTATGCACGTTTTGAGGTTGAGTTCCCCGATGAGGCGCGATACGAGTACGAATTCAATGCGGCGATTTCCTTGGTGAGAACGCTTGCCTCAGCGACCAATGCAACCACGATCAAGACGAAGAGTAACTTTTTCTCGATCTTCGGCGCTTGTGTTCAGTTTCTTCGCGCTACTGGACAAGCGAGTTTCTCGAACGCAGTCGCCATACAAACCGCGCTAACGGAACTCCTGGACGCTGCTCGATCCGGCAACCTCGAGGGAAGACCGGCAGAGTTTCTTGAGTACACCGATGCCGTGACTCGAGCCGCATCTGATCGAGGAAGGCGCGCCAGGCGTCAAGAAATCATCTATTCCCTATTCGCACGTATGGAGGGGCTAGTGCAGTGACGCCTAACAAGTCATTCAAGTCGACGCCGCTTGGCGGCGCGTCTTAATTCACGCGTTAGCGAACCTCCCGCCCAATGAACTTAACCATCTCATCTATCGCTGACTTTGATAAGTCACTTCTCGACGAGTACGAGCGGTTTGTGGGCTACTTTCCAGATGCGCCAGAGTCGTTCATACAACATCGATTTGCTCAGTACGGAGTATTTCCGAAGCTCGGTTGGGCATTGATTGGAGTCGGTGAGGCTCAGGCACTTGCAAGTAAAGACCCTGCATTTCTTTATGCCACTATCGCGCGGTTTATTAAATGTGCGCATGGTTGCTGGGGTCCCACTGACGAGCGAGGGCTTCACTGGGGAGGATACGACTTCTGTTCATTGGTTGTGCCCTCGCTGTATTCCGCCTTGCTTGGAAAGGCTTACATAGCTTCAACGTTCCACTGTGGGCGACCGATTTCAACTAACGGCTATGGCGCTTATAAGCATGCAGCCAATCTGATGGTATGCCTTGAATGCAACACGTGGACATGCAGGGAAAAGGCCATTGCTCGCGCTCGCTCCTTCGTTTCATCCAATAGCAACTCAAAGACAGACAAGGCATTCGTCAGTTATTTCATGGGTGTCCTAATGCAGGACCGAACAGTTATTGCAGAGGCGCTATCCACCTTTTTTAATGGCTATCTGAAGAGTGACTGGGGGCGTCACAAACCCTTAACACAGCCCACGTTTATTCAAGCGATGATTGCCTACGCCAAGTGTTACCTTACGGACCCCGTGGATTCAGAAACCCATCGTTCTATTGTATCCGGAGACACGATTGAATTATGGCAGGAGTTTGAGCGCAACCTTAGGGAATATCAACGCAATCCACATCAATTTCTTGGAGCGTTGAGCTTTCTAAATGAGATTGCAGTTCGCTAACCCTGCAATCAACCGGACCTGCGCGAAAAACCGCGCAGGCCGGTTATTTTCACGTTAGCCATAAAGGTCGTTTATGAGTTATGAACTTTACATTTTTCATTCATTAGTAAAAGACAAAGTTGATGCTGGTCTTGAACTTGATGCATTTGAACACCCATCTATTGCGTCCGCCGAAATTTCGACGCTTGTTGAACGTTTGCACCAATATGGATATGAGCAGAATAGACAAAACCAAAATGAATTCTCCAAAAACATAGATGCCTGTCCAATACAGGTTAGAATCTTTAACTCCGAAATCTCTTTCTCAATCCCATACTGGGAGGGGGCAGATGAGGCAATCTTCGAGGCTATACAGGACGCTAGCGAATTAGCAGATTCCGACAATCTCGTAATGTTTGATCCACAAACTGAAGAATGGAGCATAGTGTAAATGGCTAACCCGTCATTCCACCGGACTGCTTACAGCGGCCGGTGAATTCAGACGTTAGAACACACTTTCATGCGATTCGCACGTCACGATAATTTTATCGGTGTCTCCCGAATTACGGGGCCAACCCACAACCTTCTCTTCGTAAGACTGGGACCCCTGCCACAGGGTCAACCCGTTTGTGAGAAATTGCCTGCTGCCGGCGGATGTCGCCATGAACCGCTTAACGAATCAAAGTTGATAGCGCACGTGCTGGATGGCGCTGCACAGGCAAATGCTCAGCTGGGAACAAAACATGCAGTAACACACATCCGTTATGTGGAGAACGACACGAAGCCGGAATCGGCATATATGTACATGTGCTTCAAGCTAATCGAGCATCTTGAGTCTGGCGGGGCGTTCGCAATATCGAAGCCCTCAGCAGAGGATTCCACTAGTGCGCTCTAACACCTCGCTGGAGCTAACGCATGAACGATAAAGTGCCAAGCTCAACCGCCGGCGCGCGCGCCGCTCGACTCAACCGTTAGCACCCGTATGAAAAGAAGAAAAACTGGGGCCAAAAAACTGGGGCCAGGTCTTGCAAAACAACATAAACCAAAAAACTGGGGCCAGGTCTTGCAAAACAACATAAAGGTTGTTCTGCCGAGAGTTCAGCGTTGGGCGTATGATTCAGCCTAACTTAACGACCAAAGAGACGCACCGTCCGTTGGCGGTTTTGCAGGTTTACTTTTTAACAGGTTCGGCGGCTTCGCTTGGTGTCCTTCAGCTGCGCGCCCATTACCTTTGCGTTAGGCTTTGCTAGGTTTCTTTGCACAGCAAGCGTACAATGAGCCGGTAATTTCCTTACAAGGGGGCGGCATGAATTTTCATATTGAGTATGAACGCGAAGCTGATGGTCGCTGGTTAGCCGAAGTGCCTGAACTTCCTGGCGTACTGACTTATGGTATATCCGCGAATGAAGCGATGGCTAAGGCGGAAACGTTGGCTCTGCGGGTGCTCGCAGAACGAATTGAAACAGGGGAAAGTCAGCCTGTGCCAATCAGTATCGAGTTCGTAGCGGCATGAGCCAATGGCCTTCTACAAAGGCTAAACGTGTTCTTGCTGCTCTGCTTTGCATTGGTTGGAGCATTAAACGTCAATCCGGCTCTCATCGTACCTTATCCCGTGATGGTTGGCCTGATTTTGTGTTCGCTTTTCATGACAGCGAAGAAATCGGGCCTCGTATGCTGAATCGAATAGCCAAACATACTGGGCTTAACCCAAGCGATTTATGAGTTCTTGGCCTTGACCGTTCTCTACAGCCTAACACAGCGATTAAAGTGATGCGCCGCCCGTTGGCGGTTTTGAAGGTTTGTTTTTAATCAAGTTCGGCGGCTTCGCTGAAGCTCTATGATATGAGTAACCCATCAAAGGCTTTTTATTCCTCCCCGACCGCGTACGTCCTGATGTGGCGCAGTCTAGTCTTCACCTTGGGAGCGGTTATCATCGCAGCCACAGTGGTGGGGCAAATTAAAGGTCATCGTTTCCCGGCGTACCGAGACTTGGCAATCTCTCTTGCCCTCCCTTTCGCAGCCTATGCAGTGCTGGCTGGCCTTACATACGTCGGCTGCTCAATGTTTCCTATACGCCTTGGCCGCGACGGTATCAAGAGCACAAACATGTTTGGCGTCCCCGCCTTTGTGGCTTGGCGCGACATTCGCTCAGCAGATGTTCGCGAGATCCAGGGAATCCCTTATATTTTCATTGAGGCACAAGGTCGTTTACAGCCGGTAATTGTTCCAATTTGGCTACGCAACCCGAAAGAATTCATTGAGACTGTTCAAGAATATGCAGCCCCCTCAAACCCGCTCAGCCTGCTAGTAACAGGCACTGGAGCCCCACAAGGTGATCAAGCCGACGGGCCCGACGCTGGCGGGTCCGCGTCTTAGCCAGATTAACCGCCGGTCTCCAGCCAATCCAGCTCCTCAACCGAAAAACCGGCCTGCGTGCGCAGCTCGCGGTTGAAAGGCCCTTTCGGCCGGCCGCCCTTGTAATACTCGCCAAGCAGGCGCCGGTATTCGGCCTCGGGCTCCAGCCCCTGCTCCCGGCACACAGACTTGAACCAATAGGACCCGAATTCGACATGGCCGACCTCGTCGGTCAGAATCCGGTTCAAAATCGCGACACTGTTTGCATCGCCGGCCTGCCTGAATTTTTCGATCAGCGCCGGCGTCACATCGAGTCCGTGCGCTTCCTGGCAGCGCGGCACCAAGGCCAGCCTGGCCAAAAGATGCCCGGCCGTATCGGTCGCGAGCTCCCACAAGCCGCCGTGCGAGCCTAGGGTCGGGTCTTGCAATATAGCAAAAGTTGTTTACCCTGAGCGAGACGGGATTTGCAACCCCATCCCAAACGTTTGAAGACTGCTCCCTTACAACTTAGCTTGCACAAAAACCGTAGTCAGGTCTTGCAAAGTCGCATATAAGTTGTTTTTTCTGACAACGACTCAACGTTGGGTGTATCATCCGGCCTAACACAGCGGTCAAGGGACGCGCCGCCCATTGGCGGTTTTGAAGGTGGTTTTTTAAATCGGGTTCGGCGGCTTCGCTGAAGGTTTGTCCCTCGCGCGCCCCTTACCTTTACGTTAGAAGGTACCAATCTCGATGGCACGTATTGAACGGAATTTCAGCGGCCGTAACACTCAAGATCAGCAGTGGTTAGCCGCGAATACGTGGTGTGACCATTGCGCCGAGGCTGACTTAGGGCTTACTGATCCGGTCGAATACGAAGAGAACGGGCAAATCCTTGTCGAGGGAAAATGCAAGCGTTGTGGTCAGCGAGTCATCTCATCTATCAGTGAACAACATGCTAAAACTCAGTGATACCACATGTACATACCTTCTAACCCTGCGCTCAAGCGGGACTGCGCAAAAGCGGCGCAGCCCCTTAGCTTCACGTTATGCGGCATCAAGGGATACCACGAATGAATAGCTTGACCATAAAAAAGAACGTCTACATTGACGCGAAGCCCGAAGAGGTATTCGATGCGCTTACTTCTTCCGACGCCATAGTCAGATACTTTCCATTGAAGAAAGTCACATCCGAATGGAAAGTGGGCGGCGAAATACTGCTAGATGGAGAGGTCAATGGAAATTCTTTCCGAGACTACGGTTTGATTCAGGCATTGTCGCGCCCCAGCCAATTCAAATACTCCTACTGGAGCGATAATCACGGAACAGAAAGAACACCAGAGAACCATCTGACCATCGAGTATCGTTTGTCGGCAAAACAACAAGGAACGCAGCTTGATCTTGAGCAAGCCAATCTAAGGTCTGAGGAGATGTTCAGAGTTATGGATATTGTTTGGGACAATCTACTCGGCAGCTTAGTCAAGTACCTTGAAAATCGCGCACAACTACGCCATCAACTCGGACGGGCAGAAGCAACGCTCCTTCGTCACGTCACTTCTGCCCGCCGGTTATGACGAACGTTAGGCCGCACATTCGAGCTGGCCGCCCCATGCCCCATGCCCCACTCCGTCACTTCCGCACTTGCCGCCTGCAAGCAAGCGTGCTCGCAAGAGTCGAGCGACAGCGCCTATGACGCTCTGCTATGGGCAGTAGGCAACAACCACGCAGGAACTTACAACTCATCCGCGTTGTTGCTCGTTGGTTCCATGGGCCCCATCCTTGGCTCTTCTGGGCCCTGGTCCCAGCGCGCGGCGCTGGAAGCATTGATTGATCTCTATGGCTCCTTCGAGCCCGAACAGGGCGGCCAGTCAGAGCAGGGAAAGCATCTTGCCGCCGGGCTTCGTCAAAGCATTGCGAACCTGCAGCCTCTTATCCTGTCCATCTCGCAGTCAGGCAGCGCCGCCTCTTCAAGTGCACGCGAGCTGCTGCAGTTGCTTCATGAGCCAGCGGCCTAACCCCTCCGTCAAGGGGACGTCCTGCGGCAAGCCGCAGGACGCCTCTTACGTCGAACGTTAGGCCCCGCCACATGCATATCGACTTCAATGCACCAATCGTCGCTGGTCGAACTGCCGCCGGCTTCGATATTGGTCGTCGTCTCAAAGACTACGAGGCCGACTTCGCAGGAGCGCGAGCGATCCAATACTACGGCGGATTCAACCTCGTCCAAGAGATCAGCCGCAATAGTGGTGTTCTCCGCATAGACGGGTTCAGCAACACCGAAGGACCAAGCATCTATTTCGGCCCGGACACAGTTCGCCTTGTCTTCACGGGCGGCGGTCTTCTAGGGTGCATCTATGTTTTCAGCGGATACACGGGGGCATATGGTCAAGCAAGAATTGGCTCGCCTCTAGCCTCTGTCTCCCAGGTCGAGCCGCTTGAGTACGATAGTGGCGATGAGATGTACTACCGAGTTGATGCGAATGGCGAATACATTCCGGGCTTGGCAATCGTAGCAATCGAGGTTCCGTCGTCGGAGCATGCTGGCACTCCAATCCACGGCTTTTCTGTTCACGATTGGTCTCTGTTCAAATGAATAGGCCTAACCCCTTCGTCAAGGGGAACTCTGTGCCGATAACTGAAGAACAAATGGCAGCGATTGGAACGACGGGGTCAAACGACGGGGTCCAAACGACGGGGTCATGTCTTGCAAAGTAGCATAGATCATTATCATTCAAGATGATTAAATGCAAGCCGCCTCTTGCTCTTGGTCAGTTAGATAATTTTGTTCGAAACGCAATGCGGAGGCAGTATGAAGCAACGCGATAAGGCGCAATTTAGGGCGCAATAGGCGCTAGCCGTATTGCGCCGCATGTTGTCCTTTAACCATTCGGCGCATTACGCTGACGCTAATGCGCCCTACGATCCTCGGTAAAAAACGGACTCGCGCGGTATTACCCGCCGGTCTCCAGCCAGTCCAATTCGGCATCCGAAAAACCGGCTTTGTTGCGCAACGGCCGATTGAAAGGCCCTTTCGGCCGGCCGCCCTTGTAATACTCGCCAAGCAGGCACCGGTATTCGGCTTCGGGCTCCAGCCCCTGCTCCCAACAGACATACTTGAACCAGTAGGAACCGAATTCGACATGACCGACTTCATCGGTCAGAATCCGGTTCAAAATCGCGACGCTCTTCGAATCGCCGGCCTGCTGGAATTTTTCGATCAGCGCCGGCGTCACATCGAGTCCGTGCGCTTCCTGGCAGCGCGGCACCAGGGCCAGCCTGGCCAAAAGATGCCCGGCCGTATCGGTCGCAAGCTCCCACAAGCCGCCGTGCGCGGGCAGGTCGCCGTAATCGGTGCCCATCGCCCTAAGATGCTCGCGGATCAGCGCGAAATGCTGCGCTTCCTCGTCGGCCACGCGCAGCCAGTCGCGATAGAATTGCTCCGGCAGGCCGCGAAAGCGGTAGAGCAGGTCCCAGGCCAGGTAGATCGCGACAAACTCGACATGGCCGATCGCATGAAAAAACGCCGCGACGCCTTCGGGCGTATTCAACTTCCGCTTCGGCATATCCCTCGGCGGCAACAGCACCGGCCGCTCCGGAAAACTGACGCCGGCGATCGGCAATACCGGACCGGACGCTGCGAACTGCAAACGGTTTTCCCGCAGCAACTGCATCGCCCGGTGCGTCAACTCCAGTTTTTCGTCGATGTCGTTCCGGTAAAGGCAGGCTTCGGCGAATTCAAAGATCGAGTTCATCGTTTATTTGGCGGGACAGACCTGATTGTTTGCACTGGACGGCGTTGAAACGATAGAGACGGGGTTACAAACCCCGTCTCGCATAGGAAATTCGTCATTCCGGCAGGGAGCGCCGGAATCCAGCTGCCAGGGAAGGCAAACTTTAATACATCCCTGTAGTCTGGATCTCGGCAATCCATGCCGAGATGACGGCTGAACTTAACGGCACTGGTTACAACCCCCGTCTCGAGGAGGCCATGTAATGCCGGCTTTATACTTTCGGCATCGCGCGCAGCTTTTCGACGACCTTGTCGCCGAACTCGACCGTGCTGATCATCTTGACGCCGCTGCCGGGCTTCGACAGGTCGGCGGTCGAATAGCCGTCCGCGAACACGCCCTGCATCGCGGACCAGACGTTCTTCGCTTCTGCTTCCATGCCGAAGCTGTTTTCGAGCATCATCGCGACCGAGCCGATCATCGAATACGGGTTCGCGATGTTCTTGCCGGCGATGTCCGGCGCGGAGCCGTGCGAGGGTTCGTAATAGGCCTTGTCGTCGCCGAGGCAGGCCGATGGCATCAGACCCAGGGAACCGAGGATGCCGCCGCCCTGATCGCTCAGGATGTCGCCGAACATGTTTTCCATTACCATCACGTCGAACTGGGTCGGCTTCAGGCACAGCGCGGTCGCGGCCGAATCGACCAGAAAATTGACCACCTGCACTTCCGGGTATTCCTTCGCGACTTCTTCCATCACTTCGTTCCAGAGCACGCTCGATTTCAGGACGTTGCTCTTGTGGATGTTGTGCAAAAGCTTCCGGCGCTTCATCGCCAGCTTGAACGCCTGGTGCATGATCCGGCGGATCTGCACTTCATCGTATTCGAGCGTTTCGCGCACATAACGCAGGCCCTGCGCGTTGACGCCCATTTCCTTTTCGCCGAAATAAAGGCCGCCGACCAACTCGCGCACCATGATCAGGTCGATGCCTTCGCCGATCACTTCGGGTTTCAACGGCGAGAAATGCGCCAGCGCCTTCGGCAATGAAACCGGACGGAAATTCGCGTAGGTATTGTAGCGACGGCGCAGCGGCAGCAAGGCGCCGCGTTCGGGCTGCTTGTCGATCGGAATCTTTTTCGATTCTTCGTGGCTGAGTCCGATCGGACCTTTCAAAATCGCATCGGCCTGGTCGCAAATATCGATCGTCGCCTGCGGGAACGCATCGCCGGTCGCGAAATAGGCGCAGGCGCCGAACAGCGCCGGCATCAGTTCGAAGGATACGTCGTTGCGCTCTTCGATGACTTTAAGAACCTTGAGGGCTTCCTGGGTGATTTCGGGACCGATGCCGTCACCGGCCAGTACCGCGATTTTGTAATTCTTCATAGCTGCCTTGTAAATATAAGATCAAAAATGCTGTAAAAAACCGGTAATTATACTGCACTTTGGCGGGGCGGCATGATTGAAAATATAGAGTCATCGACAGCAATGCCGACTCGAATAGCGCAAAACTCAGGGCTTGATCGAGGCTTCCTCTCCCGCCAGCAGTCTCTCGATATTGCTCTTATGCCGCCACAGCAGGATCGCCGTCATCAGCGCAGACGCCGCGACCAGCGTCGGACTGCCGATGATGAACCAGGCATAAGCCGGCGCCAGCACCGCGGCGATCAGCGCGGACAACGAGGAAATCTTGCTGATCTTATAAATCACCAGCCAGGTCGCGACAAAGGCCAAGCCCAAAAACCAGGAATAACCGAGCAGCACGCCGATCGTCGTTGCGACCCCCTTGCCGCCCTTGAAGCCGAAAAAAACCGGGTACAGATGGCCGAGGAATGCCGCAAGGCCGGTCGCGGCAAGCAGCTCGCCCGGTACGCCGAACAGATTGGCGCCGTAAACCGGAATCAGCCCTTTCAACAAATCGCCCAATAACGTGATGCCCGCCGCTTTTTTGCCGCCGATGCGCATCACATTGGTGGCGCCGGGATTGCCGGAACCCTGCTCGCGCGGATCGGGCAAGCCCATCAGCCGGCAGATAATAATCGCACTGGAAACCGAGCCTATCAAATAGGCCGCGGGAACAAACAACCATTCCATCATCGGATACCTTTCATCAATCAAAACTTGTAAGCCGGGGGCAATTCCCCGATACTTAGCGCTTTTAAAAAGCGCACATCATAACCGGAAAATTACCATGGACATCATTTTTTTAGGCGGGCTGAAGATCGAAACGATCATCGGCATCTATGACTGGGAACGCGAAACCAAACAAACCATCGTGCTCGATATCGAAATGGGTTTCGACATTGAAAAAGCTGCAGAAACCGACGACATTCAATATGCTCTCGACTACAAAACAGTCTCCAAACGGATCATCGACTTCGTCGAGAACAGCCAATTCTTGCTGGTCGAAAAACTCGCGGTCGAAATCGTCAAGATCATCCAGAACGAATTTAATGTGCCGTGGGTCAAATTGATGCTGAATAAGAAAGGCGCGATCAGCGGCGCCAGCGACGTCGGCATCATCATCGAAAGAGGGGAACGCAAGCGGTGACCAGGGGCTATATCAGCATCGGCAGCAACATCGACAAGGAAGTTAACATCCATAGCGCGTTGCGTGCGCTTGCGCTCTACTTTGGCGGCCTGGTGGTTTCGAGCACTTACGAAACCGAAGCGGTCGGCTTTATCGGCGACACCTTCCATAATCTGATCGTCGGTTTCGACTCGGACCTCGATGTCAAAACGATCGCCAAACAACTCCGCCAGATCGAGCTCGACCACGGCCGCACCCGCGAATGCAAAAAGTTTTCGTCGCGTACGCTCGATCTGGACCTGATCCTGTACGGCGATCTGGTGATCAGAGACGGGCGCCTGCAAATCCCGCGCGATGAAATCGAAAAATACGCCTTCGTGCTGGAACCCTTGGCCGAAATCGCAGGCGACGAGAAACACCCGATCAGCGGCATCAGCTACCGCGAGTTGTGGGAACGCTTCGACAAGGACGATCTCCAGCAAAAACGCATCAAGCCGGGCTGGTCGTCAATAAAATAAGGTGCGTCCGCCATCGATGGTCAATATCTGCCCGGTCATGTAATCGGCATCCCGGATCAGAAAAGACACCGCTTTCGCAATATCGTCCGGCTCGCCGCTGCGCTTCAGGGCCACGCGCTGCAATATCTCGGCTTTGCCCTGCTCGGTCAAGTCGCGTTCCGGCCAGATGATCGCGCCGGGCGCGACGCCGTTGACCCTGACCTCGGGCCCCATCTCTTTCGCCAACACCCGCGTCATCGCGACCAGCCCCGCCTTCGCGATGCTGTACACCGGGAAACCTGGCAGGCCGCGCTCGGCATGGATGTCGACGATATTCACGATGCAGCCCCGCCTGGCCTTCAGCGACCCCCACAAGGCCTGCGCAAGAAAGAACGGCGCCTTCAGATTGCTGCCGAGCAGTTCGTCCCATTGCGCTTCGGAGGCCTGGCCGAAGGGCGTCGGATAAAAGGCCGAGGCGTTGTTGATCAGCACGTCGACGCCGCCCGCGATTTTTTGCGCGGCATCGGCAACGCCTTCCAGATGCTCCGTGTCCAACAGGTCTGCCTGCAACGCGCTGGCCGAATCCGGCCGCAACCGGTTCAATTCGCCGCACAGTTCCAGCGCATCCCGTTCCGACGCTCTATAATGCACGATGATATGACAGCCTTCACTGTGCAGCCGCCTTGCGCAAGCCGCGCCGATGCGTTTGGCCGCGCCGGTGATCAGTACTTTTTTTTGCATCGAAACCGCCTTATGAAGATCATTCCGCTCGTCCTGCTGTTGCTGCTGACCGCCTGCAACAAATCGTCTGACGCCTTGACTAAACTGCCGAGCGACGCAGTGATCCTGGCCTTCGGCGACAGCCTGACCTACGGTACCGGCGCGTCGCCGCAGCACGACTACCCGAGTGTACTCGCGAAACTGACCACACTGCAAGTCGTCAATGCCGGCCGCCCCGGCGAAATCAGCGGCGACGGCGCCAAACGCCTGCCCGCCCTGCTCGACCAGCACCAGCCCGATCTGTTGATTCTGATCCACGGCGGCAACGACATGCTCAGAAGGATTCCGCCAGAACAAACCGCCGACAACCTGAAGCAGATGATCACTCTGGCCAGAAACCGCCAGATTGGCGTCGTGATGCTCGGGGTTCCGAAGCCGGCTATTTTATGGATGTCCAGCGCCGATTTCTATCAGGCCATCGCGGAGGCGCTGAACGTGCCGATCGATCTTGAAACGCTGCCCGAGGTGCTCGGAGACAATAGCCTCAAATCCGATTTGATCCATCCGAACGATCAGGGTTACGAGAAAATCGCGACGCAAATTCACAGCCTGTTGGTTGATTCGGGCGCTTTGTGACGCTGACTCTTCGCGGCAACGCCTGCCGTTGGCCGAGCGCAGCTGAGTTATCGTTGGCTGAGCGGAGCCGAAACCAACGGCAACATCTCAACTCGGATAAACTGACCTGCGTAAGTCGCCTTATTGCAGAACAGAGGACTCAGGTAAGCGGCCCACTTCCACGTTCCGCCGCCACAACTGTGCGATAACCGGGCCGGATAGCGCAGGATCCGCACTGGTCCAGAATTGCTCGGTGCCAGATGCCTCCCTGTCAGTCAACAAATCGTGCGCAACGAGACGATGCCGAAGCTGGCGCGCGACGGCTTCGGAGGAGTCGATCACCGAAACATTAGGTCCTGCAATGTCCTGAATCACGGCCCGAAGAAAAGGATAATGCGTGCAGCCGAGCACGAGGGTATCGGCCCCGCGCGATACTAACGGAAGCACATAGGTTTCGAGGAGGCTTCGGGTCTTCGCGCCCACCAGATCGCCGGATTCGACCTGTTCGACCAAGCCCGGACAGGCTTGCGGCAGGATTTCGGCTTCGGCAGCATAGCGCTCGAACAATTTGACGAAATTATGACTGGCCAGCGTCCTGCTCGTCGCGAGCACGCCGACCACGCCGGTTTTCGTCTGCGCGGCGGCCGGCTTGATCGCAGGCTCCATCGCGACGATGGGGAGGGTAAAATGGCTTCTTAATGACGCGGCCGCCGCGCCGGTCGCGGTATTGCAGGCGACGACGATCGCTTTCGCGCCGCGATCAAGCAAAAATCGAGTGATCGCGAGCGAGCGGGCCTCGATGAATGCCTGCGTTTTGTCGCCGTACGGCGCATGCGCGGAATCGGCGACATAGATCAGGTTTTCGGCGGGCAATTCGCGGCGTATTTCGCGCAGCACCGACAGGCCGCCGACGCCGGAGTCGAATACGCCGATCGGATCGGCAGCGGAGTGCAAGGCCGTTACATCCTCACAAGCCGAACAGTTCGCGCATTTTCTGGCCCGGGCTTTCCGCGCGCATGAACGCCTCGCCGACCAGGAATGCATAGATGCCGTTGTCGAGCATCAGCTTCACGTCATCCTGCGTATGGATGCCGCTTTCGGTGATGATCAGACGGTCTTCCGGAATTTGCGCCTTCAAATCCAGAGTCGTTTGCAACGAAGTCTCGAAGGTGCGCAGGTTGCGGTTGTTGATGCCGATCAGCTTGGTGTCGAGTTGTAGGGCCCTGTGCAGTTCTTCTTCGTTGTGGACTTCGACCAGCACATCCATGCCGAGCTTGGCCGCAAGGTCTGCCAGTTCGCGCATCCGGCCGTCTTCGAGCGCGGCGACGATCAAGAGGATGCAGTCCGCGCCTAAAGCGCGGGCTTCATAGACCTGATACGGGTCGATCATGAAATCCTTGCGCAGCACCGGCAGCGGGCAGCGCTCGCGGACCATTTGCAGATACACTTCGGAGCCCTGGAAAAACTCCTTGTCGGTCAAGACCGAAAGGCAGGTCGCACCGTTCATCGCATAATCCTGGCCGATCGTGACCGGCTGGAAATCTTCCCGGATCACGCCCTTGCTCGGCGAGGCTTTTTTGATTTCGGCGATGATCGCCGGTTTTTTCAGCGCGACGCGTCCTTGCAGGGCCCGATAAAAGCCGCGCGGTTTCTCGACGCTCTCGGCAAAACTTTCGAGATCGGCGATCGGCGTGCGCACGCTGCGGTGAGCGACCTCTTCGGCTTTTTTATCGAGGATTTTTTTCAGGATGTCGGACGTATCGGTCATGTTTTAATGGATTTTTACAGAGTTTGAATAAGCAATCAGGGCGTCCAGTTTGGCGCGCGCGGCGCCGCTGGCAATCAGCGTATCGGCCCTGGCGATGCCGGCTGCGAGCGAGTCGCAAAGGTTCGCCGCATAGATCGCGGCGCCGGCGTTCAAGACGACGATGTCGCGCGCAGGTCCTGGCCGATTGTCGAGCACGGCCCGCATCATCGCCAGACTCGACTCTGCGTCGGTGATCGCCAGTTCGGACAGGCTCGCGCGCTTCAGGCCGAACTGTTCCGGCGTCACCGTATAGGTCGTGACGATGCCTTCTTTCAGCTCGGCGATGTTCGATGGCGCGGCGATGCTAATCTCATCGAGGCCGTCGTCCGCGCTGACCACCAGCACATGCCGACTGCCGAGTGTTTTCAGCACCTGGGCCAAGGGTTCGACCCATTCCTTCGCGAACACGCCGATCAGCTGGTTCGGCGCGCCGGCCGGATTGGCCAGGGGGCCGAGCAGGTTGAACAGGGTTCTGACGCCCATTTCGCGGCGCGGGCCGAGCGTGTATTTCATCGCGCCGTGCAGCTTTTGCGCAAACAAAAAGCCGACGCCGATCTCTTCGACGCAGCGCGCGACCTGATCCGGGCTCAACTCGAG
>Ga0208625_100168_pt1 | contig 16731 bp, 13 predicted proteins | sample LakWasMeta8_HOW4_2_FD_183858 | JGI IMG/M metagenome (GOLD analysis project Ga0208625, IMG submission 183858) | Freshwater sediment methanotrophic microbial communities from Lake Washington under simulated oxygen tension - Sediment Metagenome... | ecosystem: Environmental > Aquatic > Freshwater >... | reverse complement strand
CCTCTTGCTTCCATGCAGTCGTCGGCAATTGCTCCATGCATTGCTCTACCTCCTGCATCCCTGTAGTCGGATGAATATGCTGAGCGGCAGAGTACGTGCATTGGTCCTGATTGGATTTGTCGCGCTGTTGAGCGCCTGTAATTTTTCGGCGCTTAATAATCCTTATCCTCAAGAAGAGGAAAAGCTATCCGTTTTGTATGAGTCCTTTTCCGAACGGCCCAAACATCTGGACCCTGCGGTTGCTTACAGTTCGAATGAATATGCCTTTATCGCGCAGATTTACGAGCCGCCTTTCCAATATCATTATCTGAAACGACCTTATCAATTAACGCCCTTAACGGCAATTGGCCTGCCCAGCATTGAGTATCTGAACAGCAAAGCTGAAAGGTTGCCGGCACCCGTTAACGATCAGGACATTGCCTATACCGACTACATCATTGAGATCAAGCCCGGTATCCAATATCAGCCGCATCCGGCCTTGGCAAAAAATGCACAAGGAGCTTATTTGTATCACCATTTAAGCGCGGCAGACATTGCTGAACTGGAAACGCTTGCGGATTTTAAAGAAAGCGGTTCGCGAGAGCTGACGGCTGAGGATTATGTTTACCAGATCAAGCGTCTGGCGCATCCTAAAATCCAGTCGCCGATCGCTGAAATCATGAAAAACTACATCGTCGGCTTTGACGATTTTTCCAGGCAAGTCGCCGATAAGGCAAAAACGGAGATTAAAGACCTGGCCATGACCGGCGTTGTCGCCAACAGTCCCTACCAGTATCGCATACGCATCAAAGGCAAATACCCGCAATTTATTTACTGGTTGGCCATGCCGTTTTTTGCCCCGATGCCGTGGGAAGCCGACGTGTTCTACGAGCAGCCCGGATTAAACGACAAAAACATCACGCTGGACTGGTTCCCGATCGGCACCGGGCCTTATTGGCTGGCCGAGAATAACCCCAACCGGCGTATGATTCTGCTTAGAAACCCCTTGTTTCATCTGGAAACCTATCCGACAGAAGGCGAGTCCGGCGATAGAGAAAAAGGTTTGCTGACGGATGCCGGCAAATCCCTGCCGTTTATCGATAAAGTGGTTTTTATGCTGGAGAAGGAAACGATTCCCTACTGGAACAAGTTCCTGCAAGGTTATTATGATGCTTCGGGCATAGCCTCGGATAATTTTGATCAGGCCATACAATTTACCGGCAGCGGCGGGCTTGCATTGACACCTTCCATGCAGGAAAAAGGCATACAACTGCAAACAGCGGTTACAACATCTATTTTTTATCTGGGCTTTAATATGCTGGACGCTACGGTGGGCGGATACAGCGAAAAAGCCAGAAAGTTACGCCAGGCCATTTCGATCGCCGTCGATTATGAAGAATTCATTTCCATATTCATGAATGGTCGGGGCGTCGCAGCACAAGGCCTCATTCCGCCCGGGATTTATGGGCATGCAGAAGGTCAAGCGGGTATCAATTCGGTCGTCTATGATTGGGCGGGGGGCAGGGCGCAGCGCAAGCCATTGCAGACGGCTCGGCAATTAATGGCGGAAGCCGGCTACCCTGGCGGCATCGATCCACAAACCGGGGAGGCCCTGATTCTGTACTTTGACACGACCTCAGTCAGCATTGATGACCGCCCCCGAATGAACTGGTATCGCAAACAGCTAGAGAAACTGGGGATTAAACTGGTTATTCGAGCAACGGATTACAACCGTTTTCAACAGAAAACGCGCACAGGCAATGCCCAGCTGTTTATCTGGGGCTGGAATGCCGATTATCCCGATCCTGAAAACTTTTTCTTCCTGCTCTATGGACCGAATGCAAAAGTGGCGCATGGCGGCGAGAATGCGGTTAATTATCAGAACCCGGCATTCGACCGCTTGTTTGAACAAATGCGCAATATGGAGAACAGCGAACAACGCTACCGGATTATCCAGCAGATGCAGGATATTGTCCGCCAGGATGCGCCCTGGATATTTGGCTTCCATCCCAAGAGTTTTTCGCTTTACCATGGCTGGTATAAAAACCTGAAACCTAATTTAATGGCCAACAACCAGCTAAAATACACGCGCCTTGATACGGCCGCCAGGGCAGAGCGAAGAGCTCAGTGGAATCAGCCGGTTTTTTGGCCGCTGTTGCTGCTGTTGACTTTGTTTGTGCTGGCGCTGATCCCCGCGGTAACGGCTTATCGCCGGCGAATTCGGAAGACCCTGTCATGATCCAGTACATCATTCGTCGATTTTTATATGCGTTTCCCTTGCTGATGGGGGTGAACATTTTAACCTTTGTGCTGTTTTTTATCGTGAACAGCCCCGATGACATGGCGCGCATGCAGCTAGGGCAAAAGCACGTGACCGAGCAGGCCGTGACAAACTGGAAACAGCAGCGAGGCTATGATTTGCCGTTGCTTTGGAATGCCAAGGCGGACGGTGAAGAAAAATTGACTCAAACCATCTTTTACCAGAAATCGGTAGGCTTGTTCTTATTTCGTTTCGGCGTTTCCGATAGCGGCAGAAATATCGCGGCGGACATTGCGCAGCGCATGTGGCCCAGTCTCGCCGTGGCCTTGCCGTCACTCATCGTCGGCTTGCTGGTCAATATCAGTTTTGCCCTGATGATGGTGCTGTTTCGGCAGACTTACCTGGAACGCAGTGGAATGGTTTTGTGCGTGATTTTGATGTCGGTTTCTTCCTTGTTCTATATCATTGGCGGCCAGTTTTTTATCGGCAAATTGTTAAAACTGGTGCCCATTTCAGGGTATGACAGCGGGCTTTCGGCGGTTAAATTCCTGATTTTACCGGTACTGATTGGGGTCTGTTCGGGAATCGGTTCAGGCGTGCGATGGTACAGAACCCTGTTTCTGGAAGAAGTGGAGAAAGATTACGTACGCACCGCGCGCGCCAAAGGTCTGAGCGAAAACCAGACCCTGTTCCGGCATGTGCTGCAAAATGCCATGATCCCTATTTTGACCGGGGTTGTCGTGGTGTTGCCGTTGTTGTTCATGGGCAGTTTGATCATGGAATCCTTTTTCAGTATTCCGGGTCTCGGCAGCTATACCATCGACGCCATCAATAGCCAGGATTTTGCCATCGTGCGTGCGATGGTGTTTTTGGGGTCTGTTTTGTATGTCATCGGTTTATTGTTGACCGATATTTCTTATACCCTGGTTGACCCGCGCGTGAGGTTGTCCTGATGGTCATATTATGGACGGATGCGCTGATATTTCTTTTGCTTGGCCTTATGTTGGTGCTGGGGCTTTACCTGCATCAAAAGGAGTATATGAAACGTCCTTTGCAGCAGATAGGGCGCAGCAAAGTCGCCATGGTATCGTTGGTCGTGCTGTTTTTCTTTATGCTGGTGGGCTTGCTGGATTCCGTGCATTTTAAATCCGCCAAAAGCAATGACATTGTCAGCCTGTTGGATGTCTGGGCGACGCCGCTGAGGGAGCAGGGCGAAAAGACCTATTCGGCGCCGTTTGCAGTCTATTTATACAGCAAGGAAATGATGACGCAGGCCGATGGTACGCAGCAATGGGGTTACCCCCGACTGCAATTCGGCGGTGCGCATTTGACTGATCCGGAGGCGCAGCAAACGTCGGATATTACTGAAAAGGCGCTGTACGGTTTTGCGCAGGGCGCAGGCCTGGTGATTTTCTTTCTGTTTTTGTTATGGAGCGTGTTACTAGAGCAGCATAAGCCGTTCATGAACAGTTCCTCGGCAAAAGCCGCGTGGGCCATGGTGTTTTTGATTGTTTCGGTGAATTACGCATTGATTTATTTATCCGGTTATTACCATGTGTTCGGCACCGATAAAGTCGGCGAGGATGTTTTTTATCAAGCCATCAAAAGCATACGCACCGGTCTAGTCATCGGTACATTGACGACTCTGATCATGCTGCCCATGGCCATCATCTTCGGCATACTGGCCGGGTTTTTCCGCGGCTGGGTGGATGATGTCATTCAATACGTTTACACCACGCTTAATTCCATTCCCAGCGTATTGCTGATCGCCGCCTCCATACTGATGGTGCAGGTGTACATGGCCAATCATGAAGAAGCCTATACCAGCGTGATCGTGCGCGCCGATATGCGGCTGTTGTTTCTATGCCTGATCCTGGGGGTCACCAGTTGGACCGGATTATGCCGACTGCTGAGGGCGGAAACCCTGAAGCTGCGGGAAATGGAATACGTGCAGGCAGCGCAGGCGCTGGGCGTCAGGCGCCGGGTAATCCTGCTGCGCCACATCTTGCCCAATGTCATGCATATCGTGCTGATTTCAGTCGTGCTTGACTTCAGCTCGCTGGTGCTGGCAGAGGCGGTACTGTCTTATATCAATATCGGCGTCGATCCAACGACCTACAGCTGGGGCAATATGATCAACGGCGCGCGGCTGGAAATGGCGCGCGAGCCTATCGTCTGGTGGTCTTTATCGGCTGCCTTTGTGTTCATGTTCGCCCTGGTGCTGGCCGCCAATTTGTTTGCCGATACGGTGCGCGATGCGTTTGATCCGAGACGAGGCGGCTATGAATAAGCCGGTGTTAACCATTGAGCATCTCAGCGTCACCTTCAATCAGCAGCAGAAGGTAGTTGACGACATCAGCTTCGAGATATTCTCCGGCGAAACCTTTGCCCTGGTCGGTGAATCCGGTTCCGGCAAGTCGATCACTGCCTTGTCGGTGCTGCGGTTGCTGCCCAACAATGCCCGTTTGACTGCCGCTGCCATCAGCCTGCACGGTGATAATCTGCTGCACCGGTCTGAATTTGAGCTGTGCAAAATCCGTGGTAGCCGCATAGGCATGATTTTTCAGGATCCGATGTCATCGCTGAATCCGGTCATGACGATCGGCAGCCAGATTGAAGAAGTGATCAATCTGCATTTCTCATTATCCAGGCAAGCCACCCAGCAACGTGTGCTGGAGTTATTGCAGCAAGTGGAAATACCCGAACCGGAGAAGCGAATGAAGGATTATCCGCATCAATTGTCCGGCGGGCAGCGGCAGCGGGTCATGATTGCGATTGCTTTGGCGGGTGAGCCGGATTTGCTGATTGCCGATGAGCCGACGACTTCCTTGGATGTGACCATTCAGGCGCAAATACTGGCGCTGCTGAAAACAATCCAGCAACAAACGAACATGGCCTTGTGGTTGATCAGTCATGACTTGGCGCTGGTGTCTAACTTGGCTGATCGTGTGGCGGTGATGCAGCGAGGCAAGATTGTTGAAACAGGAATAACCGCGGAATTCTTCAGTCATCCGCAGCATCCTTATACCCAAAAATTGCTCGACGCCTTGCCGTCCATGCAAAGTTGTTTTACGCATAACGTCGAACAAAAACCACCTTTACTGCAAGTACGCGATTTTTCTTGCCACTATCCCATACGCAAGGGCATTTTTAAGCGAGTGGTTGACTATGTCAAAGCCGTTGATGGTGTGAGTTTCGATATACAACAGGGCAAAACACTGGCCCTGGTCGGCGAATCCGGCTGCGGCAAGACGACTTTGGGCAAGAGCCTGTTAAATCTGATTCCGGCCAGTGGTGGACGGGTCATTATTAATGGCATTGAACTGAGTCGCTTAGATGGCGAAGAATTGCGGCAGCAGCGCGCCCACATCCAGATTGTATTCCAAGATCCTTTTTCTTCAATGAATCCGCGGATGCTGGTCGGTGATATCGTTGCCGAAGGTATTAAAGCGCTGCATCCTAAGATTAGTTCCGATGATCGCAAGGCGCGGGTAGCGCTTTTATTGCAGCAGGTCGGTTTGCCGGAAGATTCTGCACTGAGGTATCCGCATGAATTTTCAGGGGGGCAGCGCCAACGCATTTGTATTGCGCGTGTATTGGCTGTAGATCCGAAGCTGATTGTTTGCGACGAGCCGACCAGTGCCCTGGATGTATCGGTACAGGCCCAGATTATTCAATTGCTGAAAACCTTGCAGCAGGAAAAAGGCGTGAGCTATCTGTTCATCACGCATGATCTTGCCGTGGTTGCGGAAGTTGCCGACGAAGTCGCCGTGATGTATCAGGGCAAAATTATTGAGCATGGCCCAGTGGCGCAAGTGTTGAGCCGGCCTGCGCAAGCCTACACAAAAAAGTTGCTGGCAGCGGTGCCTGTTTTGCAAACTGAAAATCCGAAAATAACGGCTTAAGAGAGAAGTGCTAGAATAAATCTGTTAATTATCCATGTTGATATAAAACATTTGCCTTTGTGACGGTCTTCAAACAATTCGAAATTGCTCCCGTTCTGATTATGACGATAAAGACATTTTCGTGAGCAACCGCGCAGTAGGCAAGCCCGCTTAAATTTTTTCATCAACCCTTTTTTCAAATATTAAGGAAAATTTTAATGAATAAAAAAATCACCAAAGCAGTATTTCCCGTGGCCGGTTTAGGTACGCGCTTTTTACCCGCAACCAAGGTCAGTGCAAAGGAAATGTTGCCTATCGTTGATAAGCCGTTGATTCAATATGCGGTTGAAGAAGCGGTTGCCGCCGGTATCGATACCATGATTTTTATTACCGGCCGTACAAAAAACTCGATAATGGATCACTTCGACAAGGCTTACGAGCTTGAAAAGGAGTTAGAATCGAGGGGTAAAGAGGAAACCTTGAAGATGCTTCAGGATATTTTACCACCGCACGTGTCCTGTGTTTTCATTCGTCAGTCCGAGGCCTTGGGTTTAGGTCATGCCGTTCATTGCGCACGCCCCGTGGTTGGCGATGAGCCGTTTGCGGTAATATTGGCCGACGATTTGATTGAAGACGGCACCCGCGGTTGTATGGCGCAAATGGTCCGTCTTTATGAAGAAAAACAGTCGTCTATTCTGGGTGTTGAAAGGGTGGATATTTCAGAAACAGGCAGTTACGGCATCGTAAAAACAGGCGAATTCTCAGGCACATCCGGTGTGGTCGAGCAGATTGTTGAAAAACCCAAGCCTGAATTGGCGCCGTCAAATCTGGCGGTGGTTGGGCGCTATATTTTAACGCCGGCTATTTTCGACAAAATCGAAAATACAGGTCGTGGCGCGGGCGGCGAAATACAATTAACCGATGCCATTGCCGATTTATTGGCCGATGAGCAGGTGCTGGCGTATGAGTTTGAAGGCAGGCGCTTTGATTGCGGTTCCAAACTGGGTTTTCTGATAGCTACAGTGGAGTATGGTCTGATGCACAAAGAGCTCAAGGATGGTTTCTGGGATTATCTGAAGGAATTGACGGAAAAGAAAAAAAGCTAAGGTTGAGTTAATTTACCAAGGCCGCATTCAGCGGCCTTTTTCGTGTTGAATCTTTTTCAGATAAACCGTACGTCAAATCAACAACCAAACGGAGGCGTTATGAGTCATTCAGTTGCGCAACGAGCCTATCCTAATAAACTGCCGTATAGGCATGTTTGGATGGTTCTGGTCGTTGGTTTGATGGGCGGTTGCGCGTCTAATCCGCCGGTGGCGCCTTCGACTGAGTCGACTCCGCAGTATTATCGCAATAAAGCGGCCTATAACAGACCTTACAAGGTTAAGGGAAAAATCTATTACCCTTTAACTTCGCCTGTAGGCTACCGGGAGCGGGGCGTGGCTTCCTGGTATGGTTCCGAATCCGGTAACCGGACTGCGATGGGCTTCCGCTTCAATCCGCAAGGTTTATCCGCCGCCCACAAAACCTTGCCGTTACCAACAAAAGTCAGGGTTACCAATCTTCGTAATGGTAGGTATATTGATGTAATGGTAAATGATCGCGGCCCATTTAAGAAAGGCCGGTTGATCGATCTGTCTCAAGGTGCTGCAAAAAGACTGGGTATCCGAGGCTTGGCTGAAGTTGAAGTTGAGTATTTGGAAGATCAGTCCAGTGCTGAATAATTTTATGTCTTCAGGAATTCTGGTCGTTCGGCAAGTCCTGGTATCTCTGGTTGAACGCTAAAGTTATAATGCTGCAGCATATGACTCTGTCCGCCACATCAACGGGAATAGTCTTCATTTTAATAATGGCTTTGAGAGATCAGGTTTAACGACTACAATGTAAATTGTTTTGGACTGTAGCTCATCATTTAGATCATCGGCGTTTTTTCATCCGTCGCTGATCATTCGAATTGTGTCTTGGGTTCATCCACCACTGATCATTCATATCGTGCCTTGGATTCATCCACCATTGTTCATTCATGTCAGGTTGCTCGCGTCTATCCCGGTAGTCATGCGGATAATCCTGTTTGCGTCCACCACCCCATTCGTCATGTCCCCGTCGACGCATATCGCGCTGACCATAGGGATATCCGTAAAATGGCCAATAAGGTTCCGTATAAGTATCTGAAATGGGTCCTTTTTTTAATGCTTCTGTCTGTTCCCTTATTGCATTGGTTTGCCGTCTTGTTTCTTTTATTTTGGCTTCCTCAATTTGCAGGGCTCTTTCTTTGTCCTGTTCGGCTTGCTTTTCTTTTTGGCGCTGCTTTTCCATTTCCAGTAGTTCTTTGGTCTCTCTTTGAGCGTCCAGTTGCCTTTCTTTGCTAATATCCTTAAGTTTCATTGGAGGCCTGTGGGGGGCGTTCTCGCAAGGCTGTTGTTGATAAACAGCTTTGCCGCCATTGCCGCACTTGTATACTTCCGCCTTAGCAGATGCGATCACCAAAATTGCAGTAGTCAGATAAAGGAAGGAGTGATATTTCATATGCGTTTACCTGCAAACCACTAAACGTGCATGCTCTCTAGCAGCCAGATTCGAGTTGGCCTGGAAAAATAATATGCCGCTAATCAAAATCTTTTGCAACAATCGATTGATAATTTGAGGTGAATCAAAAATAGGCAGTATTAAACCTATTTCCCTATGAAAAAGAAGATGCACGCTCCAGATTATTAATGCATTTGTCTGACCGCTCCTGTAAAAATACTGCCTCGCTGTCGACGCTAATCAAGAATAAAGCCGGTTCTTAACTGAGGCAGTGCTGATGTATTGTAAGCGCCTAACCGTCCCACCTATAAAAAATAATTCGCATGGGGCATCCTGTGATTTTTTGATCAGGAGAAGCTATGGCCGTCACAGCGAAATGGCGTCAACATATTGAAGCGTGGCAACGCAGCGGTTTGTCGCAAGCCGAGTATTGCGCTGAGCAGCAAATCATCGTCCGTACGTTCACAGCGCGACTGTGCGACTATCGCAAATTACCGAAAACGAGTTCAGCAGCCTTGATACCGGTAGCTATTGAGCCGTCTGCGGCGGCGGGCATTGTCTTCACACATGCCCAAGGTCATCGCTTGGAGTTGCCTGCTTCGGTGTCAGCGAAGTGGCTAGCGGAGCTGTTGCGATGCCTGGCTTGATTGAAACGCCAGCGCAAATTTGGCTAGCCATAGCGCCGGTCGACATGCGGCGCGGTTTGGATGGCTTGTCGGCGATCGTGCAGCAAGCTCTGGGGCATTCGCCCGGCGCCGGCTCGGCCTTTATCTTTCGCAACCGGGCCGGCAACCGCCTGCGTCTGTTGCTGTGGGATGGTAATGGCGTGTGGTTGTGTCAGCGCCGTTTGCATCAAGGGGCTTTTGTCTGGCCTAAGGTTGACGATGTCGTGTTTGCGATCAGTCAGGCGCAGTGGCAATGGTTGATTGCCGGTGTCGATTGGCAACGGTTATCGGCCCAAGCTTCAGCCGAATGGCAGCTATGAGGCGGTCCTTAAACGCTGGCTAAACCCAGCAAAATCAATGCGTTCAGCAGGTTTTTGCGATATAATGTTGGCCATGAATCCGCTCGCCGAACTCGATCAATTAAACCTGGAACCCGCTGCTAAAGCCCAAGTGGCGGCGATGCTGCAGGTGCTCCTCGAGCAAACGGCGCGGGATGCTCAAACCATTGCGAATCAGCAGGAACGCCTGCAAGCCAAAGAGGCGGCCATTCACGCGAAAGACGTCAAAATCGCCGCCCTGACACACGAACTGGCCTATTACAAGCGTATCCGCTTCAGTACCAAGAGCGAAGCTTTGGCCCCATTGCAGCGGGATGTGTTCGAGGAAACCTGGAATACCGACGTCTCGGCGATTGAAGCCGAAGTCGAGCAGCTTCAGGACGAGCAACCTTGTGATACCGTCGCTCGTCCGAAACGTCAACGCGCCGGCCGTCAACCTTTGCCGACCCATCTGCCGCGTATCGAACATCGCCACGAACCGGAATCCTGCACCTGCGGTCACTGCGGTAAAGACTTGGTTAAAATCGGTGAAGACGTCACCGAACAACTGGATGTCGAGCCAGCTAAATTCTTCGTCCATCGTCACATTCGTCCGCAGTATGCCTGCCGGTCCTGCGAAACTATCACGGCGGCGCCGATTCCGCCGGCGGTGATCGATGGCGGACTGGCGGCCGTGGGTTTGTTAACGTGGGTGATGATCAGTAAATACCTCGATCATCTGCCGCTGTACCGACTGGAGCAAATCGCCGCTCGGGACGGCGTCAATCTGTCCCGTTCCACCCTGGCCGACTGGGTGGGCCGTCTCGGTGTAGCTTTACAGCCCTTAGCCGACCGCTTGGCTTGGCATTTATTACAGCGAGAATGCCTGCATGCCGATGAAACCCCGGTGCCGCAACTCGATCCCGGCAGCGGCAAAACCAAGAAAGCCTATCTGTGGGCTTATCGCAGCAATGATTTGCAGCCGGGGCCCAAGATCCTCGTCTTCGACTATCAAGCCGGCCGCAGCGGCCGGCATGCGCAGCAGTTTTTAGACGACTGGCAGGGCCATCTGGTAGTCGATGACTATGCCGGCTACAAAGCCTTGTTTGCGGCGGCCCGTGTGCATCCAAAGGATCAGCGCCTGATCGAACCTTGCTTCGAGCTGGCGTGTTGGGCGCATGCGCGCCGGAAATTCTTCGACCTCTTCCAAGCCAGTCAGAGCCCGGTGGCGCAAGAAGCCTTGAACCGGATTGCAGGGCTCTATGCGATTGAAGCCGAAGGCCGCGAACTAACAGCCGATGAGCGCCAATGCCTGCGCGCCGAAAAAAGCCGGCCTCTACTGTCGGCTTTGCACGACTGGTTGCAACAAACCCGCCTCCGCACCGCACCCAATACGGCCACGGCCAAAGCCATCGATTACAGCTTGAAACGCTGGGTAGCCCTCACGCGTTACGCCGAGACAGGCGATTTACCCATCGACAATAACCCCGTCGAAAACAGCATTCGTCCGATTGCCTTGGGTAAAAAGAACTGGCTGTTCACCGGCTCCGAACGCGCCGGAAAACGGGCGGCTGTCATTCAAACCTTGCTCGGCACCGCCAAGCTCAACGGCCTCGATCCGGCGGCCTGGTTAAAAGACACTCTGGAAAAACTCCCCACTTGGCCCAACAGCCGCATCGATGAACTGCTGCCTTTCGGCGCTATCGATTAAATCATGGCAGTGACGGCCTGGCTAGGTGGTGCGGGTGAGCGCTTACGATGTATTTTTTTGCTCAAGTGCTTAAACCGGACTGAGCTTACAATATGGTTGAGGCATTCCGTTGGACAATAAAAAACCCGCTAAGCCTTATGACTTGCGGGTTTTTGCACTTCTTTGGGTTTCTTAAAACCCTTATTTGGTGCCGATGGCCGGATTTGAACCGGCACGACTTGCGTCACCACCCCCTCAAGATGGCGTGTCTACCAATTTCACCACATCGGCATTTGATCGATATTAAACACTGTTTTAAATTATTTGGTTACCGGATCTTTTGCAGTGTTTTTGTCATCCTTAGGCGCTTTGGCTTCAGGTTTGCTGTTATCTTCTGTAACCTTTATATCAGCCGGCGTCGTTGCTGTTTGAGGCTTGACTGCCGGTATAGAAGGCACATTATCCGTCTTTTGGGTCCCGCCAACTTCAGGGATGTCCAATATATCTTTCTCGACCGCTTCGGGAGTGCTCATGAAGTCGTAAACATTGCTGCCCTGATTGCCGCTTAAAATTGCAAGCCCTAGGCTTGTGGCAAAAAACAAAGTCGCCAGAATTGCTGTTGACCGAGACAAGAATGAGGCTGCGCCCTGAGCGCCAAAAACAGTACCAGATGAGCCCGTGCCAAAAGCAGCGCCGGCATCGGCGCCTTTACCTTGCTGCATTAAGACTAAGCCAATAACGCCTAAACCCAACAATACATGAATAACAATGATAACCTGATACATAAAAATTCTGTATTACTCTAAATCGAATGATAAATCTTTAAAAAGGAGTCTGCGTCCAGCGAAGCTCCGCCAATTAAGCCGCCATCTATATCCGGCATGGCAAACAAGGCTTTGGCGTTATCCGCTTTGACGCTGCCGCCGTATAAAATTTGTACTTTGTCGGCAATAGCCTGATCTTTTGCGGCCATGTACTGACGAATATATTGATGAACTTCCTGTGCCTGCTCGTCGCTGGCTGTTTTGCCGGTACCGATCGCCCAAACCGGTTCATAGGCGATGACGGCGCTTTTAAACGCTTCAATGCCGGCAAGATCGATAACAGCGCCGAGTTGTTCATTAATGACAGCGAATGTTTGATCTTGTTCACGCTGTTCAAGAGTTTCGCCTACGCAAAGAATAGGGATAATACCCTGTGTCTGCGCCTGACAAAAGCGGGCCGCCACTGATTCGTTGGTGTCCCCATAATAACTGCGACGCTCGGAGTGACCTACGAGTGCATATTTACAGTCCAATTCTTTGAGCATGGAAGCCGAAATTTCACCGGTATAGGCACCGGATTCTTTGTCGGCGACGTTTTGAGCGCCTAGTGCAAGCGGGGTATTTTTAGCCAGTTCAGCTACGTCAGGCAGATAAACATAGGGTACACAGACGGCAATGCCTGCGCTGCTTGAGCCAATTCCGCTTATGATCGCTTTTGCAAGCGATTTGGAACTGGCGCGATTACCGTTCATTTTCCAATTTCCTACAACCAGAGACTGACGCATTATTACCCCTCTCATACAGAATCAAACCGCTTATGATATAGACTAAGCGTCATTAATTCAAGCCCCTATTGCATTCTTGACATCATCGGCAAGTTGTTGCGCATATTTCTTGACCAGTTCTTCATTCTCGCCTTCTACCATCACGCGAATTAATGGCTCTGTCCCGGATGATCGGAGCAATACGCGGCCTTTGTCTCCGAGCTTTTTCTCGACGGACTTTACGGCCTTTTGCACTGATTCATTGTCATCCAGATTCACTTTTTTACTGGTTTTGATGTTGATCAATACTTGCGGGTATTTTTCCATGCCGGATTTTAATTCGTGTAGATTTTTTCCACTGTACTGCATTTCAGCCATGACTTGTAACGCAGCAATAATTCCGTCGCCGGTCGTTGTTCTATCCAGGCAAATGATGTGCCCAGAGTTTTCCCCTCCCAGAATACCGTTATTTTCAACCAGCATTTCCATGACATAACGGTCACCGACTTTGGCGCGTAAAAGATTGATGCCCAGTCTTTTCAAGCCATGTTCCATGCCAAGATTAGTCATTAAGGTGCCTATTACCGGACCGGTTAATAACCCGGTTTCCATTCTTGCTTTGGCGATGATATAGATCAGTTCATCACCATCAACTATTTCTCCTTTATGGTCAACCATGAGTACACGATCACCGTCACCGTCCAGTGCGATTCCGAGATCTGCCCGATAAGCCAAAACCGTGGCAACCAATTTATCCGGTTTGGTTGAGCCGCATTCATCATTAATATTGAGTCCGTCCGGTTCAGTGCCTATGGTAACCACTTCAGCACCTAGTTCTCTGAACACATGCGGTGCGATATGGTAGGTTGCACCATGAGCACAATCGACGATTATTCTCATTCCGTTAAAATCAAGTCCTGGGGGTACGCTTGCCTTGCAAAATTCAATGTAGCGTCCGGCCGCATCGACAATACGTTTTGCCTTACCCAATTTCGATGATTCCACGGTGGTCATCGGTGAATCAATATAATGTTCAATTTTTTGTTCAATTTCATCGGGCAGCTTTGTGCCTTGGACAGAAAAAAATTTAATGCCGTTATCATAATAGGGGTTATGGGAGGCACTGATGACGATGCCTGCTCGGGCTCTTAAGGTTCGTGTTAAGTAGGCAATTCCGGGTGTCGGCATCGGTCCGAGCAATCGGGTGTCGACGCCCGCGGCAGTCAGGCCAGCTTCCAGGGCCGACTCAAACATATAGCCCGAAATACGCGTATCCTTGCCAACCAGGACAAAACCATGTCCTTCCTTGGCAAATACTCGGCCGGCAGCCCAACCCAGTTTCAACAAAAAATCGGCCGTTATAGGCGGAACGCCGACTTTGCCTCTGATGCCATCGGTCCCAAAATATTTTTTTGTCATATATCTAAATCCTATTAACTGGAGAATGTAGAAATCCCTGTTTCGAAGAGATTAAAACGGCTCAAAAATGCTCTGTTGCGAAAATCGGCGTTACTTTATCAGGTTTTGCCGGATATTTTTGCATAAAAAAAGGAGAGGTTTGAGGCCTCTCCTTTAATTCCAAACGACTGGATCTTTTAGCTTTGTTCAGCCGTTCCACCTATCGAGGTTTCGGATTTTTTATCTTCTTTCTCTTTGACATCTTCGCTTTTAACGCCGCTTTGGGGAGGGGTGTCATCCCAGCCCTGAGGAGCTCTGACCGGTCTTCGGGCCATTAAATCGTCGATTTGATATTTGTCAATGGTTTCATACTTCATCAATGCTTCTGCCATGGAGTGAAGAATATCTATGTTTTCCTTAAGAATCCTTTCTGCACGTTCATAGTTACGGTCAATGAAGGAACGGATTTCTTCATCAATGGTATGAGAAGTTTCTTCTGCAACTGTCTTGTGCTGAGTCACTGAGCGACCCAGAAAAACTTCGCCTTCCTCTTCGCTGTAAGCCAAAGGCCCCAGGCGTTGCGATAAGCCCCATTTAGTCACCATGTTTCTGGCCAGTTCGGTGGCTCGCTCAATATCATTTGAAGCACCTGTGCTGACTTGTTCCCAGCCGAAAATCATTTCCTCGGCAATACGGCCGCCATATAAACTGGAAATCATGCTATCCAGTTTTTGTTTGCTGGCGCTGTACTGATCGCGTTCAGGCAGGAACATGGTAACCCCTAATGCGCGGCCTCTGGGCATGATGCTGACTTTATAAACCGGGTCATGCTCGGGAACCAGGCGCCCGACAATGGCGTGGCCAGCTTCGTGATAGGCGGTCATTTTCTTTTCTTTTTCGCCCATGACCATGGATGTTCTTTCAGCACCCATGATCAATTTATCCTTGGCTTTTTCAAGGTCGGCCATGCTGACCAGGCGCTTATTCATCCGGGCAGCAAATAAAGCTGCTTCATTGATCAGGTTGGCCAGATCCGCACCGGAAAAACCAGGAGTGCCTTGGGCAATGTATTTAACTTCAACATCATCAGCCATAGGCACCTTTTTCATGTGTACATTTAGAATCTGCTCACGTCCTCTGACATCAGGCAACCCTACAGTGACTTGACGGTCAAATCGGCCTGGGCGCAGTAAAGCCTGATCCAGTACATCGGGACGGTTGGTTGCGGCGATGACAATAATGCCTTCGTTGCCTTCAAAACCATCCATTTCAACCAGTAATTGGTTCAGGGTCTGCTCGCGTTCGTCATTGCCGCCGCCTAATCCGGCGCCGCGCTGACGGCCGACTGCATCAATCTCATCAATGAAGATAATGCAAGGGGCGTGTTTTTTAGCCGTTTCGAACATATCTCGCACGCGGGAGGCGCCGACACCGACGAACATTTCAACAAAATCAGAACCTGAAATTGTGAAAAACGGCACTTTAGCTTCACCGGCGATGGCTCTGGCAAGCAACGTTTTGCCGGTTCCCGGAGGGCCAATCATCAAGGCGCCGCGCGGAATCTTGCCGCCCAGGCGTTGATATTTTGCCGGATCTTTGAGGAAGTCAACCATTTCGACTACTTCCTCTTTTGCTTCATCGCAGCCTGCAACGTCTGCAAAAGTCACTTTGATCTGGTCTTCTTCCAGCATGCGCGCTTTGCTTTTGCCAAAGGTCATGGCGCCACGGCCACCGCCGGCTCCGCCTTGCATTTGCCGCATAAAGAAAACCCACACGGCAATCAGCAGCAGCATTGGCCCAAACGAAACCAGCAACTGCATCAACATGGAAGGTTGCTCAGGAGGAATGGCTTTAATTTCAACGCCATTGGCTAACAGATCATCAACCAAATGCGGATCTTCAGGCGCATAAGTCTTGAACTTTTCGCCACCCTGCATTTTGCCTTTGATGACATTATTATCAATCATGACCTGTTGCACTTGTCCTGCTTTCACCGATTCGATGAATTGCGAATAAGATACCGATGAATCAGCGCGATCGTTTTGAGGGCCAAAATTATTAAAAATGGACATCAATACAACGGCGATGACAACCCACAGGATTATATTTTTTATCATATCGTTCAATTTACACGCCCTAGGCCCGAATGCCTCTCGGTTTAAAAACTGAGTTATTATATCAGGATTAATAATCCCGACTGTCGCTATTTATTCAGCGCCCACCCGGTACCACTTTTGAATGGAAACGCGGGCAGTAATTTCTCCAAATCGCTTATATTATGGTATATGGGCTAAGAAACCTTATTTAAAGCCCTTGGCCAAAATATAAACTTCATTGCTTCGTGGTCTTGATGCTTTTGGCTTTCTAATGACCACTTTTGCAAAAGATTGCTGTACATCTTGGTGAAACACCTCAAAGCCTTCGCCGTGAAATAATTTAACCAGAAAGGTTCCGCCTTTCGTTAATACTGCTCTGGCTGTATCC
>Ga0208625_100165_pt1 | contig 16864 bp, 14 predicted proteins | sample LakWasMeta8_HOW4_2_FD_183858 | JGI IMG/M metagenome (GOLD analysis project Ga0208625, IMG submission 183858) | Freshwater sediment methanotrophic microbial communities from Lake Washington under simulated oxygen tension - Sediment Metagenome... | ecosystem: Environmental > Aquatic > Freshwater >... | reverse complement strand
CATTGACTGCCTAGACAATTTGGTGAACTCAGCATTTATTATGCCTCGAAATATAAAAAATGACTATTTTACTGCGGAATAAAACCAGTCATTTTTTATGACACGGGCTGAGTCTGTAGGGTTCGGCTATGTTAAAAGGAATTATTGCCCCGGCAAATTTTCTGGTGACGCAGAATCGGGCGATAGAAATTTATAACTGCCTTTGCGCATATTGATAAACGCTAGTTCCGGTAAGCTCATCAGCAGACCGCGCATGCCGGTGGCTAATAATTGGCCCTCGTCGAACGGCGACTTAACTAAACCGAACAGGCTCTGCCCAACCCCGGCAACGCTGTTGATGGCGCCAAAAACCGGCCTGAGCAATAAGGCATCGTCGGTAAAAAATACGAACCAGGCATCATCAGGGTTGTAGTCATAGAGACTGGCACTGACAATGTTGGATTCGCGGGCATACACCAGCGGCGGGAATTCTTGCTCATACTGCTTTGCCAGTTGTTGTTGCCGGTGCGATGGCAGCACGGTGATGTGCTTAACCGGATAGCCGGCTTGAACCATTGCAAACGCAGTAAACGGCACGATGTTCAGATGCTCATCAATAACAGCGCCTAGCCGCTGCTGCGTTTCGGCACCTAAGGCTTGGTTAATAGTGTGAAAAATTTCCGTTACGCAATTGCGCGTCAGCAGGTGATAGGCAAAGTTTTGTTGAAGCTGCTGGGTTAGTTGTTGAGTATCCAGAGCTTGCTGATGTAATGCCTGTTGCAGTTGTTGCGACGAGAACTCGGGTAGGGTAATGGTCGGTAGGTTTATAGCTTTAACCGGTAGCGCTTGTTCGCCTTGGTAGCGTAGCGTTTGTCGATTATTGCTGACCAGCCATTCGTGGTAACGGTTCGCTGTCACTTCCAGTTGGCTGTAATGTTGTTCGTCGAGTTCTGTGTTGCCCAACGACTGCCATTGTTGCTGCCAGACGGTTTCAGCCTTTTTGCGCTGCACACCCAATTCGTCGGCAAACCGCTTCATGTCTTCAGCCGCAATTACCGTGCTGTCGGCACTGAAATCATCGACAAAGACCCACTGGCCGGACTGTAGGGTTTGTTGCAGTGCAACTAAACGGCTTATGGTGACCAATAACGCATAGCCCCAATCCGGACGTTTTGACACGGCCAAATTTTGAGCACTCTGCATTAATTGCTGCTGCAAGTTATTTAGTCGTTCAGTTTTTTGCGGATCGAGATGGCCTGCCGGTCCCGTAAGTGTATGACAGGCATCGCTAGTCAATGGGCGGGCTTCTTCAATAACCCGTAGCGCCAACAGCCCGTTTAATAGATCGGTGTATCGTTCGGAAAGTCGATAATCCTTGGTGCCGTTTGTTGCGGCGGACAAGTGCTGGATAGCCGTGGTCAATTCGACCTTACGCCGTTGCAGAAAACCGCTGCCATACTGCAATGCAAGTTGAGCACGTAGAGTTGTCAATATCGACTTGGCTGGTGCTTTAGTCTGACAGTCGCCATGTGGCTCGGTAAGCTGGCTAACTGAGGCAAAATCGCTGTCGTTAAAAAATAGACCCGCGCCCGGCAGCATTAACGATTTGTCTGTTATTTGCCGAGATGAGGGCAGGGCAGTATGGGAGCGCAACAACCACTCCAACAAATAACCATCTTTTTTTGCCGCTTGTAATTGTTTGAATTGCCGATCTTGTTGCCAAAAAAGCAGTTTGAAATGGTCTTGCAGCACATTGAAAGTGGCGGCCGATACGTCGACATCAGCGACATGCAGCGTGCGGTTTTGCAAAACGCGATAATCGAAGCGGAAGCCTTCGGCGTCCTGTTTGAATAAACGGATCAGGCCGTCTTTAAACTGATAATGAAATACGTCTTCGCCAAACTGCACTGCGACATGTCCGCCGCTGGCGCTGCCTTCGTTGGCTTCTATATATAAGTATTGAAAAGTATCGGCATTGGCAGTGTTGCCTAATAACACCGCCAATAGTGTCAAGAAACGCTTCAAATTTGCTTAATCCTGGCTATCGTAACCTTGCTGGATTTGTTTCATTTTTGTGGCGTCCGATTCGCCAAAGTTCTTTTTATAGGTTTCGTAACTGACGCCTTCGATACGGGCTTTCTTAAGCGCTTTACCTATGCCTTTATAAGTATGTGCATCAGATTCCCAATCGCTAATACCGCGCTTTTTGGCAATGTCACTCAAGCCTGACTGGAAGTCGGCGTAGTTGGTCGTGCCGGACGTGGATTTAAGATAAGCGTAAGTGTAATCCTCGACATCAGACTCGTACTTGGCGCTGCCGCCTGAGAACGAAGATGATGAATCGGAAATGCTACCGATACTATCAGAGATGGATCCGGAGCTATCCGAGAAAGAACAGCCGTTCAGAATAAGCACAAAACTCAAGCCGGCAATCAATAAATTCAAACGGTTTGAAACGAACATTTAATCTCCCAAATTAATACTTGCAGGTTACTTTAGAGTATCTCGAAAAATTTCAGCACCTCGACTGTGTTCTACAAGCTCACAGCCCATACGCAAAGGCATTTTCACCCTTTGTTGTTATAAATGCGGACGGTTAGTCGACATCGATTTAGCTTTTCCTAACGGCTTGCATTCTGATACCAAAACAACCTGTTTGGCAATATTTACCCTCGAGATAATTAAATTTCTGAAATTGCCGGCTGCATCAAGTTTTTTAGATTGAAAATTTGTTTGACAGGGTCTAACGCTAAGCGTTATTAATAAATGGCTTTCCAAATGTAAGGAAATTTACGACCAGCAATCTTTACCATGTGCAATTAAACATAATTACTTATGAAACAATAATAATATCAAGGAGTCAGTTATGAACAACTCAATTTCTAAGTCAACTCGCCCAGCCGCATGGATAGTTTACCCATTATTAGGCTTTGGTTTATTGTCCTTAACGGCCTGTTCAACTACTGAAAAGGTTAAGCTCGATCAGGTTAGCGTCAACTGCGGATTATTAGGCAGGGATTGCGCTACCAGGCTGACTCCGGGCGGCAAAGATCAAATCGGTTTGCGCTACGTCAACCCAACCGCACAATGGACCAGCTATAAACAAGTCATCATTGCCCCGGTAACATTTTGGGGTGGCGACTCAACTAATGTGTCAGCAGCTGATCAACAAACCTTGGTCAACTACTTCAATCAGCAACTACAAGAGCAAGTCGGTAAGCAATTTCAGGTCGTCAATCAACCGGGTCCCGGCGTCTTGAAGATTGATGCGGCTTTAACGGATGCGGAAACAGCTACACCGGTATTGCGCAGCGTGACCATGATCGTGCCGCAGGCACATTTGTTGTCAAACCTGAAGTATCTGGCTACCGGTACTTTTCCGTTTGTTGGCGGTGCGCAAGCAGAAGTTAAAATCACCGATTCAGTGACCGGCAAAGTGCTGGCCGAAGGTGTAGATAAACGTCTTGGCGGCGGATCCTTTACAACTGGATTTCAATGGCAATGGGGCGACGCGGAAAACGCCATCAACACCTGGAGTGAATTGCTGACCAAACGTCTGGCGGCTTGGACTTCCGGTACCGAACAACCCTAGCAAGCCTTAAAACCAGCGCTTCGGCAAGCTCAGGACGAACGGTACTGAGTTGATTTCGTTCATGGTCGACTGCACGGATGCACGGATGCAGGAGGTAGGGCAACGCATGGAGCAGTTGCCGAGAGCCTATCGAACCATGAACGAAATGGAGTTTTCATGGTTTCCCATAGTCTCCTCAAAAAATAAGGAATGTATATGCAATCTATATTCAAACATAAACGTCTGGTGTTGGCTTTGGGGCTGGCATGCAGCGTTCTTACTTCGGTGCAGGCTGAGGATAAAAAACCTAACATCGTGATTATTTGGGGCGACGACATCGGCCAGTCTAATGTCAGTGCGTATTCCAAAGGCGTGATGGGCTACAAAACCCCTAACATCGATCGCGTTGCCAACGAAGGTGTTCTTTTTACCGACTATTATGCTGAGCAAAGTTGCACCGCTGGACGCTCTGCGTTCATCACCGGTCAAAATGTGTTTCGCACCGGTCTAAGTAAAGTGGGCCTACCTGGTGCCGATTTAGGACTCAAAAAAGAAGATGTGACTATTGCCGAGTTATTAAAAGCCCAAGGTTACGCCACCGGCCAATTCGGTAAGAATCATTTAGGCGACAAAGATGAGTTTTTGCCTACTGCGCATGGTTTCGACGAGTTCTACGGCAATCTTTACCATCTAAACGCCGAAGAAGAGCCGGAACTGCCGGATTATCCTAAAGAAGCTGACTTTCCAGACTTTCGCAAAAAATTCGGTCCGCGCGGCGTGCTGCACAGCTTTGCTAATTCTGACGGTACCCAAAAAATCGAAGACACCGGCCCGCTGACCAAAAAGCGCATGGAAACTATCGATGACGATACCGCCAGCCGCGCTGCTGAGTTTATCGAGAAACAAGTCAAAACCGGTAAGCCGGTGTTCGCCTGGGTCAATTTCACCCACATGCATTTTCGTACCCATACCAAACCTGAAAGCCTAGGTCAGGCGGGACGTTGGCAAAGCCCGTATCACGACGCGATGATCGATCATGACAAAAACGTCGGTACGGTACTGGATAAAATCGACTCATTGGGCATTGCTGACAACACCATCGTCATGTACAGCACCGACAATGGCCCGCATGAAAACTCTTGGCCGGATGCTGGTACGTCGCCTTTCCGTGGCGAGAAAAACACCAATTGGGAAGGTGCTTATCGTGTGCCTGCGATGGTCCGTTGGCCGGGGCATATCAAACCTAATACCGTATCCAATGACATTATTTCGCATTTGGATTGGGCGCCTACCTTGTTAGCTGCCGCAGGCGTTCCTGATGTTAAAGACAAACTGTTGAAAGGTTATGTCGCTAATGGCAAAAAATATAAAGTTCATTTGGATGGTTACAATCAACTTCCTTACCTGACAGGACAAGAGCCTAAAAGTCCACGCGAAGAGTTCTTTTATTTCTCCGATGATGGCGACTTGACGGGCTTGCGTTACGACAACTGGAAAGTAGTGTTTGCTCAACAACGTGAGGCAGGTACTTTGGCTTTATGGGGCGAACCGTTCGTAAAAACGCGCATTCCTTGGCTCTACAATCTGCGTGCCGACCCTTACGAAAAAGCGAGTATCACATCAAATTCTTATTGGGATTGGTATCTGGATCATGTCTTTCTGTTAACACCAGCGCAAAAGTATGTCGGTCAGTTCTTACAATCTTTCAAAGAATTCCCGCCACGTCAAAAGGCAGCGAGTTTCAGCATTGACCAGGTGATGGAGCAATTGCAAGCACCGCCCAACAAGTAAACGCTGTTTGATCTACTAATCGTGACCGCCGATTTTTCGGCGGTTGCTATTTTAGATGTAGTGTTCTTCTTGGAGCGGGCGTCAAGCCCGTTTGCTGTGTTTTTTATCATGCCGATGCTGGCGATGATCAACATTAGCCCAAGTCTTTTAAACGTGGAGGCTACTATGCCATTCAAAATGACAGCTTTTGTCTACTGGTCCGGTGTTTACAACGCCGGATTGGCCCTGTTTCTGCTATTTCCACCACTCTATCTTGCAGTCGGCCTCAATATTCCAGCACCTTTATGGGGTTGGTTGCTCGCCGGTTTTCTCGGTTTTACCAGTGCCGTATTGATTCTGGCGTCACACGATTTACGTAGACGCGCTGCGTTGGTGTATTGGGAAGCGCTACTCCGTTACGTCGCGGCATTGCTGCTAGTTCCCGCCGGCTTATTCGGCGATCTCGGCTTGATTGCCGTGCCGTTGGGGTTAGGCGATCTTACGATAGGTTTGGTGTACATGATCGGTCTACCCAAAGAATTAACGCTCTCGCATTCAGCATTGCTTTTTGACCGGTTGGACTGAATTCAATGGCACAGCAATTGACTTACAAGGACACCCGCAATGATTTTCTTTGAAAAATCAAAACAGGAACTCCTGATTGATTTTCCGACCACACCAGAATATTTTATTCTGGTGGGCAAAAAGCCTGCCGACAAAACTGATGAGCAAAAAGGATAATAAAAAATGACAGTTAGTTTCCAGCTCTTACTAGGGTTAGTGTTTATTAGCTTGGCATATATGGTCGGCGCGGAGGAAGTCACCGCAAAACGCGACGGCATATTGGCCCCCGTTGTTGTGGACGGCGAAACGCTGTTTCAGATACGCGGTTTTAAGGGCTTTACGGCCCAGGTTCGGGCCGACAGAATCGCGGAACGCATAAAGTTTCTGGCTGAAGATCCTTTTCTACTCACCGACAGCATTACCCTGGTTAGTGATGACATAACCACCGATGTCGTGACGGGCGATACCATAATTATGTCGGTGCTGGATTACGATGCCGCCGCCGAAGGTGTTTCTCGGACGGAATTGGCAACCCGGTTAGCGGATAAAATCCGCGCGGCCATCATCAAGTATCGGCAAGAGCACAGTGTCCATAATCTTCTGATTGGAGCCTTATCAGCATTGATTGCAACGGTGTTGCTGGCGGCCTTTATTTACGGGCTAAATCGATTTTTTGAATATTTACGGTATCGGCTGGATGCCGCAATGCGGCGCTGGTTAGACACCACCCGCATCCGTATTTTTGAATTTATCATCGAGGGTGCGCTGATCGCGTCATTGAAGCTATTACGGCTGTTTATTTTGATCGGCGGCTTGTATGTGTATTTCAGTTTGATGCTCAGCTTTTTTCCCTGGACACGCACTATCGCTGAAAGGTTGTTTGACTATGTCATCAAGCCGATCAAGCAAATTGGCGCGGATATTTGGAACGAAATGCCCAATTTGATGTTCCTGCTGATCTTGTTCTTTATCGTTCGCTATATTTTGGGCGTCATGCGTTTCTTCTTTACAGCATTAGAAAATGGCGACCTACAACTTATTGAATTTTATCCGGAGTGGGCGAAACCCACTTACAAGATTTCCCGTTTTTTGATCATCATCTTTGCCATTGTCATTGCCTATCCTTACATTCCAGGATCGAACTCACGGGCTTTTCAAGGCGTATCTATTTTTCTTGGCGTGTTGTTTTCATTGGGCTCGACTTCCGTTGTCGCCAATATGGTGGCCGGTGTGATATTGACTTATATGCGCGGGTTTCGAGTGGGCGATGTCGTTAAAATTGGCGATACCACCGGCAAGGTGTTGGCCGTGTCGCTATTAGTTACGCGTATCCGCACGCCGAAAAATTTGGAAATCACCATTCCCAACTCGCTGCTGATGAGTAATCAAGTCACTAATTACAGCTTTGCGGCCGGTGAAAATCGATTAATTCTTCCGGTCAGCATCACTATCGGTTATGACGCTCCCTGGCGGCAAGTGCATGGCTTATTGCTGCTTGCTGCCGAACGCACCGAGCAAGTGCTGCGCGATCCAGCGCCATTTGTGCTGCAACGTGCGCTGGATGATTTTTATGTCAATTATGAACTCAATGCCTATGTTGGCACGGCGGATAACATGCCCAAGGTGTATTCGGAGTTACATCAGAACATCCAAGATGCCTTCAACGAATACGGCGTGCAAATCATGTCCCCGCATTATGTAGCCGATCCGGAAACGGCGAAAATCGTTGCCAGAGAAAACTGGCGGCAAGCACCTGCGGCGGATGCCGAGCAGTGAAATAATCGGCTAGGGTGGGGAATGTAGAAATTTGTTATGAAGCCCAGAAACAACAACCCCAGGAACAACTATGAATCAATCTCCTGACAATAAGCCATCCGATGATTTTTCGTTAGTACTGGGTGGTCCGCTTTACCAGCTTTTTATTCGTGCTCAACTGGGTACCGATACGCTTGGCTTGGTCAAACGCCGAATCATGGTGTTTTCGTCATTTACCTGGCTGCCGATGCTGTTGCTTTCGGTGTTTGTCGGCAAGGCCGCAGGTGGCGATATTAAAGTGCCATTCCTTTATGACATCGACGTGCATATCCGTTTTCTACTGGCCTTGCCGTTGTTATTGGTGGCGGAACTTGTGGTTCACCAGCGGCTTAGACCGATTGTTCAGCAATTTGTGTCGCGTGGGGTCGTTTCACCCGAAGCGCTACCGCAGTTGCAAGTTATTGCTGGTTCCGCAGGGCGGCTGCGCAATTCCGTGCTTATCGAAGTATTAATGATCACCATGGTATTCACCGGCGGCCACGTTCTCTGGTCAAGTCAGATGGCGCTTGAATCGGCGACTTGGTTTTCGACTTTGGTGGATGGGCAACAGCAGCTTTCTCCAGCCGGGTATTGGTATGCCTATGTCAGTATTCCCGTGTTCCAGTTTATGTTATTGCGCTGGTATTTTCGGTTATTTATCTGGGCGCGATTTCTGTGGCAAGTATCCTGTCTGAATTTGCATCTGGTGCCGACCCATCCCGATCGGGCTGGCGGACTGGGCTTTCTCGCGGGCAGTGTGGCAGCTTTTGTACCGTTACTTCTGGCTCAGGGTGTTTTGCTGGCCGGTATGATTGCCAATCGTATTTTCTATGAGGGCGCAACGCTGCTTACGTTCAAGCCGGAAGTTGCCGCGGCTGTGGTATTTATGCTGTTGCTGGTGCTCGGCCCGCTGAGTGTGTTCGCTTTGCAATTGGCAAAGTGCAAACGGCAAGGTTTGCTTGAGTATGGTGCATTGGCTAGCAGCTATGTGTGTGGCTTCGAGCGCAAATGGCTTCGAAACGCGCCACCGCAGGATGAGCCTTTGGTTGGCAGCGGCGATATTCAATCGCTGAATGATTTGGCCGGTAGCTTTGAAATCGTCGAGGGCATGCGCTTGTTTCCCTTCGGCAAAACTGCGGTGCTGCAAACTGCTATCGTGACATTGTTACCGGTATTACCACTGGCGTTGACCATGATTTCCCTGGAAGACATGGTTAAACAATTACTTGGCATCTTATTGTGATGTGCGTGCAAGATAATTCCGATAGGTAAGATAATTCTGATTTTTGTTTTAACTTAAAGATAATATGGTTTTGCTCTTAAAAAGAGACGAATTGCTTAGGCTTAACCTTAGGGGACCTTGAAAAAGATCAAAAATATTCTTCTTGATGCCCTTTAAGGGTACAAAGAGAGTGGGTTCTCCATCGATAATTTTAATGATTTGAAAAGGAGTAGTTGTCATGACCAAAAAAGAAACCTCCAAAAAACACGCGCATACAGAAAGCGCCGCCATTAACATCGCAGAACCGGTAAAGGTAGATCGACGCTCGCGGGCAGATCGCAAAGCGGACGGCAAATCCATACGTCTGGCGGTGCCGTTATCCAGCCATGCCGATTGGCATGCACCCTCTAATCGCCGTGATCCTATTGAACAACTGATCGAATCCGGTGCCGGGCGCATGGCCAAGCTGTTGCCGATTCGTTATGGCCGAATGCTGCAGTCGCCGTTCGCTTTTTACCGAGGCGCTGCGGCTATTATGGCGGCAGATTTAGCGGGTTTACCGTCCACCGGTATTCGCGTGCAGGCTTGCGGCGATTGCCATTTACTCAATTTCGGTACCTTCGGAACGCCGGAACGGCGGCTGATTTTTGCTATCAACGACTTCGACGAAACGTTGCCCGCACCTTGGGAGTGGGACATCAAACGCCTTGCCGCCAGCTTTGTAGTTGCCGGTCGGAACAATGGTTTTTCCGCCGAAGAAGCGCGTCAGGCGGCACAGGCATGCGTGCGCAGTTACCGCGAGCGTATGCGTGAATTTGCCAAGATGGGCGTGCTGGATGTTTGGTACTTCAGTATCGACGCGGACATGCTGCTCGAAACAATTGAGGACGATACAGCCAGGGCGCGTGCCAAAAAACGTGCGGCCAAAGCTCATGACCGCGATGTACTGGATGAGGATTTTCCCGAACTGGTCACTTTCGAGAACGGCGTGCATCGTATTCGCGATAATCCACCGCTGATTTTTCATCTCCAGGACGAGGACGATAAGGTAATTGAAGAGCGTGTGCGCGAAGCTTTTGAGCGCTACCGTAGCACATTGGCGGAAGACCGCCGACTACTGCTGGATCGCTATGAACTTAAGGACATCGCTATTAAAGTAGTTGGCGTCGGCAGTGTCGGCACACGTTGCGCCATTATGCTTATGATGGGCGGGGCAGACGATCCGTTGTTTCTGCAGGTCAAGCAAGCGCAGGCTTCGGTGCTGGAGCCGTATGCCGGCAAGAGCATCTACTCCAACCACGGGCAGCGCGTGGCGATGGGCCAACGGTTGATGCAGTCGGCAACGGATATTTTTCTCGGTTGGACAGAGACCGATCAAGGTAACCATTTCTATATCCGGCAAATGCGCGATATGAAAATTAAGCCGCAGGTCGAATTGTTTGGGCCGGGAGTGATGAATCAATATGCCGAAATCTGTGGTTGGGCGCTGGCGCGTGCTCATGCGCGTTCCGGTGATGCGGCGAAAATCGCCGGATACTTGGGTAAGAAGGAGGACTTTGATGTGGCGCTGGCGGATTTTGCCGAGGCGTATGCCGATCAAAATGAACTGGATCATCAGGCCTTGGTTAAAGCGGTCCAGGAAGGCCGTTTGGAGGCATATATTGAACGGTAGTTGTTAATCGGATAATTCAAAATAGTAAATTTAATCCTTAATTAGGAGATAGCAATTGAAAACAAACCGTCAATCAATAACCAGACATTCCGTTAAAGTGGGCATGTTGATAAGTGCGATAGCTGTGCTGCCAGCGTGTTCTACGGTTCAGAAAGAAACCAATGCAGTGAAATCTCTTGCCGTGCAACCGGCAGCAGATGCAGGATTTATTGAGCATCCCGAACTTCAAAGCAGGCCGACGGATTTGCCGTTTCAAAAGGTGTGGATCAAACCCGGCTTTGAGAAATCCGGATATCAAGAATTGGTTGTCGCGCCGGTGAATACTCAGTACATGCAGCAAATGGATTGGCTTCATCAATTGAGTTCCGCCAGTTTGCTCGGTGGTGTCCAAAAAGACATCGAAGAACTTGCGCAGTATTTTCACGAGCAAGTGGTGAATGAATTCAAGCACGATCCCCAGCATCGCTTCCAGGTCATAGAGCTTGCGAGCCAGCACCGACAACCGGCCCTGCGTCTGGAACTTGCGCTGATTGAGATCAACCCTTCGCAGCCTGCTTTGCATGCAGCCGGTTGGTTGATACCGGGTGGCGGCACGGCTGCCGGTGTTGTTAACCAGCGTCGAGCTGCTTTTGAAGGCCGACTGCGCGATTTGCAAACCGGTGAGGTGGTTGCTACTTTCGCCGACCGTGACATGCAGGACGCCGGCCCACTTGATCTGACCCGCCTGACTTGGTACGGCCCCGCTAAAGGCATTATGGATCAGTGGGCGAAGCAGTTTGTGCAAATCGCTAATCGCAAACCTGGTGAGGTAGTGACCGATCCGACCGCGTTTACTTTGAGACCTTTCTAAGAAAGTAAATTAAATCGTTCGCTGAGCGGAGTCGAAACACACTAATGGTTAGCCAATTGGTTTCGGCTTCGTTCAGCCCAACCTAACTTTTACGACTCGCTCTACTATTAAGAAAGGGAGCGATTGATGTCAGCGACTATTTGCCAAGCCAATGAAATTAGGAGAATCACAATGAAAACAAAGCATATCAGTCGGGTCGGAGATGTCCCACTGGGTTTGCTCGGTGCCGTGTTGTTGATGGGGCCCGGTTCAGATGCTTATGCGTTAGGACCGGTCGAGGTACCGCCAACTTGGGGTGGCGATTTGTCGTCACGGCAACGACTGACAGGCGATTGGGGCGGTACGCGCGATGAACTTGGTAAGAACGGCGTGGTGTTGGACGCAGAAATGATGTTACTACCGGGCGGCGTTGTCACCGGTGGCCGAGACACCAATGCCGAGTTCTGGGGTAACGTCGATTACACGTTAAATCTGGATACCCAGAAGATGGGGCTGTGGCCGGGTGGTTTCTTCAAATTTGAAGGGGTGTCCAGCTTTGGCAACACCCTTTATAACGATGTCGGTGCTTTTGTGCCCAGTAATGTAACCACCTTATTTCCGGGTGTTAACCAAGCAGACAGTGGCTTGATGCAGGCGAACTACACCCAATTTTTAAGCACTAAGTTTGGCTTAGTGATGGGCAAAATGAGTTTGTTAGAATTTACGCCGACCGAGTTTTATGGCAATTATCACAATCAGTTCATGAACTCGGCACTAAATTTTTCCATGTCTAATGCGCTGGTGCCTCTTTCGGCGTATGGCGGCGGCATACTGTTTTTGCCGACCAAAGATGTCACGCTGATGGCCCTGGCGTTGGATGCGAGCGGTAAGCCGTCAGAGAATGATGTCAGCAAGGCTTTTGATGAAGGCGCAACGGTGCTCAGTGCCGCCAAAGTTAATGTCAAACCGTTTGGATTGGTGGGGCATCAAAGTCTGACTGGTGTCTGGAGTAATAAGACCCGCTTGTCGCTGGATCAAGATCCCAGCAATGTGGCCCGCACGCTCTTGACCGAGCGCTATCCTCGCCTCGGTAACCCCGGGCCGATTTTAACGCAAATACTCGAGAGATTTTTCCCGCAATTATTAGTCCCGGTCCAGCCTTTAAACCGTAAAGACAACACCTGGGTGATCAATTACGCTTTTGATCAATATTTATGGCAGCCTGAGGGCGATTCGAAACGGGGCATCGGTCTGTTCTTTAACTTTGGCGCTACCGACGGCAATCCAAATCCGGTCCAATACAGCTACATGATGGGCATTGGCGGCAAAGGACCGTTTCAGAGCCGTTCGCATGATAGCTTTGGCATTGGCTGGGCGCGTACCCAGTTCAGCGATCAGTTTGTGCCCTTACTTCGCGAGCGCTTAGGTCTGGGGCTCGACCACGAAGATGCCGTTGAAATGTATTACACCGCCGCAGTGACGCCTTGGTTGAGTGTGAGTCCTAATTTGCAAGTGATCAATTCGGGCTTGAGCAAAGTGCTTGATCAGAATAACGGGCTGAAAAATTTGGACACATCAGTCGAAGCAAGCTTGCGTATGACTATCCAATTTTAAGCCTCCCTCATACAGCAATTAAGTGGGATAAAAATTATGAAGAAAAGTTCTAGTTTTAAAGTAAAAGCCGGCTGGCTGTTGTCATCTGTTGCTATCACCGTGCTGCTATCGGGCTGCGCAGGGATTGGTAAGGGCGTTGCGGAAGCCCTTTTAGAAAAAACCGAAAATGAAGACACACGGCAATGCCAGGTGTGGGGGAAATCCTTTACAGGCGTTGAGCCTGGGCTGATCAAAAAGCAGGGCAAAACCAAGGTGTTGTTCGTGCATGGCGTTGGCGATCATGTACCGGGCTATACCACTCAGTTTTTGGAGAAATTAGCCAAGGAACTCAATCTAAACATGCGCACGGAAGGCCAGAAAAACATTACCTTATCCGCACCATTGGTTCCAGGCAAAGAGCTAGGTAATTTGCGAATTACGCATTTGTTCAATGAGCAAAATGGTAAAGACCTGACTTTTTATGAACTGACGTGGTCGGAAATTACCCGTAAAGAAAAGGAATTGTTGTCGTTCGATACCTCCGGCGAATACGATTTTCGGCGCGCAAGAATCAACGCCATGCTGAAAAAATTCAGTAATGACACCGGCCCCGATCCCGTTATTTATCTGGGGCATAGCCGCGAGCCCATTTTAGCGGCGTTCGGGCAGTCGTTTTGTTGGATGGCGACAGGCGATTACAATGATCTTCCCGATAGCGGCACGCATGCATGTACCGGTCTGAATGATTCTAATATCAAGTATATTGCCAATGACGACTATGTTTTGATTTCTCATAGTTTGGGTAGTCGTATCGCTATTGACGGTATGCAGCGTATTGCCCACATCATGGCGAATGTTAACCAATACGCCGATCCAAGTAAGAAGCTGGAAATCACTGAAAAATCAATCCAGGCGCTACAAAATAAGCACATACCTATTTATATGTTATCTAACCAGTTGCCGATGCTGCAATTGGGTAGAGAATTGCCTGAAGTAGTTGGACAAGAAGCAAGTTATTGCCAACCAAATGGGGCTAACTATAACCATCGTATGGTTAAACAAACGGAAATAATTGCCTTCAGTGATCCTAACGACTTGTTAAGTTATGGCATACCGCCCGGATTCACTGATAAATATCTTGATTCAAGACTGTGTACCACCGTTACCAACATCAATATTAACGTCGCAAAAATTATGGATGCCTTTGGTATAACTGATATGGCCAATCCAATGGCGGCCCATATCGGCTATGACACGGATGATCGAGTAGTTGCATTAATTGCCAAAGGTATCGGAAATCCGGCGGCGGCACAGTTAGTTAAAGATCGCTGTGACTTTACTAAGGAAGTTAAGTGAGCGGAGCCTAGAGAATTTCTTGGCTGATTTTATAGGGCCTCTTATGACAATAATTCGATTCTGCAGAGCCATTGCTATCGGTTTGATCTGCCATATCGGCTCTGTATCGGCTCAGAATGATGCGACCGAGTTGGCTAAACAAGATCAAAATCCGTTTACGCGGTTTAGTAAATTGATGGTCGAAGACAACGCGCAAATGGGTTTTGGTCCTGATAAAGACGTTTTGAATTATCTAAGGGTTCAGCCAATGGTGCCCTTTGAATTAAACGACGACTGGAGCCTCATTACCCGTTCGGTGATTCCGATTGTGCATTTGCCGTTTCCCCAGCAAACCGATGGCTTGGGTGATGTCGCCTTACAATTTTTACTGACGCCGAATAAAACCGGCCAGTTTCTTTGGGGCGTTGGGCCTACGTTAGTTACACCCACCGCCACTGAAAAAATGCTCGGTACTGGAAAGTGGGCTGCAGGTCCTCTTTTGGGTGGTGTTTACATCAATGGGCCATGGGTTTTTAGCACTGTTGCCTCAAATGTTTGGTCGTTTGCCGGTGACGGGAGTCGAAGGGACGTCAATACTATGTCCCTGCGTCCAACCATTAACTACAACCTTCCAAATGGCTGGTATTTGACCAGCTCCCCGTCAATCATTGCGGTGTGGGGAGAAACACAGACTAATCGATGGTTGGTGCCGGTGGGTGGCGGTGTTGGTAAAGTTTTTTCGCTGGGCGATCAACTGTTGAGTACCTCGTTAGAGAGTTACTACCATGTCGTATCGCCAACCATTGGCCCTGATTGGCAACTTCGTTTTCAGGTTACCTTGTTGTTTCCTAAATGAACATTTAATCAGCCAGGTACGCGTTACTCTCAACCCTTAATAAATTGGAGCATAGGTACTGTTAACGGTTTGGAAATGGCGCAGTCAGTGACCGTCAGGCAATTTTTGGAGGCAGGAAATTTATGACTAATCCGCTTGTTACCCGAAGACAATTACTGTCTGGCGCCTGTTGCGTTGGCTTGGGAATGGCTGTTGGTGTTGCCGCCGAAACGCCTGCACCTAGTGTTGTTGATGTGGAGCCTTATCCTCAAAACGCCAATGAAGCACTGGCACGGTTGAAGCTTGGCAATCAACGTTTCATTGATGACCAACCGCGTCATGCGCATGAAAAGGCATCCTGGCGCAGTTTGCTGGTCGAGAGCCAAAAACCTTACGCGACCATTCTTGGTTGCAGCGATTCACGTGTGCCGCCGGAGCTTATCTTTGATGTGGGCTTTGGCGATCTCTTCACCATTCGGATTGCCGGTAACATTATTGCGGAAGATGTGATTGGTTCTTTGCAATATGCGGTGGCGCATCTTCATACCCATTTGGTGGTTGTTATGGGGCATGAAGGGTGTGGCGCAGTGACCGCGACTGTGGAGGAGATGCTGAGTAAAACCAAGGAACTCGAGCACATCGAATCGCTGATTAAATCGATCAAGCCCGGACTAAAAAAACTCAATCTAAAACAAGACCGGGACAGCTTGCTGCGCGCCGCCGTAGAGGCAAATGTGCGTTGGTCGATGCGGGAATTGCTGGCGCTTCCGGGAGCAAAACGGGCCTTGCGAGACAAACGGGTGGCCTTAATCGGGGCTGTTTATGAATTAAACACCGGGCATGTGCGGTTTTTGGGGTAATTGAATGCTGAAAATTTTGAAGATATTGCTGTTGGTATTAACGCTTATAGGAACTACCGCCTGGGCTGTGTTAGCCATTTATTTTGGTGATTCTCAAAGCAGTAATTTACAAACTGGGGTAGCAGCTGCCGTGGGTTTATTTGGTCTGGTGACCTTGGTAAGTCTAGGGTTTGCTAACTGGCGCAAGCGTTTATTGATAGTTTATGCAGTGTTGTTTGTGGCGATTTTGAACTGGTGGTTTGCCATTAGTCCATCCAATGAGCGGCAATGGCAACCGGATTTAGCCAAATTACCTTACGCCACTTTCGATGGTGATTTGGTAACCGTTCATGATATTCGCAACTTTGATTATCGCAGTGAGTTTGGCTACACACCCGCCTATTACAGCAAAACCTTCGATATAAATAAGCTTGATGGTATTGATTTATTTGCGGTGTATTGGATGGGGCCAGCTATTGCGCATACGATCGCAAGTTTTAGTTTCGGCGATAAAGATCATTTGGCGGTTTCTATTGAAGCCCGCAAAGAATTGAATGAAGGCTATTCCACAATCAAAGGTTTTTTTCGTCAATATGAACTGACCTACATTGTGGCTGACGAACGCGATGTCATTCGCCTACGCACTAACTACCGTAAAGATCCCATTGAAGATGTGTACCTCTACCGTTTAAAAGCGCCTCAAGAAAATGCTCGTCGCTTGTTTCTTGAGTACATTGAGCAAATCAATGAATTGCACGACAAGCCGGCTTTTTACAACACCTTATTGGACAATTGCACGACTGCTATTTGGTTAAATACTCGTGTCAACCAAGATCATTTACCGTTTTCCTGGAAAATTCT
>Ga0208625_100158_pt1 | contig 17322 bp, 22 predicted proteins | sample LakWasMeta8_HOW4_2_FD_183858 | JGI IMG/M metagenome (GOLD analysis project Ga0208625, IMG submission 183858) | Freshwater sediment methanotrophic microbial communities from Lake Washington under simulated oxygen tension - Sediment Metagenome... | ecosystem: Environmental > Aquatic > Freshwater >... | reverse complement strand
CCGCAGCGGGCCGGTTGCCCTGGCCGCCGCCGGTCGGGCCGCGCCGGGTTCCTGTCGCCGGGTCGCCGCCGGGTCGCCGGCCAACTCACAACAACCTTCGCCGCCGGCGGGTCGCCGCGGTCGGGCCGGTCGGAGTCGGCCGCAGCGGGCCGGTTGCCCTGGCCGCCGCCGGTCGGCTGTCCTCGATCGTTTGTATCTTTTAGATACACTTTTCCATCGTCGCCGATCGGGCCGCACCGGGTTCCTGTCGCCGGGTCGCCGCCGGGTCGCCGGCCAACTCACAACAAGCTTTGCCGATCGGGCCGGTCGTCCAGGCCTTCGTCGGTCTGGGCCGGTCGGGGTCAGATTGCACTGACAACAATGACGCGCAAGATAAGACAGGGAAGTCTTATCTTGGCGGGTCAAACCGGGCGCTCAACTAAAAATTAACCTTCTCAGTTTTCAAAAAATCCCAAAATATCCTTGTGCCGTTTATCGGACTCAGTATGCACATAGAGGGAAGTGGTGGCCAAGCTGCTATGCCCAAGATTTTCTTGTATTGTCGCGAGCGATATGCCGCCGGCGACCGCATGAGTCCCATGGGTGTGACGCAGCCAATGGGTGCTCGCAGATTTGAGTTTTTCCGCGGCTGACGGATCGGATTCACCGATAAAATCTGCAACTTCTTTAAAGTAGTCTTTCAAGCTTTGATACAAAGCGGAATCAGTGATACCGGATTGAGGATTGTGACGAAGGCTACCAATAAGGGGGGTGTCACCAGGGGCGCGACCAATGGGGCTCACTCCCCGGAATTTTAACTGTGAATTGATCAGTGTGAGCGTTTTGGGCGGAATCGGCACTGTCCTTTCAATTTGGCCTTTGCCGATCACAGAAAGCCACCATTGCTCACGCGTGGATGAACCTTTGTTTTCCAAATCGCCGGCTTTTGCGTTGACCATTTCGCTTAACCTGAGTCCTGTCGAATAGCCGAACAAGAGCACAAAATGTAGGCGGGCGTAATGAGCGCGCTTTGCCGGGGAAAGGTTGTGATCTTTCGTTTTAAGATCTGCGTAGTCGGTTATCTGTTGCCAAGTATGTAAGGGGATAAATCGGCTTACTTCCTTGACTCTTTTTCTTTGCGGACGTTTAAAGGCTGTATAAGGGTTGTGCCTTAAATAGAGTTGGGACACGAGCCATTGGAATAGGCCTCCAAGTATGATCTCAGCTTGTCTGATACTGGCTTTTGTGAGGCCGCCTTTAAATGGCCTCCACTCAATAGAGTTACGCGGCCGAGGCGTTTGAGATACCCATAACTCTTTCGGTTCGGGATCAGCAAGAAACCTCCGGTAGTCTTTGCAATCAGTAACGGTTATGGATGAAAATGCTTTTTTCTTTTGATACAGACACCACAGAAAAAATCGCTCTGCTTCTTTTCGGTAGGTACGGAAAGTTTGAGGTCGCTCATCATATAAATCCAACCAGGCCAGAATGGCTTCATAATCATTGGACACGTCGATCGCACATTGCGCGGCAGGAACCCGATTACTTCCATTTTCCCCTGTTAGAGCCAACGGCAAAACCAGCATTTCGAGCGGTGCAACGCCGGCCCGTTTTACAAGCTCCGTCCCAGCCTCCGGCTTGTCCAGCTGGAGGACAAGAGACAAATCCGGCTCATGGCGTTTAAGAAAGTCATGAATGTTGTTGGCAGTTTTGGATCCGAACCTGGGAATGGATTTCCACCATCCTTCACCTCGATCATTGATAAAGCGGCTCATGTCGAGGATTGATACGACCTTTAACTTTTTGAAGATTTTGGCTGTCTCTGTGGAAAACCACAAATCGAGGGAATCGTCCGGCTTAGGCTTCGGGTCTGGATGGGATTGTAAAATCTGAAGCGAAACCAGCGCTTTTTTCATCCATGCGTCATTGTGTTGCCGTTCTTCACGCCAGATTTTCTCATGCTCCTTTAAGCTCAACAGCCTGGCTTTATCGGCCAGCGACTTGACTATCCCTTGCATGATGCATGCAGAATGTTCAAGGGAGGCCTCGTCAAAATAGAGTTCACTTATGTCTTTCCAGGCCATCCCCTGGACCCAACCGCGGATCGCGGCCTGTTCTTCTATGGTCAGCATTTTTTATTTAACCGCAGCGGTCAAGCCGAGTGCATCACCGAGGTCGCGCCATTCTGTCCAGTCACTTTGGGCGCCGTATTTGCGATACACACGAGCTGCGACCCTTTCGATATCGCGTAGCCTTTCAATCTCCCGTGCCGCATCTTCCGCTACACCCAAATCAAGTTCATAATCTGCTATTCCGGGGCCCCGTAATCTATTTACGATATCTGCCATTCTGTTTGTCATGCGTTAGACCCATGTTGGTTTAAAAATTTATTCGAAGGGTGAGGGTTTAGTGCTGGATTTTAACCACAGCTTTTCTCTCTGAATTATTGTCGATCGAGAAATCCGCCTCAAATTCAATTGGCCTTGATGCTTCTTGTTCGCACAAACATTCGTCTGGTAGCATAGTTTGTTTTTCTTCCTCGGGCAGTCGAAGCCATTCTTCACCCACCGGCCGCAGGCATTTTGCATCTCCATCGCATCGGCATTGCTCGAAGACTTTCAGCTTCTTTGCTTCTTCCGCTTCGGCTTGGCGTTTCTCTTCTTGTTTGACCCGCTCCCAGACTGCCTCATAGCTAACCTGAGGCCCATTTAAGTCAACGAGAGTTTCGTCCCCATCTTTGACTTGTGCTAATCTCAATAGCGACAGGCATGCAGCAATGATTATTTCCGAGGCCTGATCCTGATCCCATTTCTATCCAGTGAGAGTGGCATAGTCAGTTCTGAGCGGATTGAACAACTCTCGCAATTCCCATTCTCTTACGCCTACGTGCTGATAATAGCGGGCCAATGCATTAATCACGCAGTCAACCATATCAGATACGCGAATAGAACTCGGGTAAGCGCCGGAATAGAGGGCCATCGCGAATCTGACGTTGTCTTTAGGGGAGAATCCAGCATCGGCAATGGCAATCTCTTTGCTGGCCAACCAAAGAAATCGATCTAATCCTTCAGGTTTGTACGGGGTTTTATTGTTATTGCTAATGATAATCGTTTGCATGTTATAAATCCTATTTTTTGGTTTCTTTCGTTTTTCTTTGCCGTTTCACCAGCCCCTGTAGCGCCTTGTTTTTTTCTTTCTCCACGGCTAGTTTCTGTTCAGAATCGGCCAGCTTTTCCTTCATCAGCTCCAGTTCAGATTCCAGTTTGGATTGCCGTTTCAGGCTTTCCCCGACTTTGTTTAAAAACTCACTGTGCCGTGTTTGCAGATTACTCTGTTCAGTTTTGATCGCTTCAATATGACGCTGCAACCGGGAAACCTCTTTTTCATGCAGTTCCCGAAGCGCATTTTTCTCTTGCTCGATCCGGTTAAGATGCCAAATATGTTCTTTTTCGAATCGATCTTCCCACTCCAGTGTTTTCGATTCCATTGCTGTCTTAGCCTCGACAAGCGCCCCTTCTGCCCTGGACAGGGACTGTCTTTCCAATGACAAGGTTGTTTCGAAGGCTTGAAGCTTATCTTCGAGCCGAGATCGCTTTTCTTCAAGCGCCTGGATATTACCGGTTTTTAGCTGGATTTCGGCCTGCATGCGTTCTTTTTCTGCATCCCATGACCTCTGCTGTTCAGCGATTGATTTTTCTAGGGATTGGATCGAGACCTTCCATTCTGTTTCTTTTTTAGCCAATTCCATTTGGCGATCCTGATACGCTGATTCCGATTTCTCAAGCGCGATCTTCCAGACTGATTCCACCGCATCGATTAATGCTGTTGGTATTTCCGGGTTCCGTATCCTATCAATATGCTTTTTGGCAAAATGCAAAGTCCAGTCATCGATCGCCTTTTTGATCGTGTTCGGGCTGTTGACGCCAATGCGCGACCGAATTGAATCGATCGTCGGGAATCGGCTTTCTTCTTCCAGCACGCGGTCGCAGCATTCGTAGGCTAAAGCATAGGTTTTATTTATTTGGCCCATTCTGTATTTTTCAAATAGTTGTACAAATCAAAGTTCAGTTGCAGGACCTTTTTAGATCGGGTCGCCGCCACATAGAGAATATTCAACTCTTCCTCGATTTCCTTCAGCACTGATTTGGCTTCAATCGGATTCAACTTGGAAAAATCGGGCAATTCGCACAGCTCGATGAAATCGTCATTCAAGGCCACGTGGTCCCACTCGAGTCCTTTGGCGCGGTGCGCGGTCGACAGTGAAATTCTGGCATTTTCCATTGAAGACGCCGCGCCTTCTTTGCGGTTGATTTGATCGATGATTTCCGGAATCGAATCGCCGTATTCCTCGACGATTTTACACCGGGGCTTAAGCTCTGCGTCCTCGATTTCCTCGACGTAGGTTTTTAGCGCATTAAAATCGAAGAAAGTTCGGATAAACGGGTCTTTGATCTGGCTAAAATCGTTATTCCACAAGTGGTAGACATCGAGAATCTGGTCGAATCGGTACGCTTCGCTGCCGCCGACATGCCACCAGGATTTAGCTTCTCTCAAGGCCATGGCCGTGTGCGCAAAGACGCCGGCATTGGTCCGGCACAGGAGGGTTTTGTTTTCATGTTCGGGGATGTTGCCCACATGGTCCATGGCTCCCAGTCCTCGCACTGGATGGGTTTCGCCTTTGATTGCCAATATCGCATTGGCAACTCTAGCGATATTCGGGCCAAACCGAAAAGAGCCCGTCAAATAGAATTCCTTTCCTCCACTCTTTACCGCGAATCCCAAGGCATTCTTCGCTTTCCGCCAGGCATAGATTTGTTGGTGGCCGTCGCCGACTAGAACTTTCTTGGCGGATTGTTTAAACAGGATCGACATCAGTACCGGGTTCGAATCCTGCGCTTCATCGATAACGATCCAGGGATAGTCGAGTACGGGATTGGAAAGCTGGAATACCTTCAGATACATGTCGTGCGTAGCACCGATGGAGGTATCGTGCTCATCAATCATTTTCGCCCAGAGCATTTTGGTGAAAGCGATAATGATATGTTCGACATCCTGGCTTTTAAGACCGGGCATCATTTTCTCGACGATCTTGTATTTGTCGGACAAATGCTTATCTGTTATCTCCCTATCGACACTATACAGAAATTTTGTCAGTGTTTCGATCAGAATACTCGCGAAAGCCAGCTTGTTATTCCAGTTCACAATAAAACTGCCGGTTTTCTCCAGTTCGCTTTCTAAAGATAACCCTTTGTCGACCTCGTAAGGTTTTAGGTTATTAACCAGTTTGTGCTTATATTTGTGGCCTACCGAGGGCCAGGCCAGAGAATGAGAAGTTACGCATTTTACAAAAGTACCGCGAAACTTTTTTGCGGCCTCGACTTGCACTGCTTTGTTAAAGACGATATACAGAATTCTAAGATGGCTGCGTCTTTTTGCGAAACCTTGAAGCAGGGTAGTTTTTCCTGTGCCGGCAAAGGCTTTAACCACGATGAGAGGGTGGTCACAATCAATTGCATCGGCTTGTTCTGGTGTGAGCGTCATTATTTCTACTCTAAATGAAAGTATTCTTTCATGAGGTCTAAAAGATGCAAGGAAGGAGCAGAGCGTTATCTTTAACGCTCTGCTTAAAGAGGTAACTGGAAATTAGCCGAGAGACCCTAACTGCCCCATAAAACTTTTTCTTTTAGCCTCCGCCTTGCCTTGCTTTTGCTGATCATTTTCCTGACTTTCTTGATCTTCTTTGAGTAGGGTTTTCTCTTGTTCTCCTGCCAGAGCGATTTCGTTGCGGTTGGTTTTTAGGAGGTCTTCCTCTTTTACTGGATGGGGCGATAGCGGTTCCTCTCCTTTTATTACCGGAGGGGAAGTCATTAAGTTGAGCCCGGATGATTTCAGGCGCAAGCCTTCTGCGGCAAGGTTTCTGGCCTCGCCAGCCCGGCGCCGCGAGCCGATTTTAGAGAGGTATTGAAACAGCTCATGATCCATCGTTGGATCGATCATTAGATTAATTCTTATCGGGTCCATATCAGTTCTCGCTTTGTTTAACTCTTTCTGCGCCGGCCAAATAGAAACCCTTCACGTTCGAATAGACGCCATGGTCCGGCATAATTATTTCTCGGTCGTTTAATAATTTCTTAAGCACTGATTGGTAACAGTGGCCGCCCCCGCCGACCAAGACAATCACGTCGATATCGTCGAGAGTTCCAACACTGCGTAACATAGATTGGATGGAGTTGGTGATATACCCCTCAATACGAGGAATAAAATGGCTGAAATCGTAAGGCTTACCCTGGATTCTCGTTTTGTAGCCATTGCGTATCCCTTTATCGACCATATGGTAATCGGAAAACGGAACGCCGCGCTCCTCGCCGATAAACTGGGTTAGTTTTTCTAAAATTAAAGACATACCTCCCGGGCAGCTTCCGCTTCTTTCGTCGAGAAGTTTCAATCCCCGGCAAACCAGCCAGTCTACCGTGAAATACCCAACATCGATAGTCAGGCTTTTAAGATCAGACAGATCTTCAATATCATCATTATCAAAAAAATAATGAATGAAACCGCCAATGGGCTGAGGCACAATCCAAACCTCTTTGACATTAATTTCAAAGCCATCGGGATATTGGTGAATTCCATTCAACCTCTGTTCCATATGCTCTTTGTGCTGGGAAAAGTAATTGACAGGTAATCCTGAAACTAATAAATCGATATTTTGCTCTTGCAAATACCTTAAGCCGCCTCGGTACAGGGCCAAATGCTGCGGGGTGAAAATGAAGTCAGTCAGCAGGGTACGTCCTTGGTCGTCCCTGGCTGAGAGTGTATCGAGCGCGTCTTTTCCGACCAAGTAGACATTTCCGCCGCTCTCGACTTCCACTAATTCTCTCTTCGCCATGACGCCTGCGCCCTTGTCAACACCAGTATGAAGAGACGCTATTGATGGAAAATGCTCACACTTAAGCGCGCTTGGAACATCGCCACCGCGGCATATTTTTGTATTTCCGTACCCCACATCGATCGCTCTAACTATTTTCTTACTCACAATATACTCCTAAAATTAATAATAAAACCTTAAACGACTTCTTTAAACTTATTGCGACTTCTTTTGTGTCTGCGTGTGTTTTTATGACTTATTTCGACGCACGGAATAATTCCGTTGTAAGAGTTTTTTGACTTTGTCGGAGTCGGTATACGTTCAAAAAACCCTACCGGACTTCAAATAACTTATATCGACTTCGGATAATGTCATCCTCTTCGACATCAATGGGCTTTTTCAAAGCTTTTTAAAGTTCAAATAAGTTGTGGAGAATAATGCCCTATTCGTCGGAATATTTCAGTATCAAAAAACATCAAAAATTGACGTATTTCACTGTAAAACTCATCTTGATTGACAATCTCCAGAAAACCATTGAGAATTAGCCCCGCTAATGTGTGGGTCTAGGGCTGGATTCGTGCAGCGCTGTTAGCTCGACAGGATAAAACTTGAGCCATCAACCCCAGTCTTGGTTTCTATTGATTTAGATTCAGCAGGATGCTACTGGGCAACCCTATTGAAATTTTTGGTGTCGGCCGTCATTTGCATAGTGGATGACAGTCTAATTCTTTGTTTTTAAACGGCCATTGCTACGCAATGCGACGTCTCGGCATTTTTTTGCCTTTCCTTTTCATTAAATTCCATTCCGGAACCTCCGCGGTCCATGTGATCCGCATTATCATTCCTTGTCAGCCATCAATCTTATGGTTCGGCAATTTGAGAGCGCTATAGCGCCTTTCTCCTCCGGCTAACCCATCTCTTCAGATCGGTTAAAAATGCCGCGCGGAACGACATCTCACAGCCAAAAAAACTGCTTTTTTGGGCTTCATGCCCATTAAAAATTTGCTTTTTCTGGCTCTTCTAAAACATAGACACTTTCAGATACGGCAATTTTTGCAAAAATTCCTATTTAGAATCAGCGATCTATCGACGCTCTCTTCTCAACATTCCGCGAGGAAAAGTTGGGATTTTAGTTAAAAATCTGTTTAGGACCGGCAGTGCCTGGCGTCGCGTTTGGACGACCAGCCCGATTGACCACCACCGCGAGATGGATTCTTAACCCCATTTTTCGCCTCGCGCGGCGAATAGAAAATAGCGCATTGATGTTTCCACTTTTGTGCACCTTGCTGGGAGGTTTGTCCCGTGCATGCATCGCTCACCGTCGTAAGAACTGGTCCGCACAAAAAGAGGCATCCGGGGGATTTTTGAATTCCTTTCTGAATGATCAGACCGGAATCGTAGTTCCCCAACGTGGGCCGGTTTTGCCTGCTTACGACGTTAAAAGATTTTTAGGACACACCGGCCCCATTCCCAAGCCCTCCAGTCAGGAGGGTTTCGGCATGGGGTTGTAACCCATCTTACTGATAAATATGGAGAAATTTATGAACACTGATTTACAAAAACCTGCCAAACCTCTGATTCCTGTTTTCACCACGGAAATCGGCGGCGAGCCAACGCAAGCCGTGGATGCGCGTGAACTGCATGGATTTTTAGTCGTGGGGAAGAAATTTACGGACTGGATAAAAGATCGGATCAACGAATATGGATTTGCTGAGGGCGTAGATTACGTTTTGATTTCCCAAAATGGGGAAATCAAAACCGGTCGCGGCGGTAATCGTCGGTCAATCGATTACCATCTGTCGCTCGACATGGCCAAAGAATTGGGCATGGTGGAAAAGAACGAGCAGGGACACCTGATCCGCCGTTATTTAATCGACTGTGAACGCGCAGCCCTTCAGGCTACCTCAGCTCCGGCCAGGATTGAAAATATCCAGGACCTCAACGCCATCCTGCCGCCGCATTTCCATCTGGAAAATAACAGCGAATTCGCGATTCAAGCGAACGCGCGGATGCTGTTCTGGACGCTGGAAAAACGGGACAAACTGCTGCACCCGAGTATTGATCGGGATTTGCTGTTTCTGGTCACGCTGGATATCCACCGCTCAGTCAAGGCCGAATTGATTCAGGATGCGCTGTCCAAATTCCCTGGCTCCTGCCCTATGAGTGACGCGGACCTGCTCGCGTTTATCAAAAACTGGCGCCCGTCATTCGCGCCCGAGGTGGACTGATGGCCAATTTCGGGATCGGCTCCAGGAACATGCTCGACGCCGGCCGGATGGTGTTGCGTGAGAGGTCGCGCAATGGCTTTAAGACGCAGGACGACTATATCGATCGGTGGCGACTATTTTGTGTTTACGCGAAAGACCGCGGCGTGACCAAAATGGAAAATGTGGACAGGGATTTCGTGATCGGTTACGGCCGACATTTGCAAGATCAGCTGGAGGCCGGCACATACCGTAGCGCGTCGGCACCGAAGAATTATCTTTCTGCGGTCAACTGTGTGATGAAGCTTGCCACCCAGGGAGAATGGAAGACTGTACGCCCAGGGTCAGATTGTGGCATCGAGCGAAGAAAATATATCCCAAAGACAACAAAATCCATTTCTGAAAACAAACATGCGCAGGTGCAAGAGAATGTTGGAGACAGAATATCGCATTTGCTCGCATTGCAAAGGGAGTTTGGCCTTCGCTTCAAGGAGAGCTGCCTTCTCGACCCGAAAGCCGCACTGAAGCAAGCTGAGAAATACGGTTTTATTTCAGTGAAAGCCGGAACAAAGGGCGGCAGGCCGCGGCATGTTCCTTGTACTGAGAGTGGTAAACGCATACTTGAGCAAGCCGCTAAAATCCAGAACGGAAAATCCATGGTGCCGGATAAGATGAGCTACATCAAATTCCGTCAGGAATGCTATGCGCAAGCTCAGATAGCCGGATTCAATTTTCATTCGGAGCGGCATGCCTATGCTCAGAACCGGTACCGCGAATTAGTTAATGCTCCGTCACCGATCGAGGCCGGATGGGAACACAAGGGCAGAATTGAAAAACTGTCCGAACATCTTGCTATTCCTTTTGATGAAGCGAAGGATCTCGATAGAAGGGCCAGGTTGAGAATATCGATAGAATTAGGCCATTCACGCGTGGAGATTTCGAATGCTTACCTGGGTTGAAGAATTAAAGTCGCATACTCACAATTATGTCAGGCGTGGAGGAAAGCAGAACCGAAAGAAGCAGGTTTCGCTGATCGTCAATTTTTTGGAGTTTACTGCGTCTCAAGAAAATTTTGTATCCATCAACCGTTTAGGAAATCGTCATGTGATAAATTTTTGGAAGGCTCACAGAGATTTACCGGAAAAGACGGCCTACGATTATTGGCTGGGTATCTGCAAATTATGGGAATGGATTGGCAAGAATGAAAAGCCACCAAAGCCGAATTATTTCTCAATCCAAGAAAAAGAGGCCGGTTAAACAAAAAACGGACGGATTGCAGAATGCAAATCTAGGCATTATAAATGCCAAGCAAAAGCTTTTCCGCTGTGGCTAGCGGTAAAAACAGAATTTTGGGCAAACTGTTAAGCGGCCTGAACCCGTGGTACTGATAAAAAGCCACGGCTTGCTCATTCTTGGCGTCGACCAATAAAGCAAAACAAGCCGGAGCAGCAATAGCTTTTAGGGCGGCGTCGGCCAACAAGGCTTTTTAAGCCACGCCCTTGAAACTTCTGATCCACCGCCAAGCGCCCAATGCGCACAACAGGCATAGTCGGATAACGCGGCAAGCGTTTGGTAACTTCTGGGGGCAGATCAGGTGTGGGGATACTGGCCGCGGCAATAGTGTAATAAGCGGCGACTTGATGGGTTTCGGTTTCGACAGCGACAAAGCAATTCGCAATATGACGACGAATATCCTGTGTCACCTGCGTTTGAAAGTAGCGGTCAAGCCTCTCTTCACCGCTGGCGAATGCCAAGCTATCGTGGCGACCTTCCAAGACCTCGAGGCGAAAGGGCGCGCTCACTCGGAGTCAAACAATTCGCGGTGTTTTTCGAAAGCCCGCTGCAGGGCGGCGTTCGGTTCAGGCGGATTAAGGATACTTTCGGCAAAAAGTCGCTGATCATCAACCGAAAGCCGGATGATTTCAGTCGCCTCGATGGTTTGCCGTGCGGCTTCGCTTGATGTTGCCACAACAAAATCCATTAACGTCCGTCCCTGAATTTCGTCGGCGCGTTTTAGCATCGCGTGCACCTCGGCGGGCAAGCGAGCTTCGAGACGGGCCGTGTTGGATTGTGAGTTTTCATATGATGAACATACGGCAATATGCCGTATTATGTCAGCATTTCAGATATTCAATTCATCTCCTCCATGCACCCCACCGAGTCATTCTTAGGACTATTGACCTTCGTGCTGACCGGCCAGGCCTTCATGCCTTCCGCCGAGTACGGTTTCAGCAGACTTTGCAAACCTCCCGGATCCTTGGCCTCTGTTTCGAGCCAAGCGTCCCAATCACCAGGCGCCAAAATAACCGGCATCCGCTCATGAATCGGCCGCATCAGTTCGTTCGCATCCGTCACGATGATGGAGCACGACTCCAAATCTTCGCCTTCCGGGCTCCGCCAACGCTCCCATAATCCGGCAAAAGCCATCGGCTCGCGGTCCCGTAGCACGATAAACCAAGGCTGCTTGACTTTGGAGCCAGGCACGACTTGCCACTCGTAGAATCCGTCCGCCGGAATTAGGCAGCGCCGATGCCGGAAAGCATTGCGGAACGCCGGCTTGCTGGCCACAGTCTCGGCCCGGGCATTAATCGTATGGTAGCCGATGTCCATATTCTTCGCCCAATGCGGGATCAGTCCCCACCTTGCCAGCGCGAATCGCCTCTTGCCGCTTTCCTCGCGCACGATCGGAATGCTCTGCGACGGCGCAACGTTGTAGCGCGGGCGCAGCTCCGGCAGCGCTTCGGCCTCGAAGCGCTGGGCTAAGGAAAATGGATCGCTATAAAGCGCAAAACGGCCGCACATCGTAAATCGCTTGTCCTTTCCGGTATTTTTGATTAATGTGCACAAATCAAATATAAACAAAATTCTATCGATGTCAGAAACTACTCCAAACAAACGCGGCGGTCAACGGCTCGGAGCCGGTAGAAAACCTGGGACAGGCCCCTTCGGCGAGCCCACGCAGCCGATCCGCGTCCCGGTCAGCCTGCTGCCTTCGGTCAAGGCCATGCTTTCGCGCTCCGGCACACAGCCCGGCGGATTGGTCATATTGCCGTTTACGGAGCATCCGACCAGGCTTCCCCTCCCCTTGTTCTCGGGCAAGGTCGCGGCCGGATTCCCGTCGCCGGCCGACGATTACGTCGAGAAATCGCTCGACCTGAACGAGCTGCTGATTCAAAAGCCGGCGGCCACGTTTTTCGTGCGCGCGGAGGGCGAATCGATGCTCGGCGCGGGCATTCACCCGAACGACATTCTGGTCGTCGATCGCTCGATCGAGCCGGTGCCCGGCAAGATCGTGATCTGCGCACTGAACGGCGAGCTGACCGTAAAGCGCCTGGAACGCGACGGCGAGCAATGGAAGCTGAAGGCCGAGAACCCCGCCTACCCGGATATCGCCATCCGCGACGAGCTGGAAATGGTGATCTGGGGCGTCGTGACCAACGTGATCCATGCCGTGTGATGCAACCACTCCTCGCCCTGGTCGACTGCAACAACTTTTATGTTTCCTGCGAACGCGTATTCCGGCCCGACCTGATCGGCAAACCCGTGGCCGTACTCAGCAACAATGACGGCTGCATCGTCGCCCGCAGCCAGGAAGTGAAGGACTTGGGCATCAAGATGGGCGTGCCGGTGTTTCAGATGCAAAACCTGATCAACCGGCACAAGATTCACTTGTTCTCTTCGAATTTCACGCTCTATGCCGATATGTCGGCCCGGGTGATGGCGATCCTCGAAGAATTCGCCCCCAGCCTGGAAGTGTATTCGATCGACGAGGCTTTCCTCGACCTGGCCGGCATTAGCCGCGACCCCATCGCTTATGGCCAGCGGATCAGACAAACCGTTTTCCGCTCGACCGGGATACCGGTCTGCGTCGGCATGGGGCCGACCAAGACGCTGGCGAAACTGGCGAATTTCGCGGCAAAAAAATGGAAAAAGACCGGCGGCGTGCTGGATTTGTCGGACCCGGCGCGCCGGGAAAAACTGATGCGCATCGTGCCGGTCGGCGAGGTCTGGGGTATCGGTTCCAGGATCGCCGCCCGCCTGAATCAGCTTGGCATTATCACCGTATGGGACCTAGCCAGCCAGCCGCCTGACAGAATCCAGGATCAGTTCAATGTCACCGTCGCCCGCACGGTAATGGAATTGAACGGCATTCCCTGCCTGGAACTGGAAGAGATCGCGCCGGATAAAAAGCAGATCGTCTGTTCGCGCAGTTTCAGCCGGCGATTGACCGAATACCGGGAACTGTCAGAAGCCATGGCCGAGTTTTGCAGCCGTGCCGCCGAAAAACTCAGAAATCAGCAATCGGTCGCCGGCCATATCAGCGTGTTTATCCGCACCAGTCCGTTTAATCCCGACGAGCCACAATACCAGCGCGCCGCCGGCATAACATTACCTTCTGCGACGCAGGATACCCGTGTGATCGTAGGCACGGCCAACCGCTTGCTCAAGGAGCTATTCAGGGCCGGTTACCGCTATCAGAAGTGCGGCGTGCAGCTAAGTTGCATCCAGCCGGCATCAACGCATGAGCAGATAGATTTGTTCAATTTAGCGGAGTTCGGCCATGTCGAAAGCGGACAGCTCATGCAAACCGTGGACCGGATCAACCGACGATTTCCCAAGGGCATTGCAATAGCGGCGACCGGTTTTGATAAAGCCTGGAAGCCGAAGGCGGAGCGGATTTCGAAGCGCTATACAACGGATTGGGGGGAGTTGGTGACAGTGAAAGTTAAAAATCGGTAAAGGAATTCGTAGAATGATCTTTACTGTTGTAATATGGAAATTGCAACATTAAAAAATCTCAACGGTTTAAGGATTATATGAAAAAAACAGAACGATTGGTTTTCTATTACGATTTATCGATTTCAGCACAGTCAAGAACCTTCGGTGCACCAAAACCAATTTCCGTAAAAAAAGCATTCGATCTAATGCAACTCGTGCCATTAAATCAACGAACCAAAGAACTAGCGAAAGGACATGAGCTTCTTTATGTGTCAGATTGGGAATGGAAAGAAGATGTCATTAGCATCCTTATTAATAAATCGGATCAAGGAATGTCTGACCCAGTGTTTACTATTCCTAAAGAAAATAAACGCCGCACTGCGGAAAAGCAAAGCAACGAAGGACAAGATTTTTCCATTCACATGGTAGTTCAGTTGCCTAAAAATGACCTTAAACCAGCACTTGTTATTGTTGAATATTGTGCTGGATTAGGCACATTAACAATTAAGAAGCTACTTAATCATTTGCTTATAGAAGCCAAAAACATTTCCCCCGATGATTTTGAACAACATCACCCTGATGGCTCAGTTGATAGTGATGGAAAGCCCAAAAAATACAGTGTTACGTTCAAGTGTGAGCTTGATGGTCATATTTCTAATGATTTTAAACATGATTTAGATCATGGAAAGGTACAGTCCATTGAATTGATCACTGAAAAAGAACAGCATACCAATTTTGACGAGGATGGTTACATTCAAGAGAAATGTAAAACACTTGTTTTAACACTTAAAGATGATGCACACCCAGTTTTAGATAAATATGACCGCATACGGAAGGTAATCAAGAATAAAAGAGATGATTACCCTACGGCAAAGATAAGGTTCAAAACAGAGACTGGGCTATCAAGAACAGTGGAGATGGATACTGCCGAAGGGTTAGCGCAAATTTATGTAAAAAAAGAAAAACTGGATGGGTTTGATGTTGAATTGAAGTCTTCTTATGATAAATTCAGTGGACAAATCCTTATAAAAATGAAGGATTTACTATTTTTAGATACACAATGATAAGACATCTTCTGCGTCCATTATCCTATCTTTCCATTGAACACAAGCTTAAATGGAGAGTTGATTGGCTTTATCCATTTTCACTCGCCATATTGTCTACTGCGCTGGTATTCTGGCTGAAACAATTTGGTGAGGTATCTTTGTACGCAGACGGCGGAATAATTACGAAAATACTCAATTTCGTACAAGTACTTCCTGGATTCTATATTGCTGCCCTAGCGGCAATTGCAACTTTCAATAAAACCGATATCGACAAAACAATGCCAGCACCTGCCCCAAAAATAGATATTATGGTGCAAGGGCAAAGTGTTGCTATTGAACTGACCAGAAGGCGTTTCTTGTGTTCAATGTTCGCCTTTCTTACGGCAGAGAGCCTAATTCTTATTGTGCTTGCAATCTTTGCATCATCAGCCTACATACCGATCAAAGTAATTATCCGAGAATCGTGGCAAATATGGGTGTCTGGCCTATTCACGCTAACGTTCTTTTTGATTTTCTGGCAAATGATCGTAGCCAGTTTCTGGGGATTGTATTATTTAGGTGATAGGCTTCATCAACCAGATTCTTGAACATTTAAAACATCCCCTCCAATACGCTCGGAGTTGACGCCTTCCCTGCCCCGCCGGAAAAGCTCAACTCCATCGCCGCATCCCCTGGCCTAAGCCAAAACTACAGCGCGCAAAGACCCAATATCGTCTGGGCTGCATCAGGCTATTTCTTTTGCTTTGAGACTGACCAATTCTGACAATGTAACTTCGTCCTGGTCTGCAACCTGCCATTCCGACTCCATCAACTGTCCATCGCAATTCTGGCAAACCACGCAAAGGTATTCGTCATTGTGCACATCCAAATGGGTTAGCCAAGGTTTCGAGACTTTGGTTGCCTCCATCAAGCTATAGGCTACATGAGGCGCAGTCATGTTGACCGGGCCATTGCATTTGGCGCAAGTGCCGACCGGGCTTGTGCTTGGGGGCAATATCTTTAAACCCAGAGAGTCCAGGGCTTTGGGGACACTTACATCGGCGCAGACTGTGCAACAAAAATGATTGATGGTGTCAGAATAAAGCACCTGGGCTTGAACGAGTTCTCCCTCATTCGAATAACAAAAAACTTGAACAGTCCGGTCCAGGTAAAACCGGCGATCGGAAAGTTCTTTATGGCAGTGATCGCAATCGCTCATTTTCTTCCCACTAATTTTATTGGAACTTCCGCCTTCTTCTATGCGGAAAAGCTCAACTCCATTACCCGATTCCCAAAGGCTTTAGCGTTTCGCATTCTTGGATAATTCATCCAGCCGCATCAGCAAAGCCAGCAAGACTCGCGGAGCGCCTCTGTGCCCTTCATAGCCTTCTTGCTGCCAGACGGATACCATGGCTTCCATTGCCTTGTAGGCCGGCCCGTCTCCATTTGAAATAACGGATTCGATCGCCTCTAAATCCAGTGTTAGCTCCCGCTGGCCGCCTTCGCGGAGCTTGTAATATTCCTCCAAGGCATCCGTCCAATAGCGGTCCTCGGCCCAATGTTTAATTTCTGCCATCTTCGCCCCCCTCATTCCGAAATATTTTTTATCATCCCATCAGGTACTCGACGCGATGGCAGCTTTGCCGCCGCCATCAAACCGAGCCACAATACCGACCAGGTACAATTTCTCGCTTTAGCCGAGCAAAGGGATGCAGTCCGAGCCGCAACCGCGCGCCGCGGAGGCCGGCGATGTGCCGGGCCGGTGCAACACGCCGCGGGTCGGCGTGACGCTGATTCGCGCAGCGGAACCGCTGCCGATCACGCACCCATCGCCGTCGACAATCAGGCTGTAGCCTCCTGCCTCGATCGGCGACCACAGCAAACTGAGCAACGGACGCGCGGCGACGTTGGCGGAGCTGCGCGTGCCGGTGCTCGTTAAAATGCGATCTCCCCGCCATTCGACAGACACGGTCACCGCATGGGGCCTGCCGTCGTCGCCCTGGGTCAACAGATAAGGGTTGGTGCCGAAACGCGCGCTTTCCGCGCGTAGGCGATCGATGGGAAGCGCCTCGCTCATACGAATACCTCGAATCATTTACTTTGAATGACTGGCATACCAGTCGTTATCAATGTTTCAGAGCCTGCTTTATATAACGAAGCTAGTCTCAGAAAATGGTCGAACAGCGCCCGTGGGGTTTCTGTTGCGCATTTTGAATGAGGCCGCGCATGTAGAGCGTTCGGTATAGATATTTCAACTACCTCTTAGGGAAACCCACCGTCTGCGACAACAACACTTGTTGATCATGGGACAATCCCAATGCGTCAGCGATGGCGGCACGGTCGATCCATGCCCGGATAACGGTCGACAATCCGGCGCTTGCGGAAAATAAATAGACATTCTGAGCAATGGCACCCGCCGCCGCAGAAGCATATGATTCACGCTGAGTGACCGGCACCATGGCCATACGCCGATGATCGGCCACATACACCAAATCCAATGGTGCTTCATCGACAAAGTCTTGATAACCCG
>Ga0208625_100157_pt1 | contig 17358 bp, 5 predicted proteins | sample LakWasMeta8_HOW4_2_FD_183858 | JGI IMG/M metagenome (GOLD analysis project Ga0208625, IMG submission 183858) | Freshwater sediment methanotrophic microbial communities from Lake Washington under simulated oxygen tension - Sediment Metagenome... | ecosystem: Environmental > Aquatic > Freshwater >... | reverse complement strand
CCAAGACGCGAATATCCTTACCTTTATCCGCAAGATCGGCAAAAAAGCCGAAGTTGCCCATATGCAGACGGATCAAAGCAAAAGCCGACGCCGGCACGGTAACGCCGTCCTGTTGCAGCTTTTGCATATCCAAAGTGATTTTTTTCTTGTATGCCCAGTCGTCATTCCACCAGGCGGATGCCAGGGATGGAGTCAGTACAAGAAACAAAAACAGAAAGCCAAACTTTTTCATTCTCTCTCTCAATTGCATTTAAGCCTTCGAATTATTACAAAGGTTCTTTACATTACTGTGAAAATTCATTAGGAATGGCAATTCTCCCGATTGTCCTGGTCACAGTCGCCGAAGCCGAGTAAGTCGACACTTAATATGCCTAGCGCGGAATCGGCGATCGCGTTATTGGTGTCTTCACCGACATTGGTCGAACTTTCCACGGCATTGGTCACACTCGCGGCAAGATTACTGACGTTGGACAAGCCGGCCGCGATGCTGCCGGTCGGCGCAACCGGAACCCCTACCGACACGCCGCCGACATCGATATTGTCGGCGCCTACAATCGCCGTCGCCGACACGGTCACGTTGTTGCCGGTAATTCCCGCCTCGCCTGCGTCAATGACGCCGCGCGGTGCGAATAGCAGAATATCGCCGGCTTGGGCACCAGGCGCAGCCACTGTTCTGATGCCGCTGCCGGCCAAAATCGGCGGGAATTCGGTAATCGGATCACCCGCCTCATTGAAGGTGATTCTGGGTGCGGGTGCGGACAGCGCGCTTTTTGCCCCCCGGCCTGCGTCAATATCCCCTTCCGTGGAGCCGGCCATGATGTCGTCGCCGCCCAGCGTCACCACGCGAGCGATGTTCACATCGAAATTATCCCGCACGATCGCATTGATGGCCCCCTGTTTTTGCGCGATGATACCGAGATCGCCCGGTCCCTTACGCACATCGATATCGGCGGCAAGGCCGGCGGTGATGCCACCGTTCGGGGTCATCAGATTGACATCGCCGCCGTCCAGCGTTTGCACCGTGCTGAAGAACAGCGCTATTTTTCCCAATATCGGCCTTACTTGATTACGAGCTTCATCCTTTTCTTGCTGGGAAGCATTGGCGATTGTCTTTCCCTGAAGTGCAAGCACATCATCAATCTTTTTATCCAAGGCCGCATTGATTTTGGCTAAAATCGCGCCAGCGCTGGTATCTACGCTCACAACCACGCCTTGGACCGGATCGACTGTATAATTGTCATTCCCAGCCAACAGGGTCGACCCCGGAAACAGCGTTTCGATCGCGGCCAGCAGATTCAGCTCGGCTCGGTCCTGCTCTTCCTTGGTGGTTGCATACGCATGATCGGAACCGGCCTTTTGGGTTTCGCTGAAAAACGCTTTTTGTACGGTAGCGAGCAACCGGGCTTCGATCCGCGCCTTATCGGCCTCTGCTAGATTATTGAACGCTGTCTTGACGGTATTCTCCGTCAAGGCAGCATCGCCCGTCAGGATGCGCATTTCTTCGACAAAGCGGTCGAGATAGTGTTGATAGTCCTCGCCATATTTATCCGGATTGGCCAGGTATTTTTCCGCAAAATCGATCGCGTTCAACTGGCCGTCCGCCAACCCGGCGAGCGCCGTAATATTTGCGCCTTCATCGGCCAACGCGGTATTGAAGGTATTTCCTATCGAGCGCACGCCCTGCGATGAACCCAGATCGATGTTTCTGCCCGCCAGCAAAGTCAATTGGCCAGGTCCTGCGACCTCGATGCGCTGATCGATCGGCGTAATCTGGCCGCTTAATTTATTGAGCGGAATACTGAAACGGATATCGCGCCCGGCTTGCAGGACGGTGTTGCTTGCTGCCGTGTTGTGCTGAATTTTGAAACTGGCGTTGGCAATGTCCTTGCCGGCCGACACTTCGGCCTCTTTGGCCAGCACGAATTGAAGATTCGATGCACCGGCTATGTTGCCGCTGCCGGTGCTGATCAACACCGGATCCGGATCGTTCAGATGCACCGGCTTGACCGCGTGACTGAAACTGGCGGGCTGCGTGGAATCCAGCCGACGCATCGCGTCTTTGAATGCCTGGTTGCTGGCGACCGGGAAAAGCGCCGAAGGCAGCAGACCGGGATCGGCATCGGAAAGATGGATAATCGCATTGCCGGTGATATTGTTCGCCGCATACAAGTCCAGTTGACCTGTCGGCGACGGATACATGTCCAAACTGCCGTTGAAGGCCAGATTGCCGTTCAGCGCATAGGCTTTCAAAGTCCCAGGGTAGACCCTGGCAGCGCTATAGGTTCCAAGCGCGACCGATATGTTGGCATTAGTTGCTTCATCCAAGGCACTCGCATCATTGTCCAGAGTAATATCGCCTGACAACGAAGTGAGCTTGACTGCACTGGAATCGCTGTAACGGAAAAACTGGCTGGCAATACCCAGCGCATCCGCCGGTTGGGTAGCCGGGAGGATCATCGGATCGATGATCGCTTCCAGCGCAATATCCTTGCCGGCAATCAGATTGAAACGGGCATCGCCCAGCGCCAGAATAGGGTTCAAGCCCCGCTTTTCCGCATCTTTATTGCTGCCGGCCCTGAATGAACCGGCAGCAGTCAAATCCGCCGTTCCGCCGTCTACATGGAACACCCCGCCCGCGATGTCGCCGCCCGCCTGAAGGCGTAGATTGCCGCCGCCATTCACTTCGACCTGGTTGGTTTGATAGTCGAAATTGTCCGCCGCATCCGATGCAACCGGTTGGCCGACTTGCTTGCCGGTGGTCGGAATCACGACCGACAAATCGTTGATGTTCCTGCCCGCATCAATCGCGACATTGCCGCCGCCGAACGCTGCGACACTTTGGTGATGTTGAAATGACAAGCCGATGAAATCGCTGCTGCCGAATGCGATGCCCCAAGCCGTTGGCCGTTCATTCGTATGATTGTCATTACGGCTCCAGTCACCGGTTCGCACCAGCCAATCGGTCGTCAATTGGGTCGTAGCCTTACCCACAATGTCGCGCCCGGCGTGCAATGTAATATCGCCGCCGTCCAGCGGATACTCGGCATAGAAAATCCCCCCGGTGATCAGCGGGCTGAATCCCCAGCGGTTTTGTTCATCCGGCCTGCCCGCCGTGTAGATCACCGAATTGTCATTACCGTAAACGATGTCGCGCCCTGCCAGCACATCAATATCACCGGTGCCTGTACGTACCTTGACATTGTTGCTCAGCTTCACATCGCCAATGCCGGCATGCAGTGCGAGACTGTCCGCCGATGACAGATCGGCTCCGGCGACGATGTGGTAACTCCAGGACCGTCCGGACATCAAAAAGTCGTCGATCGTAGCGACGCCGAATTCGCCCAGGTCGATTTGGCCCGGAGCAAAAGCATCACTCAAATCTTGCTTCAGCAGAACGTCATTCGCCGCTCTGAGCGTCAATACCCCAGGCGTGCTATTGGAACCGTAACGCCAGTCTGCCAGATCCCAGGCGCTGGCAAGAGTCAAATTGCCGGTGCTGTCGATTTCCACGCCGGGCATGATGGTAAAACCGCTGCCGAAGCGTGTATTCGCCACGTTGTTCGCTTCCAGATCATCCATGTAACTTTGGTTGTCTGCCTTTATCGCATCCTGATCCGCCGTATTAATACTGCTGTCGCTATAAACTTGTACCGCTTCGACCGTCACATCCGAGTCGCCGGTAATTGCGCCTTGGGCGATGTTCTTGATATTGACATCCAGCACCCCGTCCTGATCGGTATCCAATCGATCGGCTCTTAAATACACTTCGCCTTCCTTGCCGTTGCCCGCCGCGGCAACGTCGATACGCGCGCCATCCATGATTTCGATGCCGGCACCATTGCCATGTCTATCGATCGACTCCAGTCTGACTTGTCCGCCGTTGCCGTCTGCGCCTTCCGCGCCAGCCAATAGTTTCGCGGCGGCATTCAGCGTCAGAGCGTCTTCGGCCGCCAGTGCGATACTGCCGCCATCCCAGCCTTCGGCATCCAATGTTCCGCCGACTGTAATCCCGCCGTTATCGGCGGTCAGTTTGATCGCATGCGCGGAAACCGTTTCTCCGGCATCGACGACGATGTCGTCGTTGCGCAATCTCAAATCGATACCGCCGGTGAATCCGGCATCGGCAAATAAACGATTCCAAGCGCTAAAGCCGGTTCCCGCCATGCTGCCGGTATCGACCGAGATACGGCCGCCGTTGGACTCGCCCACGCCATGCGCGTTGATATCGCCGTTTAACAGCACTTGACCGTTGGCCGCAGTGGCGGACAACGAACCAGCCGACATACTCGCGTTCACACCGTTTAGCAGCAATTTGCTGCCGGCATTAGCGACAACATCTCCCTGCCGGGCGGCAAGCGAGATTTTACCCGCCGACACATTGACAGGTTTGCTGAGGCCTGCATTTGCGACCGCGCCTGAGACATCGATCAACGCCGTATTGCCTAGCGCCAGATCGCCTTGCAACGCATCGAGTGAAACGTCGCCGGTCTTGTAGAGCAGCGATGTATTCAACGCAATACTGTCCGCGACCAAATTCAACTGTGCGCCGATGCCCAATGTTTTCGCTGTGGCATTCGGGTTTTTCTGGTTTAGCGACAACGTGTGGCCCGTCGTATCGATCGTCGTTTTGGCGCCGTTCTCTGCGCTGACATACGGCGTAGTAATCGCAACATCGCCTGACGCGGTGATTTTCCCTTCGCCGCGCCCGATCAGATTTTCCGCAAGCGCCACATCGATTCGATCAAATCCTGAAAGTTTGAAATTTCCTTTGCTCAGAATCATTTGATCGGCATCGATTGCCAATAACCCCGAACCTGTACCGGTGCTTCCGCTCACCCCTGCGCTGTTGGTCAAAGTCACGGACTTCGCATTCAACAAGGATGTTTTTCCGGCATTTTGCCAGCCGGACAAGCCCGCGGCATCGATCGTCAGATCGCCGAATTCCAAAGGCGCAAAGTTGCCTTCCGCATCAAGCAAAGGATTGCCGGCGGCATCGGTCTTGATCAATTGTCCATACACATTCAGCGCGCTACGGCTCGTCAATATCAATTCATTGACGGTCAATTGGCTGAGCTGGCTGTTATCCAGAGACAAGCCATTGTCAATGCCATCCACTTCGCCCAGATTGATCGCGCCGGCACTGATACTCAGCGAACCGCCTTCAAGATCGAGTTGACCGTTCATTGCGGCTTGGCGAGTGGAATCCAGCAAGACTGAACCGTCTCCGGCCGCAATCACGGAGCCTTCATTAATCAGCAAATCACCTTTCAATCCTTTGACATTGGTCCGCTGGACCGCTGCCTGTTTGCCCGCGGATGCGCGCAAAAAGGCCCCGTCACCGGACGTTTCGAATACCGTGTCTGCATCCGCTACCTTGCCATCGGCTTCAATCCTCGCGCCTTGTTCCAGTTCAACCTTGTCTTTGGCGGCCAGTAATAATTCCGGCGCTTTGACCGTCGTATCCTCGGCGATCGTGACCGACTCTGACTTGACGTCGAGCCTGATGTGGCCGGTATTGCTGTCGAACGTCCTGACCGCACCCAGCAGCAGACTTTCCACATTGAAATTGCTGATGTCGCCGGCCAGCAGTTCGACCACGCCGGCCGTGCCGGTTTTGTCGGTCACCACGCTCAAATTATTCGCCACGATATCGACCAAGCCGCCGCGGCCACCGTCAGCCACATTCGCTCTGACCGTCGGCAGATCCAGCTGTGAAGACACGTTGAATACCAATTGGCCGGCATCCTTCGGCAATCTAGGAATAGGCTGGTCGTTTTTCACCGCCCGATCCGCGAAAAACTGGCTCGCCAGATTGAGATTGTATTCACTGCGGGTTTTGGCGATGCTGCCCGGCTCGATCACAAATTCGGACCAGCGCTGGTCTTTGATTTCGGTCCCTGCAACCACATGCAGCCCCGACACGATCGGTGCGCCATCAATCCGGCTTCTGGACGCTTCCGGCATCACGGCTCCGGAAGCCGCAAGCGGGGTGACCAGAAACGCGCCCGGCAACAAGGCGTAGCGCGCCGGCAATAAGGCGTATTCGCCCTCGGCAAGACCGCTGCCGCCGGAAATATAAACGCTGTCGCCAGCCTGCAAACCCGATCTCGGCGTTTCGATCGGATCGAACGGGGCAAATTGCGTTAATCCCGGTAAAATGGCGAAAGCCTGGTTCGTGTTCAGAACGTCTTGCGATCCGCCGTCCCCCGGAATGAATTCATAAGCCAATAAGTCGCCGCCACCCGACAGGTCGATCACGGCGCCATCATCGCGCAGCACTTTGTCGGCCTGAATCGTGATTTTCTTTTCTGGCACGTCCAAAACCGGCTTTTTGTCCGGCACTTGTATGTTCACCAAAGGGTTGCCGACGTTCAGGTCGCCGCCGCTCAGATACAACGGCTTCAACCACTCCAACCCGCCCTGGGTGACGCCCAAGGGTATGATCTGATTTTCAGCCGAAATCGAGGTGGTGCTGCCGGCGCCGAATTGAACGCTGTCGGTCGCATTCAGAACGATCTCGCCGAGCGGCGCCTTGATCACGCCATTTTGGACGATATTCGGTGCCTGCACCGTCATCTTGCCGAGCGCGGACAATACCGGTTGACCGGCACCACCGTTGCCTGCAAACGTCACGGTTCCCTCGGTATCGCCGGACACCGCCAACGTGAAGTTGGACAATGAAGTCGGATAAACCTGATCCGCCGTTACATTGAGTTTGGAATAGGTTTTGAACTGGCCGACAAAATCCAGTTGATCGCTCGCGCTGCGAATGCCGATCAGGCGGATGTCGCCGTTCGCCGTTAAATTGACCGAATTGAAGCCTTGGGTGACCGAGGCGCCGACCAGATCGATCAAATCGGCGTTGACGGTCAATTGGCCGCCTCCATCCACAGGATTCAGGTTCGAGGTTCTAAATACATCGGAACCCAGGGTGACTCTGGAGGCATCCAGCGCCACAGCCCCCGTAGCAGCCCCCGTGTTGCTTTCCCAGCCGAACTTGACCGCTTCCAGGTTGATCGCATTGTCAAGATGCAACTTAACGTCGTCCTGGAAACGAATTTCGCCGTTCTCGCCCGAAACGGCCAAGTCCAGCGATGAGAAACCGGCTTCGTTAACCTGCGAGGCCGCTACAAAAGCCTTGCCGTTCAGGGCGCTTGGCTGTACATCGCCCGGACTATTAAATTGTTCGGAAAACGCCGATTGCGGCTGTTGCGAAACAATGATCGCGCGCTGCCCGGAAGGAAACGTGGATCCGAAATCGGCATCCGGGTCGCCGCGTCTCAGCGTGTCCACGATCAGCGAAAGCTTGCCGCCCGAGGTTCCGGGCGCGGCGCCCGCCTTGGCCAGCATGTTTCCTTCAAGCAGGGCTCCTTCCGCGGCAGATACGGCGATCGTGCCGCCATGCGATCCGATCAGGGTGGGCACATAGTTGATGCCGGCATTCGGTGCCTGCGTCGGCAAGTCGAGCGTCGCCTGCGTTCCGGAGACATCGATTGAGGAACCGTCCTGCAGCGCGACAAAACCGCGCTGTGCGTCAATCGCCACGGTGCCGCCGTCAAAGACGTCGCCGCTACGGCGGCCAAGTGCGTCCACCAGTACCCGCTTGCTGCCCGAAACATCGATGTTTGCGGATTCGCCGACCCAAATGCCCTGTTCGGGGCGGTATTTGGGATCCGAGCTGCTGCGGTCTGGCGTGACCGTCAAGGCGACGTCGCCGCCATGCGCCTTGATCGAACCGTCGAACACCAGCGATGAATCGGATTCCAGGGTGATGCGGCTCAAGTCATCGGCGTCGATGACCGCACCCGCGGCAACCGTCAAACGGCTGTCGAGATCGGTGCTGCCTGCCGAATGATCCGAACGCAGGGTCAATTTGCTCGGTGCGCGCAGTTCGGGAGGCAGTATCGTGACGTGAGAAAACGCGCCAATATCCTCCGCATTGGCCTGGGTGACGAAACCGGTATTCAATTCCCGGTTGGATGGTACGAGGTGGATGTTCGCGTCATCCTCTACCGTCAAGCCATGCAGGTTCGAGGTAAACTCATATTCGCCAAAACCGCCCTTGCTGAAAAAATCATTACCGATCTGCAAAGGCTGCAGACCTTCAGACTCCGGCTGGACCTCTTCCTTGCGGATCACCACCGCATTGGCGACCGCGACGAAGCGCCCGCCCTGACCGAGGCCATAAGCGTTAAGCACGCCGTCCAGGATCACATTGGCCCCGGCGTTTTCAATTTCGGGTTTGGAGGCCAGCACGATTTCGCCGGCGGAGCCTGCCCTCAGTTTACGGTCGGCCTGCAACCAGGCACCGCCGCTGACATCGATCAGACTGCCTGCCTGTATATTGATGTCGCCTCCGGCATTGCCGCCGGCAAACACGGAAAATTTGCCGCCATCGATCGCCACGGACTTGCCGTCCAGATTCTCCGGATTGACGAAATCGTTGACCCATTCGCCCTGCAAGCGAATGCTGGCGCCGTCGGCGACCGTAATGTCGCCGTCCAGACCGAAGCCGCTGGTGAAAACGGTTTCCAAGCTGACATTGGCGCCCTTGCCTTTGATATCGCCCCGGACCTCGATCGCTCCCGCTTGCAGCATCAAACTGCCGCCGTCAACCAAGGCAACCTGGGCGTTGTCGGCGATGACGGTTTTGCCGTTGGATTTGAATACCGCATCCTGAATGCCTCCGGCGATCAGTTTACCGGCCTCTATGGACAGAGCGACCGCGGCACCGCCCCCGTCGAGCGGAAAAGTATCGCCGATGCCCAGATCAACGCCGTTTTGCGCATCAGTAAACTCGATTCCCTGATTATTGGTAAAGGTAAAACCGTTGTCGACGAGCAAACTTCCGCCTCTGGCCTGGTCCGCCAACTCGCGCTGTAGCTTGCCGTTGATGACATGCCCCTTAAGGTCGCCGTCCAGAATCACGTTATGGCCTTTCACGACCAGGCTGCCGGCGTCATGTCCTTCGACATAGCCTTTCTCGAAGCGTCCCAGCGAAAACGGCCCATCGACGCTCCAGGTATTGGTCACGCCCCATTTTTCATATTTCTTGACGACCTCTCCGTAGATGCCGTCATAGGTCAACAAAGGATCCGCCTCGCTGATGTCGATCAACCGGCCGTTTGAAATTAATTTGGTCGAGTTGATGAAGCCGTCGAGAAAAGTCACCGCGCCGCCGGAAAAATCCAGAACCGCTCCCTTTTCGATGATTACGTCGCCTTCGGAGCGCAGGCGGATTTGGCCGCCTTCGACGATACGCTCGTCGATCTTGCGCTTGATACCGTCAATCGCCGGCTGAATATCGGTCAGAGGCGTCCCCTCCCTGATATCGACCGACACAGTCTTGCCTTTTAATATGCCGTCCTTTTGCAGCGGCGCATCCTTCAGTTCGTAATTGCGCAGTTCCACTTCGATGACATTGCTCTCCATTTTTTTAACCGAACTGGTGAGCCCCGCCACATCGATTTTCGCGCCCGCATCGACCAGGATTCGGCTGTCGTTTTTAGCGCTGTCATCCGCGACCGGATTCGAAGGACTTGCCGTTGCGGTCACCTCGACCTTGCCGCCGGGCGCGACAATCTCCGAATCGGCCTCAAGATGCACTTTATTCGCCATGATCTCGACCCGCGATTGCGGCTGCTTTTGCGCATCGATCGCGGTTTTTTCGGTCACCTTGGTGACCGTTTCTCCCGAATCCAGGGTAACCTTCTTCTCCTCGTATTCCACCTCGGGCAATATTTCGGTTCGGCTACCGCCGGCCAGGGTGACCGTTGCCGACTTTCCAAGACCGTCATCCTTGGCAACGGAACGGGTGGTCGTACCGGCCTGCAAGCCGACATTGCCGCCCGGCAAACGCACCGCGCTGCCGCCTTCTCTGGCCAACAGCCGCACCGTGCCGTTCACGTTGGTCGTCGTGGTCGCGGATACTCTTCCTGCTTGGCTTACCGCAAATCCCATCAAGGTCACGTTGCCGCGGTTTGCGGAGATGTTGCCGAGATTTTCGACTTTTCCTCCGGTCGCAACTTCGACCAAAATGCCGCGCACGTCGCTGTTGTCCGCGCCGTCGTCGGTTGGCGCTTCCAAGAGATACACCTTGTCGGTCGCCGCCGCCATCACCACCTGGCCGCCGGATGCATTCACATCGCCTTTGTTTTCGATCGTCGGCGCAACCATCAGAATGCGGCCGCCCTCCGCGGCATCGATTTTCGCACCCTTTGCAATATCGATTTTGATCGGCACCCGGTTGCCGTTTTCGTCGGTGCGATAAAATTCGCCCGAACCCTGAAAAGCCGCGCGCTGATCGATCTCGGCAACCTTGGTGATGCCGTCGTTGAAAGTCTGGTCGGTTACATCCAGCGTGGAGGCGACCATGCCACGGGTATTGACCACCGAATCCTTGCCGAATACAAAACCGTTCTGGTTGACCAGATAAACTTGCCCGTTGGCTTTCAGCGAACCGAGAATCTGGCTGGGGTTGCCGTCGAAAATCCGGTTCAATGCGATCGCGCTGGCGGACGGCTGTTTGAAATTGACGGAGCTGTCGGCACTGATATTGAATTTTTGCCAGTTGAGAATCGCCCGTTGCGTTTCCTGGTTGATGTTCATTTGACTGCCGATCACTTCGCGGGTAGCACTGCCGCTCGTCACCCAGTTTTGGCTCGCTATCGGCAGTTCGGCCTCCGCGGTCAAGGGGGCGCCGATCAGCGCGCCCCCGGCGATCACGGCTTTGATGCACGCCGATAGCGGTTTCAAGCGAAAATACGCGCCGTGCTTGTGTTGAGGAATTGAATTCTGAGTGCTGACCATGGCAGTTGCCTTACAAAATATTAACTACATGGGGGCAACCCGGCTGTCTTGCATCGCAAGACCCGTGGCTTTCTGCCCCCGCCTCGCGACGGGTTTAGCTTTTTCACCGACGTAACAACCGTCTTTCTAGCGGGACGGCCTATCTTTATTTATTTGTTTTTGTTCCCAAGCGGCGCTGCATCGCCATGAAGCGTCCTGCATCTACCCTTGAAAGTTCCAGGGGGTATCGTCACTGCCATTAAGTTAAGAATGGCCGGTCCCTTCTCCCTCCGGGAGAAGGCTAGGATGACGACTGCAAGGATGCAGGAGTTAGAGCAATGCAGGAGCTATTGCCGAGGGAATCAAAATAAAGTATTTTTCCTTATTTTATTTCCCTCACCCCGACCCTCTCCCGAAGGGAGAGGGAGATAACCGCCTTAATTTAATGGCAGTGATGGGGATCGTGCCATCCTGGGCGATTGGGAGCGATGCACTAAAACTCGCTCGCGATCCTAAAGTCGAACCGGCTTTCGCCGCTTTCGACATTGCCTTGCTCGATGAACGGCACCGCGAAGGAAAACTCGCCGACTAAATACTTCCACAATTGAAAATTCAGACCGATGCCCGCGCTCGCCAAATTGATGCTGCTTTCGGTGCCCGGCAGGGCCTTTTTGATCCAGCCCCGCGCCGCATCGACGAAGATCGAAGTATTCAGTTTGTTCACAATCTCCCAACTTGCAGGCTGGAAATTCGGCGAAAACAATTCCAGCGATCCGGTGACGCCGTCATCGACCAGCGACTGGACTTCAAAATAACCGCGCACGGTATCGACGCCGCCCATGGCAAACTGCTCGTTGCTGATCAGCGGCGAATCCGCTACTTGCGCCGACATCCGGCTCAAAACTTCCATGCCGAAAGGCAGGTTGTGCCGGTAATTCATGCCTCCGGTCAGATACATGTAATTGGACTGAGCCATAAAACGTTTATTGGCAAACTCTTCTTGGTCATTGCCCAGACCTCTGATCGAAAAATTCAGCCCGAGGTTGAACGTCAGCAGCGATTCCTCGCCGCGCCAGTTACCGCTGTATTGCGCGAGAAATGGCGCATAGGTGATCGGGGTGTTGATGCTGTCTGCGCCGGTTAAAGCCAGGTCTTCCTTGAAATCTTTATAGTCAAAGCCGGCTGTCAACGAGTGCGTGTAATTCTTCGGGCTCGACAGCGGTTGTACCACCCTGGCGCCAAAGATATTGCCCTTACCGATTACGGACATTGCGCCCGCCTGGGCGATTTGTGAGTTCGAATCGGACCAGACGCCATACAGCGCCAGCCGCGTTCCGTTCGAAAACAGCGGCATCACATAGGTGCCGACCATCACCTCGACTTCATCCGGCGCTTCCGGCGAGAGCTGATACATGAATGAAGCGCTGTGGAACTTCTGCCATAGATTGTCGTAACGCACCAAGGCCAGACTGCGTAAGCGGCTGGTATTGTTGGTATTGCGACCGTTGACCTCGACCTTGCCGTGCAAGGGCAATTCGTCCTTCACCTTCAGATCGACTTCGATCGAGCCCGGCGTCTCGCCCGCGCGCATCACCGGCACGATCTTGCGATCCGGGCTTTCCTTGCTCAGCTCGGCAAGCTGCTCCTGCATTTTCGGCATGTTCGGCACATGGCCTTCCGCCAGTTCGGGCACCTTGGCCTTGATGCCGCCGAGCGCAAAATAACGCGATTCGGTCACCCGGAGGCGCTCCACCTTGCCTTCGACCACCTGCAAGTTGACCACGCCGTTCACCACATCCTGCTCGGGAATATCGACGGCGATGGTTTGATAACCGTTGGTGTGATACAGCTGCTCCAGCGCAGTGCGCGCGGACTCCACCGTATCGATGGTTTTCTTCGGCCCCAAAAACCGATAAACCGTTCTTTCGATCTGTTTCCGATCCAGCAGCGTGTTACCTTTCACGCGCAACTCCAACAAATCGAATACATTGGCATCCTGGGCCCGGCAAACCGCCGGCATCACGAATACGGCCAGGAATAAAACATGGATTAAACGCAGCAAGAGACCCTTCTTATTTTTTAATTGCAAATCGAAAAAACCCGCCCTATCCCAAATGACGATAGATGTAGGGTGGATAAGCGAAGCGCATCCACCTTTTTAGGCCTCGTTGGTAGATGCGCTTCGCTTATCCACCCTACTTTGAAACGAATTTTCACGGCAAACCGACAACAAAGCCTAATAAGAAATCCGCAAGAGATGCCCACTGAGGAAAACGCATAAGCTCCAACAAAAAAACAGCCTTCGCGAACGAAGGCTGTCTGGATTGACGCATCCCTGCGTCGCTGTAACTTCTGTTATTTAACTACATACTAATGACAGCCGTATTACAGAGGCTTGTCGGCGTTGGTAGAGAAAGGAATGACTGGCGTTTGGCAGTTGTTCAAGGAACCCGCAACGGCATGCGAATAAGGCATCACCGGGCCGCCTAAAGCAGTGATCGTGTCAGCCAAAGTAGATTTGTATCCAGGAAAGTTCTTGCCGATCGCCAGATAGCCGGAATCGCCGAAGTCATAGGTAAAAGTCAGCAATGCATCGATAGTGCTTGGCGAACCGGCGCTGCTTGCGATTTTTTCGATGACGGTAATTTTGTCCTGGCTGATGACTTTGCGGTATTGATAGGTTTGTTCGACCCAATCCAGATACTTGCCGTGGAATGCATTTTCCAGAGTAGGAGCTGCGCCGTCGATCTTGATGAAGCGATAATGCTTGGCGTGCGTGGTATTGTTTTCCATGCTTTGCATGCCGATCGCCCAACCTCTATTGTTCGCAGTATTTACTGCCGTAGTAAATTGGTCAGGCACACCCAAAGATGGCGTATGTTGTTTTGCATTTGTTTCGCCGTCGGCAAAGTCTTCCAGACACAATTCCATGTCGCCCGAACCGCTGACTTCATGCTTGACCGGTCCGGCTAAAGAACTGCCAGCCCAGTCAGGAGTCAGACCAGCTGTGCTGCACGGATTGTTCAGGAACTTGGCATACTGTTGGGCGCCGGTGCCTGAACCGTCGATGCGTTTGCAATAATGCACTTTCTGATCGGTCGTGCTGACGTTTCTGATCACGCCATCGCCGCTATCATAAGTCAAGCCGGCAGTTATGCTGGTCAGTGCCGTGCCGTTGACCTTGAACTCGCTCCATTTCTTGATCTGACCGGAGATCAAAGTAGCGACTTGCTCTTTGGTCAGACTAGGCATACAAGCGTCGTGATTATCGAGCGGAGCGCAGTTCACAGGCGCATCCAGCAAGCCCTGCGCCTTTTGCAGAGCGACATACAGGTTGTCCGAAACCGGCACACCGAACACCAGGGCCGCCGCCGGCAGCACGGTCAATGCCGCAGAGGCTGCAGCCGGATTCACTGCGGATGCGTTGGAAGGCTTGTTCGGACCGGTGAACAGCGTCGGCTCGACGTCGGAAATGCCTGCGTCCGATACGACGTTGACCAGGTTGGCGCCGGTCGCGTTACAGAACCAAGTATTGGTCACGCCCTGCTGGGTGCAGTTGCCGTTGTTGATGGCCATCGCGGCGATCGCCGTGCCGTCGATCAACGGATTGACGCCCTGCGCCGAACCACCGGCGGAACGCTTGTGCAGCAACACGTTCGCGGTGGTTACGGCAGTGCCGCCGATCGTCAGGCCGGGTACGTTGGTCGAATTCAGCGTACAAAAATAAGCGCTGTGATCCTTGCCTTCCGAACCCGCCTTATTCATATCCTTGAACACATCCAGGGTGCCGGCATCGCACAAGTCGCTGAACAGCGCCGCGATCGCCTTGTCCTGCGCGGACGCGCCCGACATGTAGATTTCGATATCAGGAATCACAGTCGGCGCCAGCGCGAAAGCGCCTTGCGACATACCAGCCAAAGATACGGCCGCGATCGCCACCGACAAAATATTCTTTTTCATTGTAAAGCCTCTTTAATATATCAAATGTAGCAAGCCGACCTGTGCCTTCTCATTGCGGAAAAGGGTGAACTGACCGGCTCAACAAGGTGTTACAGGATTAAGCAGCCAGAGTTTGGCGGCGGTTCGCACGCAGCATCGCCATCAGGCCGGCGCCGAACATCCAGACTGCGGCAGGCAGCGGAACTGAAGCAGGAGGAACGGCTGAAGCGAACGACAAAGTACCGGTGTTGCCGTTGATCGCAAAGTTCCAGATGTTACTAAATGTCTGCAGCTCGCCGGTAACAAAGTCATCAACGTTGACTTTTTCACGCACGAAGAACAGTGAAGAACCCAAAGCACCTTGCGCTACGAAAGGCAAAGCGGTTTGGAAATCGTTGCCTACGGTATCCCCTGTATAAGCACCAGTATCAGCTACTGTTTTGAATGAACTGCTATTGACGGCAAAGTCTACGCCATTATCATCATTAGTACCGACTAATAGGGTGTTCCATTTACTCATCGTGTTATTGATTTGAGCAGCATCTGGGTCAAAAGCCGCCGGATTCGCGCCTACCGAAGTCGTGTAAAAGCCGAATTTATCAAGATCGGTCAATTCGTTCAGTGTGCTATAGCCACCGCTCACACCCCAAGTAACGTTATCGCCCGCGGCATACGCAGAAGCGAAGCTTGCGAAGTTTGCATCGTTGATGTTGAATGTGAAAGACTGGTTCGGATTGGCCAAAAATTGCTCAATCGTAGTACCCAAGTCCAGCACATAGGAGTTTTGATCGGTATAGTTGACCAGGTTGAAAACCAGCTCACTACCGCTAGCCAAATCCATACCAGCAACGCGCGCTTCCGCAGCGCCAGTAGCACTCGCCGCCAAAACAGCAACCGCAATGCTTTTACCTAACAATTTCATAAAAACCTCTTGTGATATTTGAAAATTGAAATAGTGACTAAGGTGGCAACCCGGCCGTCTTGCGCTTGTGGGTAGCAAGACCCGCGGTTTTCCGCCCCCGCCTCGCGGCGGGTTTGGCTGTTGCACACTCTCGTTTTTTTACTGCGATATAAACACCGATTGGGGAACCGCCCGTCCTGAACTCGCCGAAGGTCTTTTTCAAACCGTCCCTGCTGCCAAAAGTGCCTTACCCCCGCTACCATTTTTCATCCCTTATCCCTTCCCATTTTCAGTTTTCCCGCTCCCTTACGCGCTCCTGCAAATTTTTTCATCCGCAGCCAACAAGCCGCTCTCCCCCGAAAGACTTTATTGATTGCATTGCCGGATGGCTTCCTGCACTCCCTGTCTATCCGCATCCGCACCGGATGGGCTCGACAGTTGCGCATTATCCATATCAAACGCGAGGCTGGGGTTACAGAACGGTGACAATTTCAGGTAATGCATTACGTTGCCAGATATTTTCTGGGTAACTAACAAGCTAGTTCTGTCAAATTCGACCTATTTGCGGTCGACGCTGGGATGACCGCGACTGGTGGGTGAGCGGCCAAATGCATTGCGGGAGCGGCTTCAGCCGCGATTGAGGGACAGCGGAAAAGGAGAAAAGAGTCCTGGGCGATTTTCCCGCCTAGAACCGCATTGATCTGTTGTCGAGGTATAGTTGAATAGGCTCAACCCTTGTCGGAGGTTTCAAAGCATTCCTCGAAATCTTTTTGCAAGCCGTATTTCTCGATAAAATAATTTTCGAGCCAGATGTTAGTATCAAGCTGTTTGTAGGCCTGAGCTTCTTCGATTTGCAACAAACGCCCGCGCATTTGCTGTTGCGGCATCAGGAGCAATTCAATGTCGGCCATAGCAACGAATTTGTCAGGATGCACATTGCCGTTGTTGATGGTCTTGAATAACTGTTGTTTTTTCAAACCCAGGTTGTGAATCAATTCCGCTCGGTACTTGATAAACAACGGCAGTAAATCGCTGCCGCTACACTCCTCGTCATCCAACTTGCTGAAGTTGCTGATGAAATTATTGACGGCCAATCGGTAAATCTCCGACTCCCGTACAAAAAGGCGGGCGGCAACCGTCCTGATCGCATTGCGGTCATGGTGGTGCAAGCGCACGGAAATGTTCTGTTTTTTTTCGATTTCTATGATTTCTTCTTCTGACGACATAAAACAGATACAGGCAAATACCTTTGCTATGAAATATTTGGACACGGCTTTAAGCACCTCTAAATACAACTCAGAAGTACCTATTGTGATGTCAACATTATTCGACAATAAGATGACTTTTTTATGACAAAGCCGAATCCAGGCTGCCAAAGTATGAAAATTGACCTGATAGCACTGTTTTTGCCGGAATCGGATTGATCAACGTCAACATGGCCCAAAATGCTGAGGGGACTGAATTTTTTCAGGTACACTTCTTCTGGAGATTACGAATTTGAACTAAAAGGATGGGGGCCGAACCTTAACTAATTAGCTTACGTGCCGCCTCGGACGGTACTTTTTCAATAGTCTGTTAATGCTTTTATTTCATCAGTATCAACAATTTTAAATAACATGCCCATCAAATATCGCCGCGCCTCAATCGGATTATTGACCGGTTTTTCACTGCTAGTCGTTGGCTGTGTCAGTACTCATCAGGCATCCCCAAACAGCAGTCCAGATCAGATA
>Ga0208625_100155_pt1 | contig 17382 bp, 13 predicted proteins | sample LakWasMeta8_HOW4_2_FD_183858 | JGI IMG/M metagenome (GOLD analysis project Ga0208625, IMG submission 183858) | Freshwater sediment methanotrophic microbial communities from Lake Washington under simulated oxygen tension - Sediment Metagenome... | ecosystem: Environmental > Aquatic > Freshwater >... | reverse complement strand
GAAGGTTATTTTACGTTTAGACTTCAGTCTGCGTAATTGATCAAAGATATGTGAACGCATGGGCGCCATACCGGCACCGCCCCCAATAAAGATCATCTCCTTATCGGTATCTTTAGCAAAGAACTCGCCGTAAGGTCCCGAAACAATGCATTTATCGCCTGGCTTCAAACTAAAAATATAAGAAGACATGATGCCTGGTGGAACGCTGTCAGGCGCACCAGGAGGCGGTGTCGCAATACGCACGTTCAGCATGATTTCTTTTTCTTCAGGATAAGAAGCCATCGAGTAGGCACGCAATGCGGGTTCTTTTACCTCAGAAACATAACGCCACAGATTGAACTTATCCCAATCGGCGCGAAATCTTTCTTCAACGTCGAAGTCCGCGTATTTTGAAACATGCGGAGGACATTCGATCTGTATATATCCGCCAGCCCGGTAATTGATTTCTTCGCCGGCAGGCAGTTCTAGAACCAGTTCTTTAATGAAAGTCGCCACGTTATGATTTGATTTAACGGTGCATTCCCATTTTTTAACACCAAAAACATCATCTTCAACTTCGATGCTCATGTTGTTCTTGACAGTCACCTGGCAAGAAAGACGTTCACCTTCGGCGGCTTCACGCTTGGTAATGTGTGAAGTCTCAGTCGGCAGAATTTCTCCGCCCCCTGAATGCACCTTGACTCGACATTGGGCGCAAGTGCCGCCACCGCCGCAAGCAGAGGGTACGAATAAACCATTATCGGCCAGAGCCGTTAATAATTTTGAACCTACCGGCACATGAATCTTCTTCTCATCATTGATCAGAATTTCAACGTCCCCGGCGGCAACTAATTTACTCTTGGCACCGATAATAATGAATACCAGTGCAATCACGATGACCGTGAAAATAATAATCCCTAATGCAATTTCCAGCATTACGATACCTTCTTATAGTTGGATTCCAGAGAAAGCCATGAAGCCAAGCGACATCAGACCTGCAGTAATGAATGTAATACCCAGACCTTGCAAGCCTACGGGTATATCACTGTATTTCAGTTTTTCGCGCACTCCGGCAATAACGGTAATAGCCAAAGCCCAACCTAAACCACTGCCGATACCATAAGTAACACTTTCACCAAAGTTATAGTCACGTTCAATCATGAACAAACTACCACCCAAAATTGCGCAGTTTACGGTGATCAGCGGCAAGAAAATGCCTAATGCTGAATACAAGGCTGGAAAGAATTTATCCAATATCATTTCCAGAATCTGTACTAAAGCAGCAATCATGCCGATACAGCTTAACAAGGCCAGAAAGCTCAAATCCACGCCGGTAATACCCATCCATGACAGCGCATCTTCCTTCAGCAAAACATGGTAAATGATATTATTGGCCGGAACTGTAATGGTCTGCACCACCATCACCGCGATACCCAAACCCATGGCGGTTGAAATTTTCTTGGAAACCGCCAGGAATGTACACATGCCCAAGAAAAAGGACAGTGCCAGGTTTTCAATGAAAACCGCTTTTATAAATAAACTGATATAAGCTTCCATTAGTGATGCCCTCCTTCACCGTGCGCTATGTCCATGATTTTAAAATCCTGGTGCTCTACCTGCTCAGGCTTTAACTGGCGGAATGTCCAGATAATCAGACCAATAATGAAAAATGCGCTGGGTGGCAACAGCATCAAGCCATTAGGTACATACCAGCCGCCGTCTTTAGCCAAATGAAACACATCAATGCCCAACAATTTGCCGGAACCCAGTGTTTCTCTGAAAAAAGCCACGATCACCAGAATCAAGCTATAACCCAAACCATTACCGATACCGTCCATGAAACTGGCCAAGGGCGGATTCTTCATCGCATAGGCTTCAGCGCGCCCCATAACGATACAGTTGGTGATAATCAAACCGACGAATACCGACAATTGCTTGCTGATTTCATAAGCAAAGGCTTTCAGGATTTGATCCACCACGATTACCAGCGAAGCAATAATGATCATCTGCACGATGATCCGAATGCTGCCTGGGATATGGTTTCTAATGGCACTGATCGCAGCGCTTGAGCAGGCTGTTACCGATGTCAGCGCAATCGCCATGATCAGCGACGTAGACATCTGCGATGTCACCGCCAAGGCTGAACAAATACCGAGTACCTGCAATGTAATCGGATTGTTTTCGACCAAAGGCTTCGTCAATACTTTTTTTGTTTCACTATCTAATATTGCACTCATGATTTAACCCTTCTCAGCCGTTCTGATTTTATTTAAATACGGCGCGAAACCTTCGTTGCTCATCCAGTATTTGACCAGATTGCTTACACCCACACTGGTTAAGGTCGCACCGGCCAAACCGTCAACCTGGTATTCGGAACCCGCTTTATTGGTATCGACAACACCTTTAATCAAGGTTAAAACAGGCTCGCCGGACTCAGAATACACTTTCTTGCCATTCCACAACGCGCGCCAGTTCGGGTTGACTACTTCACCGCCCAATCCCGGCGTTTCGGCTTGATCATAAAAGTTGATGCTTTGCACCGTTTGACCATCGGCCGCTAAAGCCAGGAAGCCGTAAAGCGTTGACCACAAACCGTAGCCATTGACAGGCAGAATGATGGATTGAATCGCATCCCCCTTTTTCACCAAATAGACTTTGGCAATTTTGGCTTTGACACGGATATGGGCAATATCTTTCTCAACGGGAATAACGATGCTCTGGGCCGGATCTTTTGCCGCTTTGCGTTGATCATAGGCTTCAACATCCATGCTTTCGACATAATCACCGGTTTCAATATCGACCAATTTGGGCTCAATTTTCTCGGCGAAAGCTTGATTAACGTCGGTATCTGCCTCCAGTAAGCCGGCGACATCAAGAATGTTCTTCTTCATGTCGAATGCTTTATTGTCTATCTGCAGTGGTTTTAAAGCAACAGCAGCCATGGACACTAAAACCGCACAGACCAGACACAGCGACAAAGCAATCGCGATGGTTTTTTCCAGACTATCGTTGTTCAGGGCAAGAATCTTATCGCGGTAAACGATAAATTTCTGATATTGTTCAGATTTTTTTATTTCATTAAGCATGACGTCTCAACCTCCTTTTAATATTTGCCTGAACGACAAAATAATCAATGAGCGGAGCAAACATGTTGGAAAACAGAATGGCCAGCATGATGCCTTCAGGGAAAGCCGGATTTACAACGCGAATTAAAACCGTCATCACCCCGACTAAGGCCCCAAAAATCCAGCGCCCGGTATTCGTCATGGCCGCACTGACAGGATCGGTCGCCATATAAACCATACCGAAGGCAAAGCCGCCGACAGTCAGATGCCAGTACCAAGGAAAGGCAAACATGGGATTAGTGTCGCTGCCGATGATATTAAAGACTGACGACATGGCAACCATGCCGATGAAAACACCGGCGATGATGCGATAGGAGGCTATTCTTGTATACAACAGGAAAGCCGCACCGATCAGAATGGCCAAGGTCGATGTTTCGCCCAAACAGCCAGGCATGAAACCAAAGAATGTTTGCAGCCATCCGTAACCCGCTTCATGCACTGCTTCCAGGCCACCGGTTGCTGCCAGACCCAAAGGCGTGGCCGCGGTATAACCGTCAACAGCAACCCAGACAGCGTCACCTGAAATCGAAGCCGGATAAGCAAAATATAGGAAGGCACGTCCCGTTAGCGCCGGGTTCAAAAAGTTTTTACCGGTTCCGCCGAATACCTCTTTACCGATGACAATACCGAAGGAAATGCCCAAAGCAACCTGCCACAAAGGCATGTCCGGCGGCATAATCAGGGTATACAACATCGAGGATACTAAAAAGCCTTCATTAACCTCATGTCCGCGCACGGTAGCAAACAAGACTTCCCATACGCCGCCTACTGCCAGGGTCACGATGTAAATCGGCAAAAAGTAAAGTGCGCCGTGGACCATGTTGGATAGAGGATTCATGGTGCTATAGCCAAAAATCATCATAGGAACGCTGCGCCAGCCTTCTGCTTTTGTCAGTCCCATTGCTTCCATGGCCAAATTAGCCTGATAGCCGGTGTTATACATGGCCATCAAAATACAGAAAAATGTTGCTATCACAACAAAAGTCATGGTTCGCTTCAGGTCGTTGCCATCGCGAACATGCGTAGTACCGCGCGTTACATCGGCGGGCGTATAGATGAACGTATCGACCATCTCGTAGAGACCGTAATACTTTTCAAATCGACCGCCTTTTGTAAAATGCGGCTCTATGCTATCTAAGAAATCTCTAGCCGACATTATCCTTCCTTCTCAATTTTAGTTAAATTCGCTCTCAGTACAGGACCGAAGTCATGTTTACCGGGATCAACAAAAGTAAATAAGGAGACATCTTCCTCATCAAGTTCCAGACAACCTAGCAATTGAGCCTGATCGGTGTCGCCCACCACCAGTGCTTTCAGCAAAGGCGTCGGCAAAATATCCATAGGCATCACTGTTTCATAAATGCCCACAGGAACAATTGCGCGGTTACTGCCGTTCTTATTCGTTGTTAAAGGAAATTTACGACCGCTTTTACGATCCTGCCGGCTGGTAATATAAACGTCCAGTGCTGAATATTTGTCTTTACCCGGCACGATCCAGCCAAACAATTCACGCGCCCGCCCCTCTTGCAATACCGAAATCTGATTGCTGTAGAATCCCAAATAGGCAGCCCAGTCAGCAGCACGATGGCCGTACAAAACAGAACCGGAAATAACACGGCTTTCAACCGCTTCCAGTTCACCCGCAACCAGGTCATCGGTATTTGCCCCGACACGGGTACGAATTAAACGTGGATTTTTAACGGTAGGCCCGGCCAGTGAAACCACTCTTTCAACATTAATCTTACCCGTGGTAAATAATGCGCCAATTGTCATCACCGCCTGATAATCCAGGTGCCAGACAAATTTCTCGGCATTGACGGGGTCAATGAAATGAATGTGCGTACTAGGTAAACCCGCTGGATGTGGACCTGAAAACTGGGCAACAGCGACAGAAGCGCTACCAGTCGCAATATCAGTACCGGCAGCCTTGCACACGTAGGTTTTGCCATCAGTCAATTTGGAAATAACCTCCAAACCATTGGCAAAATCATTGCTGCGCTCTTTAATAATAACGGCAGGATCTGCCGCCAGCGGCCGGGTATCGATGGCAGTGACAAAAATGGAACTCGGCTTGCTATCAACAGCAGGAATCTTGCCATAAGGGCGCGTGCGGAAATAAGTCCACAAGCCCGAGGCCAGCAGGTTTTCTTTAACCTGTTCAGCTGACAAACTGCTTAACTCGGAATCCTTGTATTTTGTAAATGATTCCTGATCGTTGCCCTTCAGTTCAATAACGACAGACTGCAGAACCCGCTTAGCACCACGATTGATGGATTTAACAACACCCGCTCCAGGTGCAGTAAAATGAACGCCAGGATTTTTCTTGTCGCTAAAGAGTGGCTGGCCAAGTTTGACCGTATCCCCTTCAGCAACCATCATGGTAGGCTTCATGCCTACGTAATCCATCCCCAGAATCGCAACGGACTTAACCTTATTGCCATCCTCAATAACTTGTTTAGGCCCTCCGGTGATAGGTAGGTCCAAACCTTCTTTAATAGTAAATTGCATAGTTAATAAGCCTGCTCTCCAAACAAGTTGCGGCGAACTTCCTCTTGTTTCAAACACAATAAAAACAAGAGGCACCTTAAGACGTAAAACGCTGGCATTACACCACAAAAACGGCGACTTCTCAACTGAAGACAAGCTTATAATGGCGCGCTAATAATCAGCAAAAATTAATCTGGAATCGTTTTTTTGCCCTGCCGACAAAAACTATCTATAAATCATAATAAAACAAAGTTTGTAAAGGGTTCAAATTGCCCAGTAAATAGCAGCGCAGGCTTCGTCTCAATTTTGCTTTCATCGACATGACGGCCTTTGTTGTCAATATGCCCTTCCCTTTTTCGGCTATCAATCGAAGACCTCAGCCTCTTCGAATGATTTTGCCTGTTGATCCTTAGCTGATAGGCTTGGAATCACATCGCCTATTGTCCAATCAATAGCCAGATCCCTATCGTTCCAGGCGATGCTGCGTTCATGCTCCGGCGCCCAATAATCCGTTGTTTTATAAAGAAACTCCGCATCATCGGACAAGACGACAAAACCGTGAGCAAAGCCTTCCGGTATCCACATCTGGCGCTTGTTTTCTGCTGTCAGCAGTGTACCGACCCATTTACCGAAGGTCGGGGAACTTTTACGCAGATCGACCGCGACATCAAAAACGGCGCCCAAACATACCCGCACCAGTTTGCCTTGAGGCTGTTTAATCTGGTAATGCAAGCCGCGCAACACATGTTTTTGTGATCGCGAGTGATTATCCTGGACGAAATTAACTTCACGTCCTGTAAGCGCCTTGAATTTTGCAGCATTGTAGCTTTCATAGAAAAAACCACGCGCATCGCCGAACACTTGGGGCTCAAAAACCAGCACCTCTGAAATTTCAGTGGGCAATACCTTCATCCGAATACCTGTTCTGTCAGCAATTTGAGTAAATACTGTCCATATCCATTCTTGGCCAGCGGTTGCGCCAATTGCTCCAGTTGAGTGCTATCTATCCAGCCCTGGCGCCAGGCAATTTCTTCGGGAGCCGCCACTTTAAGCCCCTGCCTCTGTTCTATAGTCTGGATAAACTGTGAGGCGTCCAATAGCGATTCGTGCGTTCCGGTATCCAGCCAGGCATAGCCTCTTCCGATCACCTCAACATCAAGCTTTGACTGCTCAAGATATCGACGATTGACGTCTGTAATCTCCAATTCGCCCCGCGCCGATGGCCGAATACTCTTGGCAATATCAACGACTTGGGTATCATAAAAATATAGACCTGTTACGGCATAGCGAGACTTGGGAATTTTGGGCTTTTCTTCAAGACTCAATGCCCGTCCCTCACTGTCAAATTCGACCACTCCATAGCGCTCTGGATCGTTTACTGGATAAGCAAACACTGTCGCACCATTATCGCGGGCACTGGCCTGCTGCAACAGTGTGGCAAGGTCGTGTCCATAGAAAATATTATCCCCCAGCACCAGGGCGGAAGGGCAGTTATTGACAAAATACTGACCAATTATGAATGCTTGGGCCAATCCATCCGGTGAAGGTTGAACGGCATAGGACAGCGACATGCCCCACTGGCTACCATCGCCCAGCAACTGCTCAAAACGCGACGTGTCTTGGGGCGTGGAAATAATCAGCACTTCGCGAATGCCTGCCAGCATTAAGGTAGACAAGGGATAGTAAATCATCGGCTTGTCATAAATCGGCAACAGCTGTTTGGAGACCGTCAGTGTTGCCGGATAAAGCCGGGTACCAGAACCCCCGGCCAGAATAATACCTTTTCTCGTTTTCATGAATTTTCCCGGGTAAGAATTTCAGTCAACATGCGCTCTGCATGGTAGGACCAGTGTGGCAAAGACAAACCGAACGCTTGCTGCAATTTTGCGGTAGCCAGCCTGGAATTGGCCGGCCGCCTGGCGGGCAGCGGATAGTCAGATGCCGGAATTGACGCCACCTGTTCCGGCGGACACTTTAGCACAATGCCGGCCTGCGCCGCTCGTGCCAACACAAACTGGGCATACCCATGCCAACTGGTTTCACCGTCCGCGGCAAGATGGTAAAGCCCTTGTAACTTCTCGCCCTCTGCGTGAAGCACATCGCGCAGACACAAGGCGCTGACGTCCGCAATCAACTCGGCCGAGGTCGGCGCTCCGAACTGATCGCCCACGACTTTTAACGTGTCACGCTCCTGCGCCAGTCGCAACATGGTCTTGGCAAAATTGCCTCCACGCGCAGCGAACACCCAACTGGTACGAAAAATCAAATACTGGCAACCGGATTGACGAATAGCCTGTTCACCGGCCAGTTTGCTTGAACCATAAACGTTCAGCGGCCTGGGCTCGTCTTCCTCGTTATAGGCATCCGGCTTACTCCCATCGAAAACATAATCTGTTGAATAATGCAGTAGCCAGGCGCCACATTTTTTTGCTTCCTCGGCAATGATGCCAGGCGCTATGCCGTTGATGGCCCTTGCGCGCTCAGCTTCGCTTTCGGCCTTATCGACAGCTGTATAAGCGGCTGCATTGACGATTACCGCGGGCTTGATTTCTCTGATAACCACGCGCAGACGCTCCGGATCGGCCAGATCACACTCGCTTCGCCCCAGAGCAAACAACTGACCCAGCGGTGCCAGCGAGCGCTGCAGCTCCCAGCCAACCTGACCATCCTTACCAAGTAATAAGATATTTTTAAACATTAAATCTTTCCATTTTATTTTTGACGGTTACCCGCAGACGCTAAAAAAGAGCTTTGTCGCCGAAAGCAGAAAGCGCAGGGTGTTAATTGCTCAGCCAACAGGAATCGGCGTTCCTCAATACCGACTTATGTATTCGCTGATCAATTTTAACAACTGTTTGGGATTTTGTTCATACAATTAAAGACTATAGTCCCATACCTGAACCACCGGTCAAAATAGCCAGAATGATTTTCATAGAACCTCATGTTGACGCATTGATTAAGTAAGCAGCCTGCAGAGCCTTTGCGAACCACGATCAATCTGTCATTGTTATCCAAATTTTACCCTTAGTATTTTTTAGGTTCGCTCATCTGGAAATTGAAAACGGCTTTTTTCTGAAAATGACGGTAATGTTGTAACATTGCATACTACAAACCTTAAAAGTGCCAACTCTGTCCCTTTTTGTCTAGAACAGAGGGCATGTTAATTAATTGGAGAAATAAATGACTGTTAGTGCGGATGATTTTAAAAAAGCTTTGCAGCTGTGGGCCAGCGGGGTCACCGTAGTTACAACACAATCTGAAAAATTCGGTGTTCAGGGCATGACTGTCACGGCTTTTTCGAGTGTATCTGTCCATCCGCCGCAAATATTGGTCTGTATCAATGATGCTGCCGACACGGGTGAAGGCATTGAAGCCAGCCAGTGCTTTGCCGTGAATGTGCTAAGTTCGGGGCAGCAGGAGGTTTCCAATCAATTTGCCGGCGGCAGTAGTCAGCAAGAGCGTTTCGATAATACCCCCTGGGAAACGGGTGTAACCGGGGCTCCCTTGTTAAAGAACAGCATTATGTCGCTGGACTGCAAAGTGCTCGAGAAAGTACGAGCGGGAACACACTGGATTATCATCGGTGACGTCCAGGAAGCCGTTTGCCGCTCCGGCGAGCCGCTTTTATATTATCGCGGCGGCTACCGGAAACTCGCAAGCGAATAAAATTCCTTCAAAATTGTGCTGTCCAATAACCGGGGCTGATGCCTCGCCGCCCCGGTTGTAGGGCTACAGATCACACAATTGATATTAAACTTCGCTACCCATAAAAGCCCTGCCCGTATCGGCTGATTTCCAAACTCCTTGACTGCTGGAATCTGAATCCTGACTGATAGGCGCTGAATCCTGAGTCACTGAACGTAAGTGTATTCCTCGCTGTGGAAAAGGTATTTCGATTTTATTTTCGCGAAAAGCCTGTTCCAGTCGAAAGTGCAGATCATGCGTAGCCGGCAAGCGGTTACCCAGTTCACTGACGTAGATACGAATAGAAAAATTCAGCGAGCTTTCACCAAAACCCACGAATAAAACACTCGGTTCAGGCTCGCTGAGTACTAAAGGAGTCGATTTTACGGTCTCTATCATGATCTTGTGCGCATGTTTGACGTCGGAACCATACGCTATGCCGACGGGTATGACCACGCGGGTTATGGCATCGCTCAAAGTCCAGTTGACCAGCTGGCTGGTAATAAAGGTTTTATTGGGCACGATCAGTTCTTTCTGATCCCAGTCTATCAGCGTTGTGGCACGCATTTGAATACGACTGACCTTGCCGCTGACATCGCCGATAGTCACAGTATCGCCCACACGTATGGGGCGCTCAAAAAGCAGGATGATGCCGGAAACAAGGTTGGCAAATATTTCCTGCAAACCAAATCCCAAACCTACACCGAGTGCGGCTACCAGCCATTGCACTTGGGACCAACTGCCACCCAGTTCATTCGCCACGCTAATGAAACCTATGGTAAACAAGCCATACTTGGCGAGCTGATTAACCGCATAACGGCTGCCGGGCTCAACTGCCAGGCGCCTGAATACCAATAATTCGACAATGCCGGAAAAATTACGCACGGCTACCACGGCGATAAACACATAAAGTCCGGCCAACAGCAAATTAGTCAGGGTGATGGGTTGATAAACTTCCTGATTTTCGATGGTTACCAGATGCTGCCAGAGCACGATCTTCTCAAGGAAAGAAAAGGCCGGCAGTATCGTGCCCCAGATCATCCAAAAGCCGACAATTAAACTGAATCCGATAAAGACATTGAGTAACTTAATGGTTTGCGCATTGATTGTGGGAATATCGACGAGCTGCTCATCCACCGGCAATATCGGGTCCTCCGCGCCAGCCACCGCATGTTTTGCCCCTTCTGCCGCAGTTTTGCGTTTTTGCCGGGCATTTTTTAGCGCCAACTGCCGATTGACCAGGGTTAACCAGCGAATCACCATTTCATGGAGAATGACAACCAGAAAGATTAATCTCAGGGTCACAATTAATTTTTGCTGCAGTTCCAGCGCGCTCAAATAATAGCCCGCAACGGCAAAACCAATGACAACTAGAGGAATGCTGATGATCGCCGGATACCAGACATAGCGTAGCCGGGCCAGCCAGCTCTCGGGATTATCCACAAGATAGGCTTTCAACACGCCAGTTGCAGGCTTCAAGATCCGGCTTAAAAAAACGGCCATGGCCAGCATGATAATTACCAGAAACAGTCTGCCCAGGTTATCGCTGTGCTCAGGACTGCTTGCTGCGCCGGTGCAGTGGATTACGAATTCAGCCGGTATCGCTATAAAACGTATCCAGGCAATTTGCTTGCGCAGCAGGCTGGCGTTGTCTTTATGCCACAGAAAATGGATGCGTGCGATACCCCGCTCTGCAAATAGATGGTATAAGAATTGCAAAATGAACCACGGGATAGAAGCAGCCCGTAAGCCTTCACCCACGGCTCTGCTGAAATTATCCAGATCGGCGCCACTGCCCAGAAACCAGCCCACGTAATTAATAAACAGCGGCACCGGCAACACCAGCAAGAGAGTGTGCGCCAGTGCCCTCAAGGTATAAGAAAAGTTGTCCGTATAAATTTTTCCGACTTTTTCGGCAATGGTCATGAGCTGCTGCTTGGCCACGTTTCGAAGTCTCATGGCAATACCGAAACTGACTATTGTCAGTAGCGCCAGGAACGGCCTGTTCCAGGAAATCTTCAAACTGTCCTTGACAACAGTCATCCAGTTAAAGGGCGACAGCAGCCATTTGATTGATTCGTACAAACCGGATATGTAGCTTAAATCAATGGGTTTGGAACTCGGCACCCAAAGCAAACGTTCATCCAGGTACTGGGCAAATTTACCGGCTTGAGCGATTAATTGCTGCCTGGCAAAATCGAAATCACCCAAGGTGCGCAAATACGTTATATAAGCAACAGACAGTTTATTCAGTAAGTCTTTCTGATTATTCAACAAAACGCGCAATTCAGCCTGTATCATCATGCGTTCATTACCCGGTAAAGCCGAATCAACCTGTTCGGTCATCATGCGCTTGAGTTCTGCATCAATGTCCATGAGGTGTTTAAGCCTGTCTTCAACTCTAAACTGGTCAAGACTGATCTGAGCGGTTTCATTTTGAATCATTTGGGATTGTTTTGAAAACTGCTCCGGCGTCGGTAAATTACGCCGCTGCTCACGCAAGATCTTGCCTAAGGCTGGACTGAGACCGGCCAGGCTGATTTTCTTTTCAGCACTTTTAAAATCCTGCTCGATTTCGCCGGCCTGGACATCGATGGCGGCTTTAGTTTCGGTGTACCTCTCAAATTTGCCGGTAATCGCCTGTAAGTCACGACTGTATTGAATGTTATCCCGGGTCACCTGTTGAATAAGCGGATGTTTGTTGGAGATTTCTTTTTCTATCTGAGTGAGCGCTTCCTGCATTTCCTTGGCTTCCTGCAATCTGCGTTCCGACAACAGATTTTCAATCGCCGCAATGACAGTTCCCAAAGCACTCTTCTCAATATTTCGGAGCTGAAGTTCCGATTTCAGCAGCTCGACTCGGGCAGGATTGCTGATGGCTTCAACTTCTAGCATTTTTAACTCGGCCGTGCGAGCATCAATCTGGGCTTTCAAATAAAGTTGATTAGCTTCCGTTTCAAGCTTTGTATCGGTGCTGGTAGCTGCGGTTTCGAGTTTTTGCTGCGCCGCTTCAAGATCCTGCATCGCAGTGAGAGTTTGCTGTCTGATCAGGGTCGGCCTTGTGTTTTGAACTGCCAGATCATTTTCCAGTTTTTTTATCTGTGTATCTAAATTACTCAGTTTTTCTTTTTCCAGAATAAGCCGCTGCTCCAGTTCTTCCTGAGGTATATGATCAAAATTTTCTACGGTCTGCTTGGATAATCGGGCCTGAGCCAGTTCAATCTCGGTTTGCAGTTTTTTAGTTTTATAAGGGGCTTGCTGTATAGAGGCTTTAAATTCCGCGGTCTGAGCCTTAAGCAAATCGAGATTGCTCAGATTATCCTCCACCGATTGATAAAGCTTAAGCAATTTGGTCTTTAATTCTGTATCGATACCCTGCCTTGCATTAAGCGCTTCTATTTTTTCTTTAAGACTGTCTTTAGTAATTTCAATCGCAGCACTTTTACCGGCACTGGCCGGTGTAGTACTCTCAGCCCAACCGGTAACGGCCGACATCAGGAATATAACAAAAACAAGAAACCCTAATCGAGGCATCATTTTAGGAACGGAAGCAACATGGAAAACACTTATTTTCATAAATTTAACTGTCAGCGGAATAAGGATGAACAGGTTTTAATCAAAATGAACTAAATAACGGTCATTGCAAAATTTTTAACGCTCAATGCGCCGGCGCACAGCCAGCTATCGTATCAGAAAACAGCCCGTGCGGGGCCTAGGAGATATCGCTAACATTCTATGAAGCAATCGGATTTCTTGGCTGGAACTTAAGATTTTTTAAAGGTGGCATGCTTTACAATTCAACTCTTCAAAAAGGGTGTGTTGGTGGTAAAATTGCAGGATTTGTCGATAAAAACTACTTTGTACGCTAATTCTATTAGCTGCGGCTTAAAACAATGGATTTCATGATGCTGAACACCAGAAAATTAATTTTTCAGCAAAAATTTACTTTCAAAAAAAGGTGGGGCCGTTGCGCCCTGCTGTTTTTTTTCATATCTATGCCCGTACAGCTATTGCAAGCCAAAGACATAGCTACCGCTGACGCCATCATAAGCCAGGAAATTACCGCCATTATCGCGGCAAAACAGCATCCTTACCTCAAATTGACCGCTTTTCAAAACCGCAAAGAGGATATAGATAATCTTTATAAGACAACAAATTACCAATTACTATGGCTAGGCAATCAGCATTCGGAAAAAAATATCAGCGCCGCACTCCATCTTCTGGAAAAAGCCGCTGTACACGGATTAAATCCAGTCAATTACGATACCGAAACACTCAGGCAGCACCTGAGCACTGTCAGCAAACCCGGACCTGAAGTCGTTAAACGGACAGCCTTATATGACACGGCGCTGAGCCTTTCTTTGCTGCGTTTTTTACATGATCTGCATTATGGCCGGGTAAATCCTCAGGCAATAAACTTTAACCTCAAGCTAAGAGAAAAAAAAATGCTTGATTTGCCGGGCCTGATTCATGAAGCGATGGAGCAAGACACGATTGCCCAGTTGCCGGTAGCGGTAGAGCCTAAATTAAAACAATATCAAAGGCTGAAACAGGCATTGCTCCTCTATCGCAAGCTGGCCGCCGAAGCCCCGATTGTTGAATTGACTGCTGACAAACCGATACACCCCGGCAACAAACTGCCGAAAAATAACAATCTATACAAATTATTAACAGCGCTGGGGGACTTGCCTAAAGAAAACGCCGACAACACGGCGAATAAGTCAACCTTGTACACGGGAAAAATCATTGCCGGCATTAAAAAGTTCCAACAACGACATGGCCTGAGTGCCGACGGCGTGATTGGCAAGGAAACCCTGGCCGCACTCAATGTCCCGTTAAAACAGCGGGTCAGACAAATTGAGCTGGCCATGGAACGGCTGCGTTGGCTGCCTGAATTGAGTGTTGACCCTTCCATTATCGTCAACATACCTGCCTTCCAGCTGTGGGCCACTAGTGACATTCATCAAATGGATAACGATATCCTTAACATGAAGGTGGTTGTCGGCAAAGCACTGGAAAACCAGACCCCGGTGCTGATGGCAGAAATGCGTTTTATCGATTTTATGCCCTACTGGAATATTCCTTCCAACATTCTAAAAAATGAAATATTGCCAAAAATAAACCAAAATCCGGCCTATTTGACCCAGGAAAATTTGGAACTGGTGCCCCGCTTCGGCAATGAAGTCAAGGCCGTGGCCTTTAACAAGGACTCACTGGCCCTGCTTAAGCAAGGCGCCCTAAAAGTTCGGCAGCGCCCTGGAGACAAGAATGCATTGGGCAGGGTAAAATTTATTTTCCCCAACCAGAGTGACGTCTATTTGCACGACACCCCGGCCAATGCGATGTTTGGCAAGTCCCGCAGGGATTTCAGTCATGGCTGCGTACGTGTTGAAAAACCGGAACTACTGGCCGAGTTTGTCCTAAAGAATCAGGACAAATGGAGCAAGGAAGCCGTACAAGGGGCCATGCAAACCCCTAAAACTCAACGTATCATTCTGAACAAGCCAATACCGGTATTGTTTTTTTACACCACGGCCTTTTTTGATCGGCATGAAAATTTAGCGTTCTACAGTGATATTTATGGGCATGATGCGGTATTGCAGACGGCTCTTGATAAACCAGGGGACTTATCTGATCAATCACTTTTTATCAGCAAAAGTCCTGAGACGCCGCCGCTGGCGATCGTTAAATAGCGGACCTTAAGGGGGAGTGATTGCTTAGTTCCGTTTGAAACGCCCCGCGCGTCAGCTCAGTTCTCAATATAATATTCATAATTGACAACTAGACTTGGACACCCGGGGCAGGGAACTGCAGGATGGATGATGGAACGATACAACGGTACTGGGTCAGTAAAATTGGGGCCGGGTTTACCAGCTTCTGAAATTGCCCGTATCGAGATGAACAAAACCGGAGCGTTGATAATAGCCGACACCGCCGCGGCGCATGGCCAGCGCAGCGTTTCTGATTGTCCGCGTATCGACGCCATCAATCTGTATGTCGATTGCCCTGCCCTGCATGTGCAGACTGTTTTTGGCGACGCCACTGTGTTTTCTGCGCATTTTTGCATTGGTAACGGGTGAGCGATAACCGGATACGATATGAAACGGTTTATGGATATCCAGAGACAGCTTCAGATCATACAACTGATCCAGTAAGGCCGGGTCTATTGGATGCACAGAATCATTATGATAGTCGCGCAGTACATAACTGATTTCATCCAAGGCGCCATCGATATACCGGCCGCCTTCAAAATAAGTCAATTTCAACTTATCGCCGGTGTGTAAATTTTGTAAGGCTAATGCCTTATGTGATGGGAAATGTCTAATCGCAGCGCTGACGCTGTTTGTTCCAGCTAATGCCAACACAGAGCCGTATGCCATATTTTTCAAGAACCGGCGCCTTGATTCGATAAAACCACCTTCATCAATTGCCAGGTTTTTCAGTGTATGTTCATTCATGTCTATTTTGGGGACCTCTCTGGGGTTTATTGTTATTGGCTAGTCTTAAGTGAATCTTAAATAGATAGAAAAAATAAAGGTTTTAACCGGCGAATCTTTTTAGACAACGCTTTGTATTTAAAAGTTTTATTTATTATTTCCATAACCCGACTGTCGCTAAGATGATCCGCAATGGTTCAATAGGGCTGATGGCTATTCCAGTGTTGATTCTGTTGCTATACTGGCCGAGGTTTCGTTAACGGCTTGGCGAATAAATCCAACTTGAATACTGCACGGCATACGGACAACAAACATGCGTAAAAAAGACATTAAACCTTCTGCTTATCTGATTGAAGTCAAAACGCTTTCCGATCGGATCGTGAAGGCTCAACAGCCCATCCGTATTCTTGATGCCATTAAATGGGATGACAATATCAAGCAGGCTTTTTTTAACAGCCAATTTAAAATCCCCCCGCAAATTACGCCTGATTACTATTTACAGCGTCCCCTGGGGTTTGACCCTGTCGAAAAAAAACGCGAGTTCTATCAAATCGAACGCGATCTAACGCGAAAACTGGGTCAGCTGAATCCGCTCAGCGTAATCATGCGCCGTATTTGCCGTGAGTATCAGGCCGTGGTGCGCATGCTTGAATCGCGAGGTACGCTCATATTTTCTGATATTTCCCAGGAATTGTACGGCTCTTCACATGATGTTTTTCATGTCGGCGACCCGACCATCGCCGATCTGGGCAGCATGATGGAAGAAACGCTATCGCAACTGCTTAAACTCGATATTCTGGTCGAGGAACCGAAAACTATTAAGGCCAAGGATGCCGTCACCATTCTTAACGAGAAAATGCAGAACCTGTTTCCGGGCGACGGTCTACGCGCCATGCTCAGTGACGGAATTATCGCCGATGCCGCCGCCGGCACCGATTACATTAAACTGCGTGCAGATGCCCTGTTCAACATGCGCGATCTGCGGGTGCTTGAAGTTCATGAAATATGGGTGCATCTGGGCACCACGCTCAATGGTCTGGCTCAACCCTATTGCACGTTCCTCGGCAAAGGCCCGCCCTCTTCAACCGTCACTCAGGAAGGGCTCGCAGTATTAATGGAAATTTTGACCTTCAGCTCGACACCTAACCGGCTCATGAGCCTGATCAATCGGGTACGGGCCATTACCCTGGCCGAAGATGGCGCTGATTTTATGGACATATTCGCGTTTTTCCGTGACAAAGGTCTGGATGATGAAGAAATCTATACCATTGCCAGCCGCGTTTTCAGAGGCAGCACGCCTGACGGCATGCCTTTTACCAAGGATCTCACCTATATTAAAGGCTTCGTGCTGACTTATAATTTCATGCGCTTGGCGGTCAGCAAAGGCAAACCCGACCGCATACCCTTGCTGTTCTGCGGCAAGACCATGATCGAAGACATGAAGGTACTGGTTGATCTGGTGGAAGAAGGCACGGTCATAGCCCCCCGCTTTCTCCCGCCACAGTTTACCGACCTGATGGGGCTGTCAGCCTGGATGAGTTTCAGCCGATTCATGTCGTCCATGAATTTCCGGCAACTGGAGCAAGACTATGCCAATGTTTTATAACACGCGCGAAGTTAAGGGCATAGCCGAGCCCGTTTGAGTTGTTTACAATAAAAATTAAGAGGAA
>Ga0208625_100152_pt1 | contig 17400 bp, 13 predicted proteins | sample LakWasMeta8_HOW4_2_FD_183858 | JGI IMG/M metagenome (GOLD analysis project Ga0208625, IMG submission 183858) | Freshwater sediment methanotrophic microbial communities from Lake Washington under simulated oxygen tension - Sediment Metagenome... | ecosystem: Environmental > Aquatic > Freshwater >... | reverse complement strand
GGCCTGTGGGTGCCATCAGATTTTTGCGACAACTTGAGTCGCTAGGTTCAACCGCCGGATGCGGAAAACCGCATGTCCGGTGGTGTGGGAGGGGTAACGGGCGCAATCCCGTTACCTCCACCCGATCAAAATGCCCTTCAAAGACAAACAATTGTTGTTTCAATCCACGCGCCCACGCGGGGCGCGACCGAGACATTGTAGTTATTGCCCAGGCCGCGCAGTTTCAATCCACGCGCCCACGCGGGGCGCGACGACTATCTCTCTCCTCCACTGCCTGTTCTGGCGGTTTCAATCCACGCGCCCACGCGGGGCGCGACAAAACGTGGCGAGGCTTAATCACAATCTTAGCGTTTCAATCCACGCGCCCACGCGGGGCGCGACTCGAACCCCTTAACGCATCCACGCCAATAATTACGTTTCAATCCACGCGCCCACGCGGGGCGCGACGGCGTTTGAGTGGTTGTAACGGTACCATCTGGTTGTTTCAATCCACGCGCCCACGCGGGGCGCGACTTCAAGACCCGACATACCTCAACGAGCTGACGGTTTCAATCCACGCGCCCACGCGGGGCGCGACAAACCTCGGCGCTGTCTTCTGATATTGCTTGACGTTTCAATCCACGCGCCCACGCGGGGCGCGACTATCGTCGACGGTGTATTGCGTGCCGGCATGCGTGTTTCAATCCACGCGCCCACGCGGGGCGCGACACATTCAAGGCCATGAAAGAAAAGCAGGAGCATGTTTCAATCCACGCGCCCACGCGGGGCGCGACCGCCTTGATTGCGCTTTCCTTGCTGCCCTCGCCGTTTCAATCCACGCGCCCACGCGGGGCGCGACGTTATGCCTCCGAAAAAATACCGCGTCCGTGCGGGTTTCAATCCACGCGCCCACGCGGGGCGCGACAGTAATGCTTATCCCAACGAACCGAATTTTTAGTTTCAATCCACGCGCCCACGCGGGGCGCGACAACCTTGGCCGTGGTGCTGGTAATTGACTGTGAGTTTCAATCCACGCGCCCACGCGGGGCGCGACTCGGGTCGACCAGTTTCGGCGCCCATGACTGATTGTTTCAATCCACGCGCCCACGCGGGGCGCGACGTCGTCGTTTGTCAGTTGTAACGGCAAATTATCGTTTCAATCCACGCGCCCACGCGGGGCGCGACGGTAAATTTAAGCATGCCTTTACAGACTTCGATTGTTTCAATCCACGCGCCCACGCGGGGCGCGACATTTTAATCGGTCGATCATCCATTCGGGTAGGCGTTTCAATCCACGCGCCCACGCGGGGCGCGACGCCCGCCACGATGCCGATGATCGGCCTGTCGATCGTTTCAATCCACGCGCCCACGCGGGGCGCGACGGTTCCGCTACAGACGCGCCAGGCGTACCACGCGTTTCAATCCACGCGCCCACGCGGGGCGCGACTCAATCAGCGGCATCGAGGGCGATTATGACGCTGTTTCAATCCACGCGCCCACGCGGGGCGCGACTGTCAATCAGCGGCATCGAGGGCGATTATGACGCTGTTTCAATCCACGCGCCCACGCGGGGCGCGACAACAAGAATAAATAATATTGAAATAAATCCGAAAGTTTCAATCCACGCGCCCACGCGGGGCGCGACGGTGCGAGAGGTTTTCACGATAATATCGAGTGGTTTCAATCCACGCGCCCACGCGGGGCGCGACGCTGCCCCAGGCGCCGCCGGCGATGAGCTGCTTGTTTCAATCCACGCGCCCACGCGGGGCGCGACCTTTACTGATGCCAATATGGGGCGCCAGTTTTTGTTTCAATCCACGCGCCCACGCGGGGCGCGACACTTCGCCTGGCTTGCAGTCGGTCAAAATCTGCGTTTCAATCCACGCGCCCACGCGGGGCGCGACCTTAGGGCCGGGTTTTTTTAAGCGAGGGATTATGTTTCAATCCACGCGCCCACGCGGGGCGCGACAATAGTTCACGTTATTGGTCCATCCCTTTAACCGTTTCAATCCACGCGCCCACGCGGGGCGCGACCGCGTTTACCTACACCACCGTTACCGTTCAGAGTTTCAATCCACGCGCCCACGCGGGGCGCGACCAACAATACCGCTGTTGTACGCCGCGCTCTGTCGTTTCAATCCACGCGCCCACGCGGGGCGCGACAGCAGGCGATTGCCGGCATCAACCTGCAACGCGTTTCAATCCACGCGCCCACGCGGGGCGCGACCCGAGCCGTTGCTGCTGATAGCGAAGCTATCGGCGTTTCAATCCACGCGCCCACGCGGGGCGCGACGTCGGCTCGGATTGTGTCGGCCGACACCCAACAGTTTCAATCCACGCGCCCACGCGGGGCGCGACCTTGGTCACTGGACCGGGCACGAGTCGCGTCTTGTTTCAATCCACGCGCCCACGCGGGGCGCGACTTCTATCGTTTGGATGATCGTTCGTTTCAGTGGTGTTTCAATCCACGCGCCCACGCGGGGCGCGACCCTCGTCTGCTAAATCGCAGGTTTTGATTTGATGTTTCAATCCACGCGCCCACGCGGGGCGCGACATTATGCGCTGCCGACAACGGATCTAAAGGCGCAGTTTCAATCCACGCGCCCACGCGGGGCGCGACGGACGGGTCTGAGTTTTCAGAACGTCACGCGTGTTTCAATCCACGCGCCCACGCGGGGCGCGACTTGGCGGAATTTTTATCAGATCCGCATCGACGTGTTTCAATCCACGCGCCCACGCGGGGCGCGACCGATGCTGGCTATTGCGCCGGCTATTGCAATTGTTTCAATCCACGCGCCCACGCGGGGCGCGACGACATATTGCCCGGTGTTTGGCAACGTTTGCGCGTTTCAATCCACGCGCCCACGCGGGGCGCGACGCCTATCAGCGAGTGATCGAGGCCAACACGCCGTTTCAATCCACGCGCCCACGCGGGGCGCGACTCGGCCTATCGATCGAATCGGCACTGGGCGATGTTTCAATCCACGCGCCCACGCGGGGCGCGACCTCTTTTATGACAGGCTCCGACAGCTCCAGCCGGTTTAAATCCACGCGCCCACGCGGGGCGCGACGGTCGTCGTTTGTCAGTTGCAACGGCAAATTATCGTTTCAATCCACGCGCCCACGCGGGGCGCGACTCGACACGTTAAACGCTGGAAAAACTGGAGCGGTTTCAATCCACGCGCCCACGCGGGGCGCGACCGCTGTACCCGACATAACCCGGCTGAGCGCATTGTTTCAATCCACGCGCCCACGCGGGGCGCGACCTGATTAAACAAGGACATGCCAGCGTCGTATGTGGTTTCAATCCACGCGCCCACGCGGGGCGCGACAGCGGTAGGCAAACGCCTTCGCATGCTCAAGACGGTTTCAATCCACGCGCCCACGCGGGGCGCGACCGTGACGTTTTGTTTGCGCAACATCGATACCATGTTTCAATCCACGCGCCCACGCGGGGCGCGACATCCGAGAAATAGGTTGCGCGCCGCGTCATCAAGTTTCAATCCACGCGCCCACGCGGGGCGCGACGTGTTATTAGCGCGGCTGTCAATAGTCAATTTGGTTTCAATCCACGCGCCCACGCGGGGCGCGACCTGACATGGGCCTCGTCGCCGATCCCGAGCAATTGTTTCAATCCACGCGCCCACGCGGGGCGCGACGCCCACCCGCTCCCGCGTCAACAGTTCAAACATCGGTTTCAATCCACGCGCCCACGCGGGGCGCGACATGCATAAGGCGCATAAGCTGCGGCGACAAGAGTTTCAATCCACGCGCCCACGCGGGGCGCGACACCCATACCATTGAGCCATAGACCGGGAAAACGGGTTTCAATCCACGCGCCCACGCGGGGCGCGACCATTACCGGAGAGAGAAAATGAGCAAAATAAATGTTTCAATCCACGCGCCCACGCGGGGCGCGACCTTAGACAAACAGTCCTCAACGGCTAGCTCTCCGTTTCAATCCACGCGCCCACGCGGGGCGCGACTTAATAAAGAAAAAGGATATTAAAGAATAAAAAAGTTTCAATCCACGCGCCCACGCGGGGCGCGACTCGGCGATCCGCACGACCACGACCTGGTCAGAGTTTCAATCCACGCGCCCACGCGGGGCGCAACCAATATCGCAGCGATCTGCATCATCAATAGCGTGTTTCAATCCACGCGCCCACGCGGGGCGCGACATGCAAGAAACCACGCAAGCACAACACAATGAGTTTCAATCCACGCGCCCACGCGGGGCGCGACAGGTGCGAGCGGATCGGCGCATAGGGCGAGGCGTTTCAATCCACGCGCCCACGCGGGGCGCGACAAGGTACATATCCTTCGCCGTACCGGTGCCATCGTTTCAATCCACGCGCCCACGCGGGGCGCGACTAGTACGGATCGAGTCGACGACATCGGTATTCAGTTTCAATCCACGCGCCCACGCGGGGCGCGACGATGATCGATGCGGGTGTTCAAGCCGCGCTATCGTTTCAATCCACGCGCCCACGCGGGGCGCGACACCTTGAGCAAGTCTCTCGGTCTGCAATATATGTTTCAATCCACGCGCCCACGCGGGGCGCGACCCGGCATCTGCGACCCAAACCTACCGAAGTGGTTTCAATCCACGCGCCCACGCGGGGCGCGACAACGCTTGCGTTTCTTGCCGCCGCCGCCTGGTGGTTTCAATCCACGCGCCCACGCGGGGCGCGACGTGACCTCTTTGCTGATAAAACGAGGCAGCAGGGGTTTCAATCCACGCGCCCACGCGGGGCGCGACAAGCTTGGAATTGTTCATAGTCAACCAGCGCCTGTTTCAATCCACGCGCCCACGCGGGGCGCGACAGTTGGCGTTAGTTTCTGAACGCAAGCTGACTGCGGTTTCAATCCACGCGCCCACGCGGGGCGCGACAATTGCTTGGCGCTCTTGAGCAGGTCCGCGTTGTTTCAATCCACGCGCCCACGCGGGGCGCGACAAACGGCGCGCGCCGAACTGGCAAGCCAATTGGTTTCAATCCACGCGCCCACGCGGGGCGCGACTGGACCGATCTACAGCTTTTAAGGTGACGGTGGGTTTCAATCCACGCGCCCACGCGGGGCGCGACGGGCGGTGCTGCCATTGATAATGGCGCAGCCAAGTTTCAATCCACGCGCCCACGCGGGGCGCGACTTATGAAGTACTAACGAACCACCCGTTTTAAACGGTTTCAATCCACGCGCCCACGCGGGGCGCGACGCCAGGGCATGTTTACGGCGGCTGACAACCTTGTTTCAATCCACGCGCCCACGCGGGGCGCGACTTGGGTTTGAAGAAGCTAGTAAACTGGAAGGATGTTTCAATCCACGCGCCCACGCGGGGCGCGACCAATCTTATGTATCGTTGAAAATTTTATCAACGTTTCAATCCACGCGCCCACGCGGGGCGCGACTGGCCCTACAGGGTGGTAAGCCCTTAGTCGTTGTTTCAATCCACGCGCCCACGCGGGGCGCGACTCGCCACTTTGCCGACTTCTTTCAGAGCACGCGGTTTCAATCCACGCGCCCACGCGGGGCGCGACCTGGCTGCCGCCCTCGCTGTAGTAGTGCATCAGGTTTCAATCCACGCGCCCACGCGGGGCGCGACCTGGCTGCCGCCCTCGCTGTAGTAGTGCATCAGGTTTCAATCCACGCGCCCACGCGGGGCGCGACGGCATCTGTCGCATTGGACGATCTGAGCGGCGTGGTTTCAATCCACGCGCCCACGCGGGGCGCGACCCTCTTACAGACGTTATATTGGGATTGGAACTGTTTCAATCCACGCGCCCACGCGGGGCGCGACGGTATACCTGTTCTTGTTATTCACCGGTATTCAGTTTCAATCCACGCGCCCACGCGGGGCGCGACTCGACGCCGACATACTTGTGCAACGCACTAATAGTTTCAATCCACGCGCCCACGCGGGGCGCGACGGAAATCAAGGCGTTACACGCTCAGATGATCGCGTTTCAATCCACGCGCTCACGCGGGGCGCGACCTCAGGATGGACTCACAAATGGTCGCGATCTTGGTTTCAATCCACGCGCCCACGCGGGGCGCGACCAATAAATGACGGCTGGGTTTGGCGCATGGGCGTTTCAATCCACGCGCCCACGCGGGGCGCGACTCGTCCTCGATTCCCCACTTAGAGACATACGCGGTTTCAATCCACGCGCCCACGCGGGGCGCGACGTAAAATGAAATTTATGCGTGTTTGCCCTGTCGGTTTCAATCCACGCGCCCACGCGGGGCGCGACATGTGATTAAAGTAGTCGCGCGCACTCTGACTGTTTCAATCCACGCGCCCACGCGGGGCGCGACAGTGGATATTACGGGCTGCCCACTTGGATAAAAGGTTTCAATCCACGCGCCCACGCGGGGCGCGACCTTGGTTCACCACCCGATTTTTCGACCTGCGAGTTTCAATCCACGCGCCCACGCGGGGCGCGACTACTCGCTGCTGATCTACGATGACATCGTAACGTTTCAATCCACGCGCCCACGCGGGGCGCGACGTCAATACATGGCCGATGCCATTGCCAGAATGGTTTCAATCCACGCGCCCACGCGGGGCGCGACATCCTTGACTGGTATTTTTAAATACAAATAGCGTTTCAATCCACGCGCCCACGCGGGGCGCGACGGTCTGCATGACTAACACAAGTAAGCCCTTTAAGTTTCAATCCACGCGCCCACGCGGGGCGCGACGCGATTTTTCAGCGCCGCAATCAGCAACTGCTCGTTTCAATCCACGCGCCCACGCGGGGCGCGACGCCTGGAATACCAGCGCGTTGCCGCGTTTTGATGTTTCAATCCACGCGCCCACGCGGGGCGCGACCTCGCCGACCTGGCAGACGATGCTGAGGTAGTCGTTTCAATCCACGCGCCCACGCGGGGCGCGACTACCTTCGGTTAAAGGGATGGACCAATATCGGGTTTCAATCCACGCGCCCACGCGGGGCGCGACGCTTGCGCTATGGTGCGAATACGGCCGTAATGGTTTCAATCCACGCGCCCACGCGGGGCGCGACTATGTGCATTTGGTCCACACACTCGATGATCTTGTTTCAATCCACGCGCCCACGCGGGGCGCGACTCGTCGCGCTGCCTGTCGAATATCCCGCCGATGTTTCAATCCACGCGCCCACGCGGGGCGCGACCGCGGGCCGCGGTCGATTCTACGGCGATGCCGGTTTCAATCCACGCGCCCACGCGGGGCGCGACGGCAATATTAAAAAAGATAAAATCAAGTATTTTGTTTCAATCCACGCGCCCACGCGGGGCGCGACGGCTTTCTTCCTGACCGTGCAGGCGGTAATCGGCGTTTCAATCCACGCGCCCACGCGGGGCGCGACACGATGAACGCGCAGGTTCTGGCCGTTTAAGCATGTTTCAATCCACGCGCCCACGCGGGGCGCGACTGCATTTGCACAATTAATTGAATCTAAACGGCAAAAAGCCTTTCAATTGCGAATCAATCAAAACAAATGCGATGAACATTATATTCAAAAAACTGGCGCAGAAAAAATCTATTTGGATCAATGCATTAACAGTCGTGCGAAAACCTTGGGTTTTTTATGACAGCTACAGGTTCGCATCAAACCAGCAGCAGTCCGTTTAAATCCAACGTTTTTTTGGCGCCGATGTGCTCGACGCGACGCTCCCAGTTATTGCCCAGATAATAAATGCGTAAACTGTCTTCGTTTTCATCCATGACCTTGATCAAATCATTTTTCAACCGGGTCCACTGAGCCATGTCGACTTCGATTTCAAACACTGAATATTGCACGCGTTGTCCGAAGACTTGGCAAAGCTTGGCCATTTTTCGCAGCCGCTTGGGGCCGGTTTCATTTTTGAAGCTGACATCATACGTCACTAAAATCATCATCGTGATTTCTCCGGTTTATTTCCACAAAAACGGCACATAACTGTCGCAATCGCCGCGCAAGAATCTCGCCAAGATTTGCGCTTGCAGCCAAGGCAGCATGCCGACCGGCACGGTTTCTTCAAACCACGGATGCATGAGCGTATCTTGCTTGCGATCCTGCCAGGCGGCCAATAAAGTCCGGCGCGGTTCTTCTTTAAGCGTGACCGAATCGTTCGGCCAATACTCGAAGTCTTTCGGCAGCAATTGGCGTTTGTTGATCAACGACAACACGAAGCGGTCGACGATCGGCCGCAATTCCTCCGCCAAATCGAGCGCCAACGATGGCCGGCCGCTGCGCAGTTGATGCAGAAAACCGCTGGCGGGATCGAGGCCGGTGGTTTCCAGCGCGGAACGGCAATCGTGGGTCAGCAGCGTATAGCAGAACGACAACAGGGCATTGACCGGATCGGTCGGCGGCCGCCGCCGGCGCGCGTCAAACTGGAAATCGCTTTGCCGAAGTAGATGCTGAAACACGCCGAAATACACTTGCGCCGCTTCGCCTTCCCGTCCCATCAGTGTGTCGATGGCCTGACAGTCTTGCAGTTGCTCCAGGCAGCGGCTCAAACGTTTTTCCGCAGTGGACAGGTCGGCGATGGCCGCCGGCGAGGTCGCTTCGTGGTCGCGGTAATCGCGCAGATAGCGTTTCAACACCGAGCGCTGATTATAAAGTTTGCCGGTCAGCAAGGTGCGCGCGATCGCCACGCTTTTGTCACGGTCGGCCCCAGTCAGGTGCTGCGTGCGCCTGAGCAACACGTTGCCGCTGACCGGGCCTTCGACGCGCGCCAGAAATTTACCGAAGATGTTCAGATAGGTAATGGTGATGCCGTTTTCGGCGCAGTGCGCCATCAGATACGGCGAGACGCTGACTTGCCCGAAACAGACCAAGCCTTGCAATTTGTGGATAGGCACCCGTGCCTTGGTTTCGTCGCCGACCTTCAACACCAGGTTTTCGTTGTCTTTATGCACCCAAGCGTTTTGGGTCTGAATGTAAATCACGTTGCGTAAAGGCCGCATGGTCACTCCTCCGCCAGTTGCTCGGCCAGCCACGTCGAGGCTTTTTTGCCGAAATCCTGCGGGTGGCAAATATCGAGCAGCGAACAATTCCGGCATTTTTGGTTTTGGTAAAGCGCTTTTGGCGTGGTTTGGGTTTGGATGATCTGCCGGCAAGCCTGGATGGTCTGCAAGGTCAAGGCGCGCAGTTCCGCATCGAAATGAACTACATGACGGCGGCGCACCTCGCCATAAAACAGCGCGCCTTCCGGCACCGGCACGCCTTCCATCTCTTCCAGGCACAGCGCCTGGGCGCACAGTTGCGCCTCGTCAGCCCGGTGCGACTTCGGTTTGCCGCGTTTGTATTCGATCGGATAGGGAATTTCGCGGCCGTCGGCCTGCCGGTGGTATTCGACCACGTCGGCGACGCCCTCGATGCCCAGTTCGCCGTGCGCCAAACGCAGTGAGCGGACGCTGCGCACGTCGCCGCGTTTTTCTAGGTCCGCCTGGTTGACCCGTTGATGCAGCACCTGGCCTTCCGCGGTAAACTGGTTTTCCAGCCAGACGTCTTCCAGTTCGATCAGGGCGAATTGGCGCGGGCAGTACAGGTAATGCTGTAGGCGGGACAAATAGATCGGTTCCAACGATCCGCCGTCTTTCGCATTCTGATTGTCTAAGCTCGTCATGACTCAGTCCGTCATGTCCTCAACCACGGACAGATAATCGCAAATCGCTTCGGAAATGTTACGCAGAGCCTCTTGCTCGGTTTCGCCTTGGGAATGGCAACCCGGCAAACAGGGAACCGAAGCGGCGACGCCTTCATCGGAGAGTTCCAGCACGACTTTGTATTTCATGGCTCACCTCAATTTTTACAAAAATGGGCTTATCGTTCGATGATCTCTACGCCTGACGGCAAATCCGCGCGATTGATATGCACCGCGTAATCGCTAAAGTCGCGCGCCGGTTTGTCCTCGCTGACTCGATTTACTTCGATCAGACCAAATAGTTTATGCGCGGGCGCATTACCCAATTTGTCCGCGTGTTTGAAAATAATCAGTTTTTGAGTGCCCATCTCGCCCCGCGCCGCCGAATGATCGTGCTCGAACATCTCTTCGAGCGATTTCCATAGAATGCTCAAATCGTCTTCGGAAAAACCGGTTTTTTCAGCAAGTGCGGCAGAAACGAAACCATGCGCGCGGTATAATCCATAAGGAATGATGTGTTTACGGCCCATCGTGCGTTCTTTCTCGACGTCTTTTTCATTGGTGACTGCCATTCGGGTGATCGAAATTTCTTGCGGAAACACCGGGTCGATCGAACGGGCAAAGGCGATTTGCACGGGGCCGCGGACCGTGCCGGTATTGACGTCCGTGCTCATCACCGCCCCGAAAGCGCGGACGTCAAAAAAGTGTTGGCACATGAATTGAGTCAGCGCTTTGGCTTTGTCCGCGTCCTTGGGTAATTTTTTGGGTTCGGATTTTAGGTTCTGCGCTTCATAAGCCAATTTGTTTTGGTTGTTCAAGATCGCTTTTTCTTGCATGTAAATCGCATAGCCCGGTTGATCGGCCTGAGTCAGATCGACGTAGTTGCGGATTTTGCGTTTTAAACAAACGTCGGTCACCAAGCCTTGGTTGGTTTCGGGGTCCAGACGGGGCATGTTGCCTGCGTCCGGGTCGCCGTTGGGATTGCCGTTTTTAATGTCGAACAGCAGGACGAATTCGTAGCGATTGTTGATCATTGCGTGTATTCCTTTGAAAGTGTAAATAGTTGAAATTCAGTCGTCAGCGTCTTCAATCGCCGTCTGATCTTCTCCTTTATCCGCGGCTAAAGGATTGTCATTGTTTGCGCCCGTTTCGTCCTTGATTTTGCGGGTAAAGCGTTGATGGTAATAGCCGATGGCAAAACGGCCTTGGTCTTCGAGGTTGATGTTTTTCGGCCACACGGTAGGCATGTCTTTTTCAATGTCGCCGATCAGCTTTTCAAAGAAAAAGGCCAGTTTTTGCTTGCCGGTATCCTTTCTGATTTTGCTTAGGTGATTCATCGCGTTGCGCATTAACATTGGAAAAACCAAAGCCGGCGTAGCGGACGCCGCGCCCCAGTAACGGTCGCGTATGGTTGCATTGAGGTTGTCTCCCAAGGCTTCCTTTTGAATGCCTTCCAGAACGGCAAACAGCCGCCCCATGCGGTAGGCGACATTTTTTTCTTCCACATCCAAGCTCATCGGTAGCTCCTGTTCGTTGGTTGATGGGTATAAGCGGATTTTGCGATTGATGACGGCTTTGCAGAGTGAAACACGCGTGAAACTGACGACGCCATCCAAACGCATTCGGTTAAGCAATTGCGAGAGCAGGCTGGTTGGATAAGCCTGGCCGGTAAAAATTGCACGGGCAAGGTTGCCGGCCAGTTGCGGTGAAATCCGGTCGGCATCGGTTTTCTGTTTGCCATTTTCGGTATAAATAGGAGCAGTCGCATAAGTGAGTTTCCAGATTTCCGGCATGCCGTTGCCTTGTTGCGGTTCAAGGCGCAGGTCGTGATAATGCTGGGCAATGCGTTGCGCCAGTTCGTTCAGAGTGGTGGCGTACCAATAGCGCACGGACAATCGGGCCGCGTTAGGCGACAAACCAAGAATATAAAATTTAGTGCTCGGCTCAAGATCGGGGCGAAGCTCTTTTAGCGGTATGCCCTGGGAAACTTGCTGTAATAAGCTGGCTAAAATGGTCGCTTGTTGGGCATCGGTTGGATTGATGGCTTCCGACATGAAGTTTTCCGCGAGGTCGGCTTCGGTGTTTTCGGACGCTTCCGCCCAAAAAAGGGTGATCGCGTCGCCGATTTTCAGGCGTTGTTTGTTGTTGCCTTTACGCAGCAGGTGGTTGAGCGCGGTGACGTATTTGAATGCCGCCACAGTGCCGACGCTGGCGTTTTTGCCTTGTTTCAGTCCGTAAGACTCGAAAGCCTCTTTGTTGAAGGATACGATATAGGCGCCCGAAGATTGCGCGTTGTCCACGCCTTTGATGCGGATATGCAAATTGGCAATGTGGCTGCTTTTGCCTTCGATCAGACATTGGCCGGTCGACAGGCCGTTTTGATATTCGGCCAAGACCGCTTGCCATTGCCTTATGAATTCCGGGCATTCGTGAACGAAGCGATTGCCGTCGGCAAGGCATCTGAAAACGATGTTGCTGTCTAACTCGAAATCGCCAGGCAATTTGTCGGATTGCCGATTTCCAACGTTCCACCAAGCGTGAAATTTCGCTAATGTTTGCAGGGACTTGGATTGCGAATCGTTGAACGACGATACGTTTTGCCAAAATTTGTCGTATTTTTCTTGTAAGTCTTTCGGCTTTTGCGAGAGGCCCAGCGCGTAGGCGGTGTTGTCCCAACAATAATTGGCTTTTACGCCGGACGTGCGTTCCTCGGGAAAAGCTGGGACGATCAACGATTTTGGTTTGTAAATTTTTTTACCTTTGACATCCTCTTCGTCCAGTAAATCTTGCACGCCGAAAATCGAACCGTCCTCGTTCAAGACAATGCAATAGCGGATTTTTTCCCGGCTCCAGCCGTAAGCCGGAAGCTTTCCTTGTTCCGCCGTAAGCCGGTTGTAGTAGCGGGCCAGTGATTGAAGGATCATGCGACGGCCTCCGATAGCGATGGCACGTTAATGATGCCGTCGGTCATTTCGGCTCTATAGAAACGAGGGTTCATGCCGTTTTCAAAATCAATGTCAAAGAGCATCCAGCCTAAATCGCGCAGGCCTTTCAGTTGTTCATGGCAGGGCGGAATATCGGCTTCGCTGTGCAACAATTCAAACGATGCGCTAAATTCGCGAGTTCCGAGGCACGGCTGCTGGAAACATTGCCCCTTGCGCGCTCTGCGCCGAAAAATATCGATATGTTTGCCCGCATTGTCGTCAGGCCCTGCTTGCGGGGTTAGTTCAAAGTGCGCTTCGATGATATAGCTGACGTTCTTTAAAACAATCGCGGCGCGTTGTTGGCGATTGTCGCCGTCGTCGACGTAGTAAACCAGTTCGTTCAGCCGGCCTTTTTTGATGGCTGACTCAACGTTGCCGATTTTTGTCTTCTCGGCCACTTCGTTGCGCCGGATGTTTTCAAAGCGGATCGGCTCAAGTACGTGAATGCGGTCAATGATCCAGCGGATAGCCGGCTTCCAATGGATTGCCTCGATGATGCCCCGCGCGGCGGAGGGCGTGATGACATCGTATGAAACGCGCTCCACTTTCATTTCCGGGCGGGTAAAACAGGCATTGCTGCCCCACACTTTTAAAATGATGCCTTTGCTCATCTATGCTCCTGTTTCACAATTTTAAGTGTTCGGGTCAATCCTGGTTTGAAATGTGCATCGCCGACAAAAGGGTGTCGGCGATGTCGGCATTGCCTAACTAACGATGGTTTCAATCCACGCTTCCTTTTGGAAAGCGACACTGCTTTAACGAGGGTAGTACTGAGTGAGCGCCAGCACAGCGACTGCGCTCACAACGGTTTTAATCGCCGTCGAGATGATTTTTCTGGGAACTCGCCCGGAGAAAAAAAGCATGTAGCAATCATCTTCAGTACTTTCGATTTTTAGCTGCCATTTCATGGCGTCTCCTACAATAATTTAGGAGAACAAAGTATACGATATTTCCATCGATAGTTCGTAAAAATTTTTAATGTCTTGAGCGCGACGGGGGTATTTACCCCGTCGCTTACGTTTCTGCGTAGCAAGCGGTCGCTAAACACACAAAACGTAAGCGACGGGTTTACAAAACCCGTCGCGCCGCTTGCCCGTCGGACGGGTAAGGCAAACTGCGGGTACGGTTGGGGCTGCCCGTTCACCAATTACAATCATCGCCTTTCATGATGAAAGGGTCCGCTTCTGGATTAAAACCCATCTTGCCGTCATAAAAATCGTTGTCTATCAACACGAGAAATTGCTCGCCAAACCGTTCGGGCTGCACGTACTGCAATACGCCTTTACCAAGCAAGCCGCCGACCCAATGCTGCCAGATCGAAATCGTGTAGATTTGCAAAGCGCGCGCTAACGGCCCGACGCTGACGCCGTCCGGTAAGTTTTTCAGCCGTTCGATGCAGTCCCTGGCGGCATCGTCGCGTAAAACGATCGCCGTTTTCGTCGGGCTGTCGATGATTTTGAACGTTTTGCCGATCCACTCGAACGGCATATTGTTCAATTTGCAGTTTTGCAGTTCGGTTAAAATGCCGTGCTTGTCCAACTGGCTTGTTTGTCCCGTTTCATGATGCCAATAAACCCGGGTGAAATAATCCTGGATCGCCGCTAAGCCGAGCGGGTCTTTGCCAAACTCCGAAATGCTGAGCGTTTCGTTCATTTTGTCGGCATATGTTTTTAGCTCAGGCGGTGGCCGATAACCTTTCGCGGTAAATATCCAAACCGGGCTTTCGGCTTTCGGGCGCTCGTTTTCGCGGTTGCAGCGCCCTGCCGCTTGCGCGATCGAGTCCAGGCCCGCATCGCTGCGCATGACACAAGGAAAATCGACATCCACTCCGGCCTCGATCAACGAAGTGGAAACCACGCGGCAGGGCTTGCCGTCTTTCAATGCCTGACGAATTTCCGCTAACACGGCTTTGCGGTGCGCGGCATACATGTAGGTTGACAAATGGTACGAACCCGGCAAATCCTTGATGCCTTGATAGAGCAACTGCGCTTGTTTGCGCGTGTTGACGATACAAAGGATTTGCCTCGCATCGCTCAGACGAGCGATCACGTTGGCATCGTCCAGCTCGCCGATATGCTGAACCGTGACGCGCTGGAACTGTTTGTACAACTGTTTTGGATCGATGCCGTCGTCGGACCGGGCCAATTCGCGCACGTTTTGCAAACCGCCGGGAAAGCCGTCTTCCGCCTTGAAAGCCGGTTGAGTGGCGGTGCATAGCACAATCGAGCAGCCGTAATTTCTGTGTAATTCGTCGAGCGCTTCGAGGCAAGGACGCAGCAAGTGCATCGGCAACGTTTGCGCTTCGTCCAAAATCACCACGCTGTTTGCTATCCGATGCAGTTTGCGGCATTGGCTGGGGCGGTTGGAAAACAGCGATTCCATGAACTGAACGGCCGTGGTTACAATGATCGGCGCGTCCCAGTTTTCCATCGCCATTTTCAACTTGGTTCGGCTGTCCGGTTGTTCGATGTTGTTTTCGATGTCGGCATCGTTAAAGGCGCTGTGGTGTTCGATGACGGCATCCTGGTATTCCGCGCCGAATTTATCGCGAAATACGGCGGCATTTTGTTCGATGATGCTGGTGAACGGAATCACGTAAATGATGCGCCGCTTTTGATGGGCTTCGGCATGATCGAGTGCGAAAGCCATCGACGCCAGCGTTTTGCCGCCGCCGGTCGGCACTGTCAGGCTGAACAAACCGGGTTCCAAAGTTCGTGCGTTATGGCGTACCGCGCGCAAAATGTCGGCACGTTTGCGATTGATCTTGTTATCGGCTTTAAACGATTGAATGGCCTGATCGAAATTCACTTTCAGTTGCGCCAAAGCGGGATATTGCCCGCGCGATGAAGATTTGCCGGCAACCCGATTCTCATAGTCCTCGGTATCCAATCGGTCCGCATCGACCAAGCAAGACAGAATCATCCGAGACAAAAAACTGTATTGAAAAAAGCTAAAGCCATTTTTGGGCTTTAACGGCGGAACGGGCAGTTTGTTGGGTAATTGCTGTTCGATTTCATGTTTCCAAGCTGATTTAAGAACAGGTAAATTGGTTTTGTTACAGCGTTCTGTTAAGGGCGTGAGTCTTTGATCATCGCGGTAAGCGCCATTGGCTAGACCTGCATGGTGGCCGGCGATCGCGTAAGTAATCAAGTAGCTCAACTTGTCGCCATATTTTTCGAGCGCTATCTTCGCGCCCCAGGTCGCGTGGTCCACTTTGGGGTGAAGCCCTTCGAGCCGCCGTTGAAACTCGTCGGTATATTTGCCTAGGTCATGCAATAGTCCGGCCGCTTTTCCATAGTCGGCGCAATTAAAAGCGTCCGCAAACTCTTCGGCCAGAGAACCGACGTTGCTGAGATGTTCTTTTAGGGGTTGCCAATTGCTTTTATCAGCTGTTTGTGTTGAATGAGCATAAAAAAGAGTATTTTTGGTTGTCATATTGATTAAACAATCAAGCTGTTTTTATACACATAGGGTTTAAAGCAATTAAATAAAAAGGCAATCGATCAAGCCCGAACCGGAGCGGATGTGGTCTCAATAAGTTGAGTCTCTAAGGTTTGTGTACATTTGTTAGCTTCACGGACATGGGCGGTACAGTTGAGTTGATTGTTCAATCATTGTGACGTTGAAAACATTGTAATTTTTACTTTAAATTTTACCACAAGTCTTCCTAACAGAAGGCTTCTTGTGCATAGTGATATGCATCGCGTGATAGATTCCAAAATTTTCCGCGATTTTTGTTTCAAAGGCGTAGATGTGGCATCAAAACCCAGTTCGCCTTTTTCTTCCGGAACCGGTATTCATGCGATACACTGCCGCTAAATTACTTTAATTTAGGGACTGGCTTTCCTTAGAACGTCAAGAGCTGGACCGAGGATGCGGCGTAATCCCGCTAACTCCGATTTTGCTCTGGATTTACTGTTAATGAATGAGATTGAATGACAAAACGATACGAGGAGGTTTAAACGATGACCACAATAACCCTTGACGAACAGCTAGACAAACAATTTAACCTGCTGGCTAAACAAGCGCATATTTCCATCGATCAAGCCGTTAATGATGCGCTGCGCGAATATTTGGCCGATTACAATGATGCGCTGCTTGCAGAAAAGGCGTTGGACGAACTCGGAAATGGCCAAGACAAGTTGATCGACTGGAGCGAAGCAAAAAAAAGTCTTTATGACTAAATGCAAGTCAAATTAAAGGGTAGCGCGGCAAAATCATTAAAATCACTGGATGTCGTCGTAAAGCAGCGTATTGAACGATTTATCGACCAGCTTATTGACGCGGATAATCCTCGTTTGTACGGTAAAGCGCTGCAAGGGAAAAAGTACACTGGTCTATGGCGCTATCGAGTCGGAGACTATCGACTGATATGCCAGATCAAAGACGATGAGTTAGTCATTCTTTTTTTGGAAATTGGACACCGGAAGGATATTTATAAATGACCGAGAGCCATACCTATCCATGGTTGAGCGGTGTAGGCCGGGCTAAAACCCGGCCTACAAGTTCAAGATTTAGTGCGCGGTGCTGACTTTCTTGCCTTTTGTCTGGCCGATTTCGCCCAGGGCCTTTTCGAACCATGGCGCGTCGATGTCGAACGGCTTGCCGCCCTTGATGCGCGGGAATTCGATCGCGCGCAGCACGTTGCCGTTGTCTTCGTCATGACCGATCACGCCGGCTTCGCGGCGCATTGCGCATTCGACCGCGAGGTCGGCGCAGGATTTGATCAGGCGGATGTCTTCGGCGTTCGCGGCGGACGCGCGCGCGAAATAGCCGGATTTTTGCACCAGCGTTTTTTCCGCGCCGATCATCTGTGCGA
>Ga0208625_100151_pt1 | contig 17468 bp, 15 predicted proteins | sample LakWasMeta8_HOW4_2_FD_183858 | JGI IMG/M metagenome (GOLD analysis project Ga0208625, IMG submission 183858) | Freshwater sediment methanotrophic microbial communities from Lake Washington under simulated oxygen tension - Sediment Metagenome... | ecosystem: Environmental > Aquatic > Freshwater >... | reverse complement strand
CCATTGTTTTGAAACGATGCGCTCTGCGTTAGGCGAAATTTTCGAAAATTTGGGTGGCAAATACCGGGTTAATTTTGCATAGGTACTTACGCAACCAATTATAACCCATTCCTGTTCGCGATTTTGCTGACGCAAAGACCAAAACATTTTATAATTTGGAAAACTTAGTGAAAAACAACTTGCACCTCTTTGGTTATCCCATCTGTATTTAGCGTTGTAATTAACAGTTGTGGTTAACTCCAAAGTTTCTCTTGGAATAATTCCATATTTTAAAATTGAATAGATATTTTTCAATTTAGTAAAGTGCCAGACGTATTCGATGTTTCTATTTTTTACAGCATTTTCCATAAACACTACCTTAAGTTGATCAGAATGACTGAGCGTTTTTGCGAAAGCAAATCTTCATTCTTCTGAATCATGACGTTGCTTGGCGGCGAATCCGTCTTGTAATTTATTTTTTAGTTATTATTCATTCAATACTGATGCAGCAAATTTTTCCAGTAGTATTTTGCTTGGATGGTTAGCTAATGATACAAGCTTGTTTGCTAGTGCAACGGGCACTATTGCATCGTCATACATATCGCACCGCATTTTTTGTATGTTAACAAGCACCACGTCCAGATTTGTATAGTCTTCCTTTTGAGGGTTTAAAATTGAATCCTTATCTGATACTGGCACTGTTAAAACTAATATTTGGCCATCTTGGGAGTGAAAGATTACTTTGCCACTGTAGTAAGAAGTACTGCCATAATGCATTCTTGAAGAATCACCTGGGACGATGTATTTATAAATATAGTTGTTGCTGAGTAAAATATATTTGCCATTTGCTAAAATAGGAGATCCCTTGGGTGGTACAGAGATTTCTCGGGCGTGCTCAACAAATGGTCCGCTTTTCTCTAGGCCAACAAGGTAAATATTGTTATTTTTATTTAAATAATTGCAAAGCTTTCGCATCGGAATATGCATATTTGCCGTTTGACCGGAAAAGCTTAATGGACCATCTGCTATAAATAAAAATTCATTTAGAAGCCTTGTTTGATGCTTAAATATAAATCTTATGAAATGAACAAGAATTAATTGTTCTATCAAGCGGGTGAGGTAGCCTAGCATCCCTCCAGCACCTTGCTCTTCATCGACCACTTCATGAAGACGGAAAACATCAGTCAAATATACCTTTCCCTCGGGTGAGTCAAAGGTATAGTCTGGATTCATAGCTGCACGGTTTAATACGAATTGTCCTGTACCTACATCCAAATTTGGATTGCTTGCAAGAGAGTAAGTATTTAATGGTGTGCTACTGTATTCCTCAAAGATTAGCCACTTTAGTGTTTCTATAAATGTAGAACGGTCTCGCTCTTTTATGAAAAAATCATAGATAGCCTTTCGAATGGAATTTTTAAGCGACGATTCTGATTTTGTAAGAATATTTTTAATTGGGATTGCAAGTTTGAATCTCTGAAGGTTATGCAGTTTTTGCATATCCTCTGGAAAGATGTATGGCTTTTCTGATAAATTTTCTAAGTCTTTTACGTTGAAAAGAACGGCCCCAAATTGGAAGAAAGCAAACTGGGCACTGGGAAAGTTCTTTTTAACTTCGACTGTTGTATAACCTCCGTCAACTGCAAGGATATATTTGATAGGGTTTTGAATGTCAGCATTAAACAGTTCAAAGAGCTCTAAATCTTTTTTTTCTATATCATTTGACTCCTTTGGAAGATAGCATTTACTAATGAATTCTTTGATAAAAGAGTCATTTATGATATGAGTATGGTTGATCTTTGCTGCCCATTCATTTGGTTTGTGACTTCTAGTAGTCGTTCCCATATTTAAACATTCCTGTTAGCTAGAAATTTGTCAATTTGAACGGGAACAACAAAAGGATTTGTGTAAGTTTTCATGCGAACAAATCCTTTATCATTTCCTGAGCTAAACTTTAAAAGTGAGGAAACAAAATCGGAGAAGTCATAATATTTTTTTAGTTCTTTAAGTTCGTCTTCATTATTGAGATGTGCAATGAACCAATTTTGCGTATTCTTAAGGATATTCGAACTTATAGAACTAACTTCTTGGGTAGCGTATAACATGCCAAGATGCAGTTTTGCCCCTTCCTTCGCTAAACGATTATATACATCACTTAGATCTTTTTCTTCTTTTTTGGGGAAAAGATTATGTGCTTCCTCGAAGTAGAACTGAATATAATTATTAGTCAGTGTTTTTGTGAATCGATCCATTGAGTCTTCAAAAATCTTTCTAGTTATTTTTTCAGAATAAAGATCTCTTATCTTTTCATCTCCCTGTGAAAGATCAATGATAACAATTCTCCCAAGTCGCAATGCTTTAAGAATTTCAATTTCAAAAGAAGAACGAGAAAGTTCTGTGTGTAGACCTTGAAATTGGCGCAGCAAGCGGTAACCGCTATAACTTGCTTGTTTTCCAGGTCCTGGTTTTCTTGTTAAGAATGTCAATAGAGCGAGCATATCTTCATCAAAAAAATCCTTTTTATTATTTTGGCGATAATCATCAAACTTTTGGCGATGAGAGTCATTGTCCATAGCATCAAATACTTCCTTGAACCATCGTGATGCTTCTTCAATAGTTAGTCCATTATGCGGAGCAAGATCAGGGACTATTTGGTTTATGGTCTTAGCATCTCCATAAAATTTCACTCTGTTACTTTGCGCAGGAAGTTTAAATTGCGCTTCATATAAACAGCATTTATAAATAGCAACTTTTTTATCATAAGCTATGGCTGCATGCCTTTCATCGCTTGTTTTTTCATTAGGTGGCATGCGGTAGTTTTCAGGCTCAGTCAAATCAACTGTGCAAAAACTTTTTATGTAAGTACTCGATTGGTCAGATAGGCCATTAGTTATAAGTTTAAAACCAGCTTGAAGCTCATTGTAGAAATTTACTTTTAATACTTTGAACCCTTTATCGGTCTTATCTACTATCGAATAACGGTCAACTTGATCTCGATAGAGTTCAAATATTGCCGTACCTTCATCTTGAAGATTAGGATTTGCATACTCTCCATTAACGTCAAAAATTATTTGTCCTACTCTATACTGTGGGGCACCTTCATCTGTGAAAGGTTGTAACTCATTTGGAGAACTCGGTAGGGCGCTATTGGGTGCTTTTTGTGATATTTCAGCAGTAGCTTCTATAATTTTTTTCACAGTATTTGACTTACCGGTTCTTGTCATACCAAATAAGGCTGTACGCTTTCCGACAAAGTCCTGAGGGCTTATATAAACTTCTACATCTCCAATAGATGATTGAAAACGTCTACTTGAACTGTATCTAACGGTGCCAATTTTGAACTCATTCTCATTTCCTGCTACGATAGTTCCATCCCTTTGATTGACTATTTCCCGTAGTACAGAATCAGTGGCCTTGTAAACACTATAATTATTTGCAGAATAAAAGTTTTCTAAGTCCGCACCGAATTCAACTTTTTCAACATATGTTTCTTCACCATCTTGGATTATTTTTTCTTTGAGTTTATAGAATGCTCCTAAAACACGGCATTGGAGACCAGAAAAGCTGAACTCATAACGAGTGAAATCATCAAGCTTACTGCTTGTAGCGCTTCCTGCGCGCCCACTAATATCAGATCCATCTTTGTAGTACTCTATCATTGAGCTTACAACATCATTATCAGTTGGTAACTTAGATGGTGTTAGAGCACGGAGTAGGATGACTTCGTCGACACCGTCTTCTCCATCATAAAATGCAAGGAGAAAAGTGCCTTGTGGGATACCTTTGACACGATGTTTCCATGCATCAGATACAAGAACTTGAGTAATTTCATAATCCAAATAAAAAGGGCGACCAACGAAGAGTTCTTTTTTACGCCCCTCTTTGAAAATATCGACATTTAAAATGTCTCTAAGCTTTTGCTCTAACACTCTCATCTCCTTCGGTAATTACAATTTTTAGTTTTGAATCGAATCCAGGTTCTTCAAAGCGAATGATTGAGTCACATGCATAGTTTTCATTTGCTTCAATAGAAATCCACTTTCTTTTAAGTTTCTCTGCGCAGTATCCTGTCGTATTGCTGCCTGCAAAAGGATCTAAGATCAGATCGTTCTCGTCAGTAAGAAACTCCGTGAAAAAATTAATTAAGCCACCATGCATGCGTGCTGGATGAGGTGTAATATTCTCTTGACGACATCGTTTGAAGTAGTAATCGTTAGATGTGGTATTGGAAAAGCTGAGTACATTATGAGGAAGTCTAATGTCTCGGTTATTGTCAATATTCTCTAATTCAAAAAGATTATGTGCAATGCTGCCTCCGTTATCTTTTGCAAAAGCCGATATACTAATTTCGTGCTCGGAAGGGCGTTTGCCAGCGTTAAATTTCTTCGTTTCGATCAGCTGTTCCATTCGTTTAGAATAGGGGCGAAGCACTTTTGAATTATCTGCCTTTGGGAAATCATTTTTCGCAATCCACCAGACATGGGTATAGCTATCTACTGTTCTAAGGCGATTGACAGTTACCCATTGTGCGGGTGAAGGTAGGCGAGATGGGTTATAACAAATAAATTCTTGAATCAGACGCAAGTCTGCCTCGGGATTCTTAACCAGCCCGAAAAGGCATTCGAGATGTAGCAATGACTGAACTGGTCGCCCCGTTTCCCAAGCATTTCCTATTTCTATAACGAGTGAGCCATCGTCGGTTAAGAGCTCTGAGAATATAGGGGCGAGATCGACAAACCATTTGTAATAGTTCTCTCCCTGAAGGTTGCCGTAACGCTTTTTATTATTTAATGGGAATGGAGGAGAAGTAATGATTAAATTAAACCTATTCTTGTAATGTCTAAGTAAATAGGATTTGCAGAGGTCAATTGAATCTCCAATCAGCAGTTTCCCAAATTTTGTTCTGTATAATTCTCTTTTCATTATTGTATTTTGATTTGCCTTTAGGCATAGGATAAACCTCCGAAGAAAGTCTGTATTGGCGATTTATGCGATTGTGAACGCTCATCGAGCCAAGGCTAGTTTATTTCGCTTGCCAGAGATTACAGTTACTTAAGGGCAATGCAGCGTCGGATGTCTGTTAGGGTATATGCTAAAGCACTCAGTTAATTTCATCAACAGCTACATTACCAAAACCAATAGCAAGATAAGCTAACAGGGCAATCGCATTAAGCAACAGCTTGAATATTCAGTAAATTCTGTCTATAAGCATCGTCGCTGGCGGCCAACAGGGGCCGAATCTTGATGGCGGCCTTCACGGACTTATCTTGGCGAAACAGATTGAGCGCGATGCGCCGCAAGATCGAGAAGTTTACCGCGGAGTTGCCTTGGCGCATCCGTGCCGGGTCTTCGCCAAAGACAACATCAAGAGGCGGTACGGTTAATGACTAATTTCCTTGGTGGGGCTGGCGAGCTTCAAGACCGGATTCTGAACAGGGATTTCCCTAATTTTTACCATTAGCAAGCTAAATGCTTCTGTGTTTTCATTAAAACACTCCACGATCTCAACGATTTATGTAACAAAGCCACACCATGAGTAAATTTCATCATAGGGCAGAGACTCCACAGTCATCAAGCAAATGCGTGCTGATTGGGCGGTAGTGCAACCCAGCTGGCTACTTGATAAAGGGCTTTGAAATCTTTATTATGGCTATAATTATAGCTATATTTGAGAGGGCGCCGATGAAGACTAGCACCATAGCCGAGGCAAAAAACAACCTGTCGCAATTGATCCATCAGCTTGAAACGGATGAAGTTATTCATCTTACCCGTCATGGTAAGCCCGTTGCCGTGATGTTATCGGAAGCGAATTATCAAAAGCTCACTCAAAAGAACTATGGCTTGTTTCAAGCCATCCAACAGTGGCGCACTCAATTGGATGAGGACAGTGCGTTGACCGAAGCAGAACTTAAACAGTTGCGCGCCTCCAGTCAGGAACGGAAGTTTTCATGGGACGAATAAATTATCTGCTCGATAGCAATATCCTGTCGGAACCCGCTCGATTAAGGCCTGATGAAAAGGTGTTGCAACAGCTTGCCGAGCATGACGGAGACTATGCAACGGCGGCAATTGTCTGGCATGAGCTGGCGTATGGTTGTGAATTACTGACGGAGTCTAAAAGAAAAAAACAGCTCCAGTCCTATTTAGCGATGTTATTGGCTAATGGCTTGATTATTTTGCCGTTTGACCAAGCCGCCGCCGATTGGTATGCAAAAGAACGGGCTAGATTACAACGGCAAGGGCAAACCTGCGCTTATGCGGATGGTGAAATTGCCGCGATTGCCGCTACTCAAAATTTGATATTGGTAACTCGAAATACCCAGGATTTCGAGAATTTCCAAAATTTAGCCTTACAAAACTGGTTTGAATAAGCTGGGTCTGGCGATACATTTCATCATTTGTTGTTAATCGCTTAGGGTTTCGTCAAAAATAACTTCCACTTCTCATTCCCAAGCTCCAGTTTCCCGTCTCGCCAAGCTTGAGCTTGGCGAGACGGGTTCCCAACGTTGACGTTGGGAACCAGCAACCTCATTGAAATCAATCCGTCCATCGCTCTGGAAAAACAGGGGCGATGGACGAAAATTACCGCGAAGCGGGCGTCAGATTATGGGGGCAGGGCCATTTTCGGCAAGTAGCCCTGCCAATAAACCTATTTATTCAGCCCTGCCTTAAGGCGCTACGCCCATGCAAGTTCCTGTTACATTTAAGGTGAGTGCCGCGCCGGTTGTGTTGGCGGCATCAACGGAATAGCCATTATTGGCGATGCCTGATGCAGCGATGGTCAGGCCGGGAGCCGCCTCATAGGAACCGCCGGTCGGAACGCTGCCGGTTGGGCATTCTGCCGCGACAACAGCGCTGCTGGCGGCTGCAATCTCTTGAGTCGTTTGCACCGTGAAGGCCGTCAAGCCATTGGCGCCTAAATCGGCGCGGCATATCAAAGTCGATGGGGATTGGGATATCTCGTAAACGTACTGGCCATCCGGGCATGTGCCGGTAATGATGTCTTGCTTCGTATCAAGAATACTCTTGATGTTATCAAGCTCGCTGGTCAACAGGGCGATCGCGGCGGCGTTGTCGGCCGTGTTTTTTTGCAAAGTGATAAGCGCCGCTTCCGCTTTTGCTTGCCAAGCCTCTAAACTCGACACCTGGCCGATCAGTTTGTTGATTTGCACCTGAAGCGAATCGATGCGGGCATTAAGATATTGAAAGGGTTTGCCTTTTGGCAGGGAACCTTTGAGTGTTGGGCTGGATTTGGGCGCGGCGATAACCGTTGAAGTGTGTGCAAACCCTAAAAAGCCGGATGCGAGGAGGCCGATAACAGCGATTTTAGAAAATTTTTTCATAATGAGACCGTTCATGAGTGTTAAAAATCACAGCCGATGAACTCGATCTGCAAGAACACCAAGCCCCATCGGCGGGTCAGATTATGTGTCATTTCTTCGCGGGTTGATTTTAACGGGCTCACACTTTGGGAAAGTTTGCAGAATCCCGATTTCAACGGGAGGTTTATATGAAAAATGGGTTATTTTTATCGGTTCTTCTCCTGCTGCCGTTCCTTGGCAATGCCGAAGAGGAACCGCTTGATCTGGAATTGGAGTCTTCGACGATTTATCGGGGTGACTCCAAAGGGTTTTCCTGGATGTACAACAAAAATTACCGGTACCCTGAGCAGTGGATCGAGAACGAGTGTCAGCGGCTGGCGGAGGAGTTACTGGATCTGCATTACAAACCTAACGCGCGCCGCAAATATGCGTTGCAGAAGCGTTACGACGCCGAGTGCCTGGGCAATCCTCCCGAAGAATAACGGTTCCCAATAGCGGATTTTCTCGTGTAAGATGAAAGCCGTGATTGTTCTTCGCACCGGGGTGTGGGCATGGGCGATTTGATTCGTGTAGTGGTTCTTGGAACCGGCCAAATGGGCTCCGGCATCGCCCGCTTGATTCTCGGGAAACCCTCGTTGCAACTGGTCGGCGCCTGTGCCAGAAGAAGGGAGCGGGACGGCATCGATCTGGGCCTGGCGATAGGGCTGGATCGGGCGCTCGGCATTCCGGTCAAAACCGACCTCATCGCGCTGATCGAACAAACCCAGCCGCATGTTGCGGTCCAGGCGACCTGTTCGACGCTGGACGATGCCTGGCAGGAACTGAGCCTGCTGATCGAGCACGGCATCGACGTGATTTCTATCGCCGAGGAGATGGCCTATCCCGCGGCGAAGTCGCCGGGCAAGGCCGCGGCGCTGCATCAACTCGCGGTCAAACATGGCGCGTCGGTGCTCGGCACCGGCATCAATCCGGGCTTCGTGCTCGACTTGCTGGTCATCCTGCTGACCGGGGTCTGCGCCGAGGTGGAAGCGATCACGGCTCGGCGCATCAACGATCTCTCCCCCTATGGCCCGACCGTGCTGGCCAGCCAGGGCGTCGGCCTGACGCCTGAGGCTTTCGCGCGGGGGCTCCAGAACGGCAGCGTGGTCGGTCATGTCGGATTCGAACAGTCGCTCTGGATGATCGCGGCCGCACTGGGCTGGGACCTTGACCGTATCGAGCAGACCCGCGAACCGATCGTCTCGAAGCTCAGGCGCGAAACCCCGTTCGTCACGGTCGAACCGGGAGAGGTCGCCGGCTGCCTGCACACCGCGGCCGCCTACCGGCAGGGCCGCGCGGTGATCCGCCTGATCCATCCGCAACAGATCCATCCTGGGCTCGAAGGCGTCGAAACAGGCGACAGCATCGACATCAAAGGTTCTCCCGATCTGCACATTCAAGGCCGCCCCGAGATACCGGGAGGCCTGGCCACCGAGGCCCTGGCGGTCAATATGATTCCGCGCGTCGTCGAGGCCGCTCCGGGCCTGTATTGCATGGCGGATTTGCCGGTGCCGGCCGCGATGCCGGGGAATGCAGACTTTTCCCGCTTCGCACGGCAAGCCAGAGGAGGGAGGAAATGACCGAGAAGATCGGAAAAGGCGTCTGGGTCGAAATCCACAACATCGTGCTGCAACCCGGCGAACGGGCGCCCCAGGTGCCGGTCGACACCGCAAAGGTGCCTCTGGAGATGTGTGTGAAGGGTTTTCTTGCAGAACCCGCCGCCGTCGGCGAAGAGGCCGGGATCGTCACCGCGGCCGGGCGCCGTTTGCGCGGCAGGCTCAGCGCGGTCAATCCGGCCTATCAACACGGCTTCGGGCCTCCGGTTCCCGAACTCTCGATGATCGGACAGGAACTCAGGCGTTTGCTTGCAGAACGGGAACTGCGCGATGAAAGCTGACAGTTACCAGGCCATCATGGCCCAGCGCAACGAGATCATGCGCCAGTCTGTCGGCATCGACTATCAAAAATATGCGACCGGCGTGCTGGCGTTCGATTATGAGGGCCTGATGGCCGATACCGGCTATGACATCGACCGCATCCGCGAGGTGCAGCGCCGGACCGCGGTCGGCGCGACGCCGCTGGTCGAGCTTCCGAACCTGACCCGTCTGGCGCGCCTCTTGGCGCCATCGGGCCACGGTGCGCGCATCTTCGTCAAGGACGAGGCGGCCAATCCTTCCGGCTCGTTCAAGGACCGGAGGGCCTCACTTTCGGTCCATGAAGCTAGGCAGCGCGGTTACCCCGGCGTGATCGCGGCGACCAGTGGCAACTATGGCGCGGCGATCGCCTCGCAGGCCGCCAAGGCCGGTTTGCGCTGTATCATCGTGCAGGAAGCCTTCGATAGCCAGGGCATCGCGCAGCCGGAAATCGCCGAGAAGACCAGGGCCTGCGAAGCCTACGGCGCCGAGGTGATCCGGCTGTCGGTCGGGCCGGAACTGTTCTATGTGTTTCTGAAACTGCTGAAGGAAACCGGGTATTTCAATGCCTCGCTTTACACGCCCTATGCGGTTCAGGGCATCGAGACCCTAGGATACGAGCTGGCGCAGCAGCTTTACGAACGGGAGCGGGTGTTCCCCGATGCGGTCGTCGTGACCCATGCCGGCGGCGGCAACGTGACCGGTACCGCGCGCGGGCTGATCGAGGCCGGCGCGATTCACAGCCGGATCATAGCCGCCAGCGTCGATCTGTCCGGGCTGCACATGGCGTCCGACCACGACTTCAACCGCAAATCGTTCACGACCGGCCACACCGGCTTTTCGCTGCCGTTCACGACCTGGCCGGACCGGGCCGACGTGCCGCGCAACGCGGCCCGGGCGCTGCGCTATATCGACCGCTTCGTGACCGTGACCCAAGGCGAGGTGTTTTATATCACCCAGGCCCTGGCCGAACTGGAGGGGCTGGAGCGCGGGCCGGCCGGCAACACCTCGCTGGCCGCGGCTTTCGTGATCGCCCAGGCATTGCGCGAAGAGCAGATCGTGGTCGTGCAGGAGACCGAATACACGGGCGCGGGCAAGCATCCTATCGCGCAGCTGAATCTGGCCAGACGCATGGGCATCGAGATCCGGCGCGGCGACCCGAAGGCTGGCAAACCGGGGCAGAGCATCGTGATTCCGGAAAGCCCCGAGCAATTGGCGGTCGCCGAAGTCGACCTCATGCGGGTGCGGCATTCATACCTTCATAACGCGCTGCAATCGCTGCAAAAACAGGATACACTGACCGCCGCCGACTATGCTTTTCTCGCCGCCGAGACCCGGCTCGACCCCACTACCGTAGAGGAGATGATCGATGAGCTCATTGGACAGACCGGATGATTTCGAGATACGCCGCAAGCACTTGCGGGAGCTGTCGGACGCCGAATTGCACAGCCGCTTCTGGAGCCTGGTCGAGCGCATCACCGAGCCCCTGGTCGAGGAAGCGCGCACCCACACCAGTCCCGGCATCGAGCGTTCGGTGCTGCTGCGAATGGGCTTCTCCAGCGCCGAGGCCAAGGAGCTGGTCGACCGCATGCACAGGCAGGGCATGCTCGGTCACGGCGCCGGCCATCTCGTCCTGCGGCTGGCCCACGGCAAAGGCATCTCGGTGCGGGCGGCCGGCGAGGCCTTGCTGGAGGGCCGATACTGGGAGGAGCTGAAGCCATGAAACTCGATCCCAACAAGAAACTGGACATCCTGGAAGTGCTCAGGGATCTCGATCAGTACCGGCCCCGGCGCAAGGGCTGGGTCTGGCGCCAGCGCATTCCTGAGCAGACGATCGGCCCTTTTGTTTACAAGGACACCTCGCCAGGATTGAAGCGGTCGGTGCCGCTGCCGGCCGCGGAATATTTCGCCAATATCGACCCCCAGTGCGACCTCGTGATCACGACCGAGATCGCCTCCGGCCGTTTCGAGGACGATCTGCGGCGCATGCGCATGGCGGCCTGGCACGGCGCCGACCACATCATGGTGATCCGCACGACCGGCCAGTCGCACATCGACGGACTGATCGAAGGCACACCGGAAGGCGTCGGCGGCATTCCGATTTCGAGGAAGCAGATCCGGGCGACGCGCAAGGCGCTGGATGCGATCGAGGATGAAGTCGGCAGACCGATCAATTTTCATTCCTATGTCAGCGGCGTCGCCGGCCCGGAGATCGCCGTGCTGTTCGCCGAGGAAGGCGTCAACGGCGCCCACCAGGACCCGCAATACAATGTGCTGTACCGGGACATCAACATGCACCGCTCCTTCGTCGATGCGGCCGAGTCGAAAAAGATCCTGGCCGACGCCGGCATCCTGCAGCTCGACGGCGCGCACAACGCCAACGCGACCGCCAAGGAGGCCTGGAAGGTGACGCCGGAGCTGTTCGTGCAGCATGCGGTCAATACCGCCTATTCGCGGGCCGCCGGCATGGCCCCCGAGCTGATCGCGCTGTCGACCGTGCCGCCGACCGCACCGCCGGCGCCGAAGCTGCGGCTGGATCTGCCTTATGCGGTCGCGCTGAGGAAATTGTTCAAGGGTTACAGGTTCCGCGCCCAGCAGAACACCCGCTACATGGAAGCGGACATGGTTGAAACGACCGTGTCGCATGTGCTCGACACGCTGGTTTCGCGGCTGACCGAGACCGACATCCAGAGCACGATCACGCCTGATGAAGGGCGCAACATTCCCTGGCACTATAACAATATCGCCGGCGTCAACACGGCCCGGCAGACGCTGATGGGGCTGGACGGCCTGGATGAGCTGCTGGACATCAAACAGGACGGCGCCTTCAGGGATCAGGTGCGCGAACTGAAGGAGAGGGCGGTGCTGTTTCTCGAGGAAATTCTGGCCGCAGGCGGATATTACCAGGCGGTGGAGGCGGGCCATTTCGTCGATTCCGGCTATTATCCGGAACGCCACGGCGACGGCATCGTGCGCGACCCCGAAGGCGGCGATTGCGCCGCCACGGTGATTGCGCGCGCAGCCGATTACGGCGCGCCGGTCTGCAGCCATTTCGGCGCCAACCGTTATGCCGGGAAGGAAGGCAAACCGTGCGCGGATTATGGCGGCTGCACCCTATGCGATCCGGCCAAAATCCGCTATATCGACGAGGCCGATGACGAAGACAACGTGATGCGGCGCCTTCAGGCACCGCTGGCCGAACGCGAGCAGGGCTTGCTGAGGCCCGAGGTCGAAAAACACGGCGACGGCATCGTCTGTCTTACCCTGTTCATTCCGGACGAACCGCACACCGCGATGCAGGCGGCGCTGGAGATCGCCCTCCACATGGGGCTCAACAATGCGGAAGTGATCAACCAAAGGATCATGCATCCGGCCGAAGGCAGCCTGTTCGAGATCAAGGGCAGGGTCGATCTGGTCATCGACAAAAACGCGCTGCCGGCATTCAGCCAGATACAGCCGTTGGCCGATGACGAGATCGAGGCCTGGGTGCGGCCGCGCGCCATTCATGTCGTCGCCGCCACGGTCGGCGAGGACGAGCATACGGTCGGCCTGCACGAGATCCTCGACATCAAACATGGCGGCATCGAAAAATACGGCTTTCTTTGCCATAACCTCGGTTCTTCGGTGTCGATCGAAGCGGTGCTGGATAAGGTTGAGGAAACCGGCGCCCTGGCGGTGCTGATCTCGACCGTCGTCACCCATGCCGACATTCATAAACAGCATATGCAGAAGCTGGCGCGCCTGGCGGCCGAGCGCGGCCTGCGCCGGAATGTGCTGTTGATCGCCGGCGGCCCCCGCATCGACGAGCGTCTGGCGCGCGCATGCGGCATGGACACAGGCTTCGGTCACGGCGCGACCGGGCGCGATGTCGCCAGTTTTCTGGTGCGCAGATGGCAAGGGCAAGACCGGTAAACGATGGTTTGCCCGGTTCTGAACATCGACCTGGACAGGATCGAACACAACGCCCGGACCCTCGTCGAATTGTGCGCTGCTCACGGCGTCGGTGTCAGCGGCGTGACCAAGGTCGTCTGCGGTCATCCGCAGGTGGCCGAAGCGATGCTGCAGGGCGGCGTCATCGGCATTGCCGATTCCAGGCTGGAGAATATCCAGAGGATGCGCGGCGCCGGCCTGGATGTGCCTTATATGCTGCTGCGCCTGCCGTCCTTGTCCAGGGTCGATGAGGCAATCACTAGCGCCGATGTCAGCCTGAATTCCGAGTTGGAGACGTTGCAGGCCTTGTCGGCCTCGGCGCTGCGGCAAGGCCAGGTTCACGACGTGATCCTGATGGTCGATCTGGGCGATTTGCGCGAGGGGCTCTGGCCCGATCAGGTGATCGACCTGGCTAGGATGCTGATGCCGTTGAAAGGCGTCAGGCTGCAAGGGATCGGCACTAACCTGGCCTGTTTCAGCGGCGCCGTGCCGACCCGAAGCAACATGCGCTATCTTGCCGAACTGGCGGCCGAAATCGAACGGGTCTGCGCGATACCGCTGCAATGGGTTTCTGGCCTCAATTCCAGCGGCCTGAATCTCTTGGCCGAGGGCGGCTTGCCCGAACGCATCAATCATGCCCGTATAGGCGAGGCGATCCTGTTGGGGCGCGAAACCATCCACAGAAAAGCCTGGCCCGACACCTATCAGGATGCCTTCGTGCTGCAGGCCGAAGTCGTCGAGTTGAAAAGGAAACCTTCGGCATTCACGTGCGAGCATGGCGAAGACGCCTTCGGCGGCCATCCCCATTTCGAGAATCACGGCGACATCTTGCACGCGCTGGTCAATATCGGCAGGCAGGATGTCGCCGTCGAAGGCATCACGCCGCTTGAGCCGGTCACCGTAGTCGGCGCGTCCAGCGATTATCTGGGGCTCGATGTCTCCGCGCTGGCCGGGACCATCCGGCTCGGCGACGTCCTGTCTTTCCACCTCAATTACGCGGCGCTGCTGGCGGCGATGACCTCGCCCTATGTCGAAAAGCGTTGTTTTCGCGGCCGCTTGTTCGAGCGCAGAGTCATGGAATCCTAGCCGCTTCCTCGCTGCGTATCGAAGTGGAGTCGATATTTCCTCAGGCAGTAAGAGAGGATGTGAAATACAGCCACGCCACTGGCAATGTAAAGCCAGGCATGAAGCGAAATGACGCCCCAAAGGGTATCCGCCAGGTACAAGGGGCCAATAAAGGCGGTTTTATGCATAGAGGGTGGCTCCTGCTTGGATAAAGCCTCGAAACATTTCAATTCGATTGTTTGAATGGATTGGACAGGGAAAAGCCCGTTTAAGCTCCACAGGTATCGGTTCTAAGAATGACGATTGAAAAAAGAGCCCGTCCATCGGTCCTGGCCTCCGGCAGAGACTGCCGGAGGCCAGGTGCCTCGGCATATCGCGCCGATCCTTCATCACGCTGACTTTGGCCGCTACCCTGTGTCGTTCCAGTTCGCCAACCAGTGAACTCGCGGCGATGTAAATCAGGCGATCGGCGCGGTTCATGCAGGGCATGGCGATATTTTAATATAACGATATACATCAAGCGGCCCGCCTCCGTTTTATGACGCAAAGGGAAAACCCCAGAGATTCCGTTATTTCATCTCGATTCGTATTGGTTCAATCGCCGTTTATCATAGCGGCCTTTTGGCCAACCGAAACATGGAGTTTATCGAGTGAAAATCACGAAGCTCGGCGCGATCATCGCGTCTTTGACAATCTCGCTGGTCGCCTGCGCAACTGCGCCGACGACGGCCCAAATCATGCGGCCCACGGCGCTTCCTACGCCGGGGGCAATCCGGGGCGGTATCGGCGCCGGGGGAAATATCCAGCAGCTGGATTACGAGGGCTTTACCGTCTGGCTGGATTGCGCAAGGAAGGGGCCTGTCAAGTTTAGGTATAACCCTCAGCGCGACAGCGGCAACAAAGCCAGGGCCTCGTCTTTCCGGATCGATCCGGATGTGCCGAAAGACTGTCAGCAGGTGAGTGCCAAGGCCTACGGTAACAGCTATGACCGCGGCCATCTGGTGCCCGCCAATCATCTGGATTATTCGGAAACGGCGATCCGGCAGAGCAACTACATGACCAATATCCTGCCTCAAGCCGCCAATATGAATCGGGGTGCCTGGCTTCTGACCGAGGAAATCGTCGAATGCTACCGCGACATCGACGAACTCTTGGTGATCGGCGGCGTGATCTGGGGCAATAATCCGGCGGACGACTATTTTATTCAGTCGCACGGCGTGGCGACGCCAGATGCCTTCTGGAAGGTGATTATCCGCGGGTCCGGGCAAAACGAGCAGGCCATTGCCTGGGTGATGCCGAATTCGCCGGAGGCGACGAAGCGGAATCTGGACGCTTATCTGGTCAGTATCGATGAAGTGGAGCGGTTGACCGGCGAGGCGATTCCGGTGGCTGACTACGCAAAGCATGACAAACCGGCTTCATCCTGGGTGCTTCCGCGCGGCTGCGATAAAAGTTAAGCAAAAAACGGAGTGAGTTTGCACCTCACTCCGTTATCCTCGTATCGGCGCCGGTTCATGATGCTGATACGCATTCCTGTCAACAACAGCGCTTGATGCCGTCCCATTTCTGGTCTTGCCATTGCTTGAAAAACTCGGCCCGGTTCAACGGGCCCGTGCATTGATGCTCTTCGGCGTGCGCGTGGCTGCGTGCATAATGTTCAAGATAGCGTTCGTAGGCGTCGTCGCCGCTGAGGCGGCGGACGACTTTCCAGAAGGTTCTCAAATGCTTCAGCATCAGTCCCGCGCCCAGTTTTCGACCAATTGGCTCGGGACATGCGGCGCTTCGGACAATGGCAGCACCGGTTTGCCGGCCAGATGCCGGTAGACGACCCGAAGCATGTCCAGCACGATCAGCCAGAGCAGGGTCACGAAGAACAGCGTGATCACCGCGTCCAGATGCAGATTGAAGATCAATTGCGGCGCGACTCGGGCTTTCTCGATCGGCAACAGGCCGTCTTCGAGTTTGGTGCTCAAATCATTCGCGGCGGCAAAAAAGCCGATGCGGATATCCGCGCTGACGAGCTTTTCCCAGGCGGCCGTGCTGGTGATCGTGATCAGCCAGGCGAGCGGCACGCCGCTGATCCAGGCATAGCGGAGTTTGCCCGATTTGACCAGGATGCCGGTTGCGACACAGAGCGCGATCGCGGCAAGCATCTGGTTCGCGATGCCGAACAAGGGCCAGAGGATGTTCACGCCGCCGTTCGGATCGATCACGCCGATATATAAAAAGTATCCCCAGCCGGCGACGACGATGCCGCTGGTCAGAATCACCGACGGCGTCCAGGAGGTTTCGCCGAGTTTCGGCCAGAAATTGCCGAGCATGTCCTGCAACATGAAACGGCCGACGCGGGTGCCGGCATCCAGCGTGGTCAGGATGAAGATCGCCTCGAACATGATCGCGAAGTGGTACCACAGGGCGAGCAAACCGTCGCCGAACGCGTTGCCGAAGATGCTGGCCATGCCGACCGCCAGCGACGGCGCGCCGCCGGTGCGCGCAAACAGGGTCGTCTCGCCCATTTGTGCTGCCAGAGTCTGCATCTGCTCGACCGTGACCGGAAAGCCCCAGGAGGTAATTTTAGCGACCGCGGCCGCAGCTTCCGCGCCGACCACGCCGGCCGGGCTATTCACCGCGAAAAACACGCCGGGTTCGAGCACGGTTGCGGCGACCATCGCCATCATCGCGACGAACGATTCGAGCAGCATGCCGCCGTAGCCGATCATGCGGATGTCGCGTTCGTTGGTCAGCAGCTTCGGCGTGGTGCCGGAGGAGATCAGGGCATGAAAGCCCGAAATCGCGCCGCAGGCGATCGTGATGAACACGAACGGAAACAGCTTGCCGCCGAAGATGGGGCCGGTGCCGTCGATGAACGGGGTCAGCGCGGGCATCTTGATGTCCGGGCGCAGGATCACGATTGCGACCGCGAGCAAGGTGATCGTGCCGAGTTTGACGAAGGTCGACAGATAATCGCGCGGTGCGAGCAGCAGCCAGACCGGCAGGACGGCGGCCGCGAAACCGTAACCGATCACCCACCAGGCCAGGGTCAGGCCGTCGTGATCGAAGACGACGCGCCAGGTAGGGCTGCTATCGACAAAGCCGCCGTAAGCGACCGAGGCGAGCAGCAGCGCCACCCCGAAGAGGGAGGCTTCGAGCACCCGGCCGGGGCGGATGCTGCGCATGTAGAGGCCTACGATCATCGCGATCGGAATCGTCGCGGCGACGG
>Ga0208625_100150_pt1 | contig 17482 bp, 21 predicted proteins | sample LakWasMeta8_HOW4_2_FD_183858 | JGI IMG/M metagenome (GOLD analysis project Ga0208625, IMG submission 183858) | Freshwater sediment methanotrophic microbial communities from Lake Washington under simulated oxygen tension - Sediment Metagenome... | ecosystem: Environmental > Aquatic > Freshwater >... | reverse complement strand
TCACCTTCCGGTTTGGCGGTGAAGAATTTGTGGTGATCGTCAATCGAGTCAGCCGAAACGATGCTGAACATATACTCAATCGCTTCCGTCAAGAAGTTGAAAATTATGCTTTTCCTTTAGTTGGCAAAATCACAGTCAGCATAGGCGCCACCTGCATTCAACGTGGCCGCTTACCATCCACATTACTTGATAGCGCCGATAAAGCGCTATATTTTGCCAAAGAACATGGCCGCAATCAGGTCGTGTTATTTGAAAACATAGAAAACGTCGAAGCCAATACTGACAATCTCAATGATGTTGAGTTGTTTTAGTGACATGGCCTATAAGCACCCCGATGCCGTTATTATTGTTTTTTGCAAAGCCCCGATTCCCAATCAAGTCAAAACCCGTTTAACTCGTGTCTTAAGCCCGGAACAGGCTTGCGACATACACATCGAACTCAGTCTAAAAACTCTGCAACTGGTTACCCAAGTCAAGCTTTGTCCGGTGCAATTATGGTGCGCACCTTCAATAGAGCATGATTTTTTTAGCGCGGTTGCGGACACTTATCCAGTCACGCTGTGGCAACAGCAAGGGTGTGACCTGGGTGAACGCATGCAGCATGCATTTTGCAGCGCGCTTAAAAATTATTCTCGAGCGCTGCTCATGGGCTGCGATTGTCCGTCCTTAACCAGCCAAGATTTAGAAGAAGCCCTCACCGCCTTACAGCAAGGCGATGATGTCGTACTGGCTCCGGCAGAAGACGGTGGCTATGTGCTATCGGCATGACTCAAACACCCCCGGAATTGTTTACCAATATGCCCTGGGGCACTCCAGATGTGTTGGAACAAACCCGAAAGCAGATCCAGTCACTTGGTTTTAATCATCATGAATTAAAACTACAGTGGGATGTCGATACGCCAGAGGATTTGGCGCGGTATCTGAAACAGGTCAGAGATTCCTTAACAAGCCAATCTTAGGTTGGTTTGTTATTTTTGCGCCCCGCATTAACTGAGCAAGACAGCAGATTGCCTCGTCAATTTGCTCTGTCTTGATCATGCCCAAACCAAAAGCAAAACCGTTACGCTCATTTCCTGTAATCGGATACCGATCCAGGGAATACAGCCCGATGCCGGAAGCATTTGCTTGTGCAGCAATTGCCGATGCCTGAACATTACCCTTAACCAATGCGGCAAGATGCAGCCCACAATCTGCCGAGATAGGCTCCAGGAGATCACTGCAATGGTGAGAAAGAGCTTCTATCAAAACGCTATGCCGTTCACCATAAATTTTGCGCATCTTGCGGATATGCCGAGCCAGATGGCCTTCAGCAATAAACGCGGCCAATGTTTCCTGTTCGAGAACCGGACTATGCCAATTGCTAAATCGCTTGGCTGCGACCAGGGCATGTCGAGCCCATGGCGGCGTGACCACAAAACCGAGGCGTAATGCCGGAAACAGGCTTTTTGAAAACGTGCCGATGTAAAAAACGGCACCGTTACGGTCAAGCGTCTGGAGCGCATCCAGAGGCTTGCCGTTATACCGAAACTCGCTGTCGTAATCGTCTTCGATAATGACAGCGCCATGAGCGTGTGCAAAGTTAAGCAATGCTACCCGGCGCGCCATAGACATCGTATAACCCAGCGGGAATTGGTGCGTCGGCGTTACGTAAATCACCTGAGCGCCTGGCGGAATTTGCTCAACGATGATGCCTTCTGCATCGACCGGCACAGGCACCACAGTCGCTCCGGCAGCAGCGAAGGTGATGCCGGTTGGCCTATAACCGGGATCTTCAACAGCAACTATGGTTTGCCCCGCAGTGATCAGAATCCGTGCCAGCAGATCCAAGCCTTGTTGAATGCCAGCCGTGACCACGATGTCATCCCCGTGACAAGCGACGGCACGTGAAATTGAAACATGTGCGGCAATCGCCTCCCGGAAAGAGGCTTGACCTTGCGGATCGGCATAGGCAGTTGGTGTCTTCGATAATGCGCGCTGCGATCTCATCAACAAGCGTTGCCAGGCTTGAAACGGAAAAGCTGATTTGTCAGAAAGGCCGATTCTAAAATCGTAGCGATAGTGAGACAGCAAAGGCGCAGATAGTACCGGTGGATTGCGCCAAAAAGCATTAAGACGAACATCAGCTTCCGGCTTAATTATTGATGTGTTGTGATTGGGCAAGCGGTAAGTATTATCGGCCACGAATGCGCCTGCACCGGGATGAATAGTGATATAGCCCTGGTTTTGCAACAGCTCATAAACAGCCACGGCCGTGTTGCGCGACACGCCCGCTAAGGCGGCGAGTTTACGAGTAGCCGGTAACCGTAAACCCTGCTGCAATCTTCCATCCACAATCGCCGAGCGCATTTGCTGATGCAATGCATGAAGTATGTTGCGCGAACCTTGCGGCGGCAGGGTCATGGCTAGCTCAAAAATTGGATCCATAATATTTCGACAATGTGGTTCTTTTTTAATACCAATATTGGCCTTAGTATTTCACAGCGCATTTGAAAATGGTCAAAATAAAAATGAATATCTCATTTGCTAACGTTGTCACTATCAAGCACATATTTCTATATGTGTAATTTTCATAAGGGAACACGATGGCTGCTATTCACAAAGAAATTGAAATCGAGCGAAATAAAGAATTTGTGTGGGACGCGATCCGCGATGTGGGTGCTATTCATAAGCGGTTGGTACCAGGGTTCGTAGTTGATTGTCAGCTCGAAGGTGATTGGCGAATCGTGACTTTTGCAAACGGAATGGTCGTGCGTGAATTGATCGTCGATGTCGACGATGAGACCTGCCGCCACAGTTGGTCAGCTCGTGGCGAATCCTTTACTCATCATAACGCGTCTATACAGGTTTTTCCGGAAGATCGAGACAAGTGTCGCGTTGTTTGGATAGCTGATTTGATGCCAAATGAAGTCGCCGAAGCTGTTGGTGAAATGATTCAACATGGTTTAAACACAATGAAACAAACACTCGAAAACAATTCTGCTGATAGTGACCAAGTGATCGCCAGCGTCAGCCGAATTCAACAGACAGGATAAAGTAAATGATTACGGTCGTTTGGGATACTTGGCTAAAACCCGGTACGGAAGCGGAAGGACTCCAACTCACGCGGCAAGTATGGTCGGATATGCGCGGTTTTGACGGCTATGTTTCACATCAAATTTTCATCGACCAGAATGCGCCTGAACACATTATCGCACTTGCCAAGTGGCATAGCTGTGCAGATGCAGAGGCTGTCCTGGAAAAATACCGGGACTCCGAGACGATACGCCAGCTCATCCCGCTCCTCGCCCGCCCTCGGGAGCGCTGGGTGACATGCGAAGATGAAGTGTCATAGATTACTGTTATCGTTAGACCTCGATAATAATCAAGCAAAGGAGATCACCAATGACTTCTTCTAAACCTATCGAAAACCATACACGCGTGAAGTTGTTTGTCACCGTTGCGCTTGCCATTTGGCTTGCGCTTGTTTTTCTTCTCGGTGCGAACGGGGCATTCATTAGGCCGCCGGAGATCCCTCCCCTGCCTATTCTTTTGGGTGCGACGGCTCCCTTGCTTATGTTTGTTGTCGCGTACCTGAAATCGGATGCCTTCCGGGCTATTCTCGCCGCTGATCTTAGCCTCTTAACTGCGATCCAGGCTTGGCGGGCAGGTGGCTTGGGCTTTCTGGCCCTTTATGTACATGGGATCCTGCCCGGCCTGTTCGCTTGGCCTGCAGGCATAGGGGACATTGCGATCGGGATCACCGCCCCGTGGGTAGCGCTCGCTCTTATCCGCAAACCCAGCTTTGTGAACAGTTGTCAATTCGTGATCTGGAATCTCTTGGGAATCTTGGACCTCGTTGTCGCTGTGAGTCTCGGCGCGCTGAGTTCAGGCTTTGTCGCCGGACTCGTCGGGTCAGTCACGACGGCACCAATGGCACAGCTGCCGCTCGTGCTCATACCGGCGTATTTTGTGCCGTTATTTATCATGCTCCATCTCACCGCGCTGTTTCAGGCCGGTAAGGATATTAAATCATCCATCCGCAGAAGGCCTGATTCATATGAGTGAGTTTGTTGAATATCTGCACGAAGTTTTCGAGTTCTTCGGGCTCATCACCGCGCGAAGCATGTTCGGCGGCTACGGCATCTATCACGAAGGCTTGATGTTTGGCCTGGTGTCCAACGATACACTCTATCTGAAAGCGGATGCCGAAAACGCCAGTCACTTTAAGAAGGAAGGACTCGGCAAGTTCGAGTACAAAAAGGACGGTAAGGTGATGTCAATATCCTATTACCTTGCACCCGCTGAGATCTTGGAAGATCGGCAACAGGCTGCAGTATGGGCTCGTCGCTCATACGAAGCTGCGCTACGGGCCCAAAGGCCGAAGCATAAAACCAGGAAAAATGCATGAATGGGCTTTTCCATTCTGCAAAAACAAGATAGTAAAAAATTTTTAGCCACTTACCCCTAAATCAGGAGCACGATCATGACCACAAACATCAAACCCATACCAGACGGTTACCACACACTAACCACATATCTAGTTGTCCGAGGCGCAGCCGATGCGCTTGCATTCTACAAAAAAGCTTTCGCGGCTACCGAGTTGTCCCGTCTCAATATGCCAGATGGAAAAATAGCCCACGGCGAATTTAAAATCGGCGATTCGATTTTCATGATCGCGGATGAAAAACCGCAATGTACCGATATTTCGCCTGAAACACTGGGCGGCAGTCCGGTTAAATTACATCTCTACGTACCCGATGTCGACACCACCTTTGCCAATGCGATCAAGGCGGGCGCCAAGGAAACCATGCCGCCCGCCAATCAGTTCTGGGGCGATCGCATGGGCGCGGTAGTCGATCCGTTTGGGCATCTGTGGCTGATTGCTACGCATATCGAAGATGTCGATCCGAGTGAGTTCCAAGGCAGAATGGAGGCTTTCTTCGCAGCGAACCAGGGTTGAAACAACTTGCAAAGCATACCCATCCAAAACTATTCAGTGGAGATACCGATGAACATCGAACCGCAGAAACAACACGAGTGGCTACAACAATTGGTAGGCGAATGGACGTATGAATCCGAGTGTTCGATGGGACCCGGTAAACCGCCGGAGAAGTTCAAGGGATCAGAGCATGTGCGCTCGCTGGGTAGTCTTTGGGTACAGGCTGAAGGCCATGGCGAAATGCCCGGCGGCGGCATGGCGGTTATGGTGATTACCTTAGGTTACGACCCGCAGAAGCAGCAGTTTGTCGGTACTTGGGTGGGCTCAATGATGACCTACTTATGGGTGTACGAAGGATCATTAGACGCGGAGGAAAAAGTGCTGACGCTCAATACCGAAGGGCCGAACTGTACAAACGATGGAACCATAGCCAAGTATAAGGATGTGATCGAGATAAAGAGCAGCGACCATCGCGTATTGACTTCGCACATGCTGGGCGATGACGGAGAATGGCATGCATTCATGACCGCAAATTATCGACGGAAGGCCTAGAAACGCTTGCCGTCATGTTGAAGTCAAAAATCTACCGGAGAAAAAAATGATTAAGACCATTATTATCGTAGCCGCCGTACTTATCGCGGCCATTCTCATCTATGCGGCGACCAGGCCGGATACCTTTCGCGTCGAACGCTCGGTAAGCATCAAAGCACCGGCAGAGGCCGTTTTTCCATTGATTAACGACTTTCATGCTTGGAAAACTTGGTCGCCTTGGGAAAAAATTGACCCGGCGGCAAAAACCGTCTTTAGCGGCGCCGACAGTGGTATCCGGGCAATTTATGAATGGAACGGCAACAACGAAGTCGGTCAAGGACGCATGGAGATCATCGAGTCATTGCCGTCTTCCAAGATTGTGCTCAAAATCGATTTCATCAAGCCGTTTGAAGGCCATAACACCATCGAGTTCACGCTGGTACCGCACGGTGATGCAACGATCGTTACGCAAGCCATGTACGGCTCAAGTCCTTATATCTCCAAGCTGATGTGTCTTTTTTTCAGCATGGATAAGATGGTCGGCCAAAAATATGAAGAAGGTTTGGCCAACCTGAAAGCCATCGCTGAAAAGTAAATGCTTACACTGGATCAAGGAGAACAACATGCAAAAAATTACCCCATTCTTATGGTTCGATCACCAGGCCGAAGAGGCGATGAATTTTTATATCTCCATTTTTAAAAATTCAAAAGTTGTCAGCATTGCTCGCTATGGAGACGCCGGACCGGGGCCGAAGGGATCGGTCATGACTGCGGCCTTTCAACTTGATGGTCAAGATTTTGTGGCCTTAAACGGCGGCCCGCAGTTCACGTTCTCTCCTGCCATATCGTTCGTTGTCAACTGCAAAACGCAAGAAGAAGTTGATGAGTTTTGGGAGAAGCTTTCCGACGGCGGAAAGGAAAACCAATGCGGTTGGCTGGACGACAAATTCGGCGTGTCCTGGCAGATTGTTCCTACTGTACTCGGTCAGTTATTGAGTGACGCCGACCCGGTAAAATCAGGAAGGGTTATGCAAGCAATGCTGCAAATGACCAAGATTGACATCGCCGGTTTGAAGCGAGCATTTGAGCTTAGCGATATAGAAAAATAGGATATGAGGTTGATCGCAGCTCTGCCCTGGAAAATTATGAACATTAAATTTATTGACCGACAGCCGGCTACCGTCGCCTGTCTTCATTATGTAGGCCCTTATGGTGAACCTATTTCGATATTCTGGCAGAACACGGTTTTTCCTTGGCTCCACACGAACGACCTGCTTGAGCCGCCGCGCTATGGCATTGGTTACGACAACCCCAATATGCAGCGCGTATTCACTGCCATGTTCAAGCGAGTTTGATTTCCACCATCGCGCCGACAGCCACCGTCATCCATTGTTTACAAAACTAAAACGCAGCCGATGCTAAACTTCAAGCTTTCTTTGCATCAGGAACACCCATGGGCCCTCATTATCTAAATCGTTTTTTTACCCCAAAATCAGTCGCTATTGTTGGGGCTTCCGCGCGTGATAACAGTGTTGGCTATCGGTTGCTGTTGAATATGCAAGAAGCCGGGTTTGCCGGCGGCTTGTATCCGATTAACCCTAAGCATGAACAATTACTGGGCTTAACCACTTATCCCGATTTGGTCTCATTACCGGAAACGCCGGACTTGGTGGTAATTGCCACCCCAGCGGCATCGGTGCCGTCGGTGGTTCGGCAATGCGGCGAAAAAGGCGTTAAATCGGTGGTGATTATCAGTGCCGGTTTTGCAGAATTGGGCACTAATGGTGCCGGTTTGCAGCAAGAAGTTTTACAAGTTGCCAGTCATTTCGGGATTCGTATTGTCGGGCCGAATTGTTTGGGTATTATTCGCCCCAGCGGCAAACTTAACGCGACCTTTGGTGATGGCACGGTTAAGGATGGGCATTTGGCCTTGCTCTCGCAATCCGGTGCGATTTGCACAGCCATTTTAGATTGGGCGAAAGCTCAGGATATTGGCTTTTCTACCGTAGTTTCTATGGGTGGTGCCGCTGATATTGATTTTGGCGAAGTGCTGGATTATCTGGCGACCGACAGCAAAACGACCGGTATTTTGATGTATGTCGAAGGTATTCGTGATGCGCGGCGCTTTTTAAGCGGGCTTAAAGCCGCGGCGCGCTTAAAACCGGTCATTTTGATTAAATCCGGCCGACATGCGGCAGGTAGCCTGGCGGCGATGTCGCATACTGGGGCCATGGTCGGCGGTGATCATGTCTTTGATGCCGCCATCGAAAGGGCAGGGGTCGTACGCGTTTACAGCATTAACGAATTATTTTCCGCTGCGCGCGTGCTTGCTAACAATTACGCAGTCACCGGCGATCGGCTGGCCATTATTACCAATGCGGGCGGGCCGGGTGTGATGAGCACTGACCGGGCTGAAGATGTTGGCATTCAACTTGCCGAGCTCAGCCCTAACAGCCTGGACTTATTAAATGAAGTGTTGCCGACGCATTGGTCGCACGCCAACCCAGTTGATATTTTGGGCGACGCTACCCCTGATCGTTATCAAAAAGCCCTAAACATTTGTCTGGCTGATGACAATATTGATGGCGTGTTGGTTATTTTGACACCTCAAGCGATGACCGATCCGACCCAGGTTGCGCACTGCATTATTGAAGCGGCTCAAATCAGTAAGAAACCGGTGCTGGCTTCCTGGACCGGCGGTGCGAAAGTACAAGAAGGTCGCCAACTGTTTGCTGACAGCCGCGTGGCGCATTTTTCCACCCCGGAAATGGCGGTCGATGCCTTTTCATTTTTAACCCAATATAACCAAAACCAAGTATTACTCAAGCAAATTCCGTTACCTGGCAATGAGCCACTCAAGCCGGATATTGAAGGGGCTCGGTTAATTATTGAGCAAGTGCTGGCCGAAGGTCGTCAAGGCTTAACGGCACAAGAAGCCAAAGCGGTTTTAACGGCGTTTAATATTCCGGTTACCCCAACTATTAAAGTACACAATGCCAAAGAAGCTATGCTGGCGGCCAGAACCTTAGGTTTTCCAGTGGTACTCAAAGTCGATATGGCTGAATTTAGTCATAAGTCTGATATTGGTGGCGTTAAGCTCAATATTGGTAGTGTGCAGGATGTGTCCAGCCAATTTACTGAGATGGAAATGGCGCTTAAACAAGCACATCCGGAAGTGAATGAAATCGCCATGACGGTAGAGCCGATGTTTCGCTCCTCAAACGGTCGCGAACTGATTATCGGCGTGGTTAGAGATCCAGTGTTTGGACCGGCCATTAGCTTTGGCTTGGGCGGCACCTTGGTGGAAATTCTAAAAGATAATGCAGTCGCGCTGCCGCCGCTCAATGCCTATATGATCGAGCAATTGATCAGCAAAACCAAAGCGGCCAGGTATCTAAAAGCATTCCGTCAAATGCCGGCCGCCAAAATATCTGCGTTGATTGAAGTGTTATTGAATGTATCCACACTAGTCAGTGAATTGCCGGAAATTTTAGAGCTAGACATCAATCCGTTGATAGTAGACGACCATGGCGCTATGGCTGTCGATGCGCGTATCAAGGCGCAGAGCACGCATCAATTAATGCCTTATCAGCACATGGCGATTCATCCGTATCCGCATGAATTAACCGAGCGTTACCTAACTGCCAATGGCATTTACATCACCATCCGGCCAATTCGCCCTGAAGATGCGGTGATGGAAAAGGATTTTGTCCATCGTTTATCGGAACACACCAAGTACTTCCGGTTTATGCAGGCCATGCAGGAACTCACCCCGGAAATGGTGGTGCGCTTTACCCAAATCGATTACGACCGGGAAATGGCGTTTGTGGCTGTCGCTGATGATAATCGAGGCAGCCTGCCCAAAGAATTAGGTGTAGGCCGCTATCTGATGAACCCGGATGGCCAATCGGTTGAATTTGCCTTAGTAGTGTCCGACGGTTGTCAACGCATGGGCATCGGCACCCGCATCATGAAAGCACTCATGCAATCTGCCAAATCTAAAGGGGTATCATTTTTTGAAGGCGAGGTATTAGCTGTCAACAGCCCGATGTTAGCGTTAACCAAAAAACTTGGATTTACAACGTCTGCAGTGCCCGATGATATTGAAGTTGTACGGGTGGTTAAGGATTTAAGGCAGATGTAAGGATTTTATCGTTCCCACGCCAGAGCGTGGGAACGATGTAATAGTAGATCGATGCTAAAGTTGCAGAAGCGGGTGGTGTCCACGATGGCTTTGGTGTTGCAAGTGGCATTTCAAAAATGATCGATAGCTCCGCTTAGTCAACGCTATAACCATCTAAAGCTACAATCAATAAAGTTGCCCAAACACCTCAATGTAAGTCAGGTAAAGTCGCATGTCAAACTCCAGTTGGTGGTAGTCAGGTTCCATGTATAAGCACAATTTGTAGAACGCCTTGTTGTGCTCCTTTTCTCTTATATGCGCCAGCTCATGCACTGCAATCATTGTTAAAAATTCAATCGGCGCATTTTTAAAAACCGTGCCGATACGAATTTCATTTTTTGCCTTTAAGTTGCCGCCTTGCACTCTTGACACAAATGAGTGCAGTCCCAATGCGTGATGGATTACATCAATTTTATCGTCGTAAATGATTTTACTCAGAGGGTTGGATTGCCGAAGAAATTGATTCTTAAGATCCATCACATAGCTGTAGAGCGCTTTATTGGTGTTGACGTTATGCGGCGCAGGGTATTTTTTTAACAGTAATTCTCCCAAAGTATCGTTACTAATATGCCGATTAACTTGGTCTGTTACCGTAGGCGAATAGCCTGACAAGTAGGTTAATTTGCTCATCTCGTGCAATACCGATTCATGGCGCGACAAAGCCGTATTAATTCCAAGGGGCTTCATCTCCGTTATAGGCTACAAAGTTTTTATCAGCAGCATAAGTTATTACCCCGGATGTCATAATCTTGCTTGCAGTGGTTTTGTTAGCTGCCGGTGATTTTGATTTGCTGGAAATTGTTGAGGGCGAACCGGCTGCAGCGGCGTCAGCGTGCCACTTTGCAAACAGCGTAATGTCTTTATCAGCAGGGACATACCATTTCTTACTTATTGCATCCCATCTAGCGCCAAGCGCTTTGGCTTCATCTTTTTGGGCATAAGGGACATTGAGATAAGTTTTTGTGTCGGGCATATTGATTTATAAAGATTATGTTTTGTTGTTTAAGCTGTCGATTACAAAGAAACTAGAGTCAGCGCTTTGCCGAGCACAGGTTATAAGATCTTCATCAATATGGCTACTACTGCAATAGCAGTCACCATCATGTCGCCAAGCTTGATAATTAATTGATGTTCAAGCCTCTCAGGTACTCTGTAAGCAGCGCTTTTATTGATATTTAGTGTCCTTTTATATGAAAGGACACTAAAAGACACGATTTCCACTATGTCCGCCTGTATTTCATTGCATATCGTTGAACAATAAAAAACCCGCGAAGCCAGATAGCTTGCGGGTTTTTGTACTTCTTTGCACTTCTTAAAATGCTTGTATGGTACGACGGGCGGTCTTGAATACGTCTACAACATACTGTTATTTAAGAGTATATGTTTTACGTTTTAGGTAAAGGTAACGATTAAGGTAACACTTTTGATTTTTACCCTCTGATTACCGCAACACTTGCCGAAAAACAGGCCGGTAACATCCAATCAATCAAACACTGTTTAACTGCAACCATCATTGCAACCTTGTTGTTCAGGTTCGACAAATTCCGACACTTTATTCATGGCGTGATTGTTTCTTCACTAAATCACACTACTTTAGTGATTTAGTTCATAAGCGGATTGTTTCAAGACGGCACTTATTGACACTTTGTGAAAATTTGCCGCCATCTAGCATTAACCATGGGTGTTACATCGCTGTTTTACGCCTTGAACCGTTGCCGTAACCTCGCCCTAAAATCGCCGTTACATAGACCTAACCTCCACGTTAAATAAGCCCTTCACGGCACGATAATACTTTTCTTGTGGGTTGGTATGGGTTTGAGCTTACAAGGCTAGGCCACCCCGTTATGTTCCCGTTCAATACTTGTTAAAACCTGTTATCTGGTAAAGCTTAACGCGGCTAACAATTTGATTTTGTTGACGAATAACGAGCTGACTCATATCTATTTTCAATCCGTTTCAGATTGATCAAATACGCCACCAATGGCGCTGTAACTTTCGCCGGTGCTGGTTTTACTTGTCCACAATAATTATTCATCGCCACCTATGCCCATACAAAAAAACCGGTATTACCCGGTTTGATTGATTTCGTTTTAAGCAGCGTTCAAGTTAGCCGTTTTGTTTCCTGCGGGTGAATGACAGTAAACCTAACACACTGACAAATAACCATATAGCACCCGGTATCGGTACGGCAGCCACTTGTCCGGGACTGACTGCCCAGGCAGCGTTAAAGCAGTTCTTAAAGTCGCAGAAATAGAAGTCATTGCTGGTAGGGAAGATCGACGCGTAGATAGGAAAATACGCGTACTCAGTACTCAACCAGTATGCATAGGATTGCTGGTTGGTAAAGTTGCTGCCAGCCATAACGCCCATTTCTTTGCGAAACAAATGATTAAATTGATCGGAAATTGGCAAGACCCATTGGTTGGAACCCGCGTAATGGATGCTGTTGAGGTACTTAGTAAAGGCTTGGGCACCAAACCAGTTGGTGTAGCCATTATAGTAGCTAAAGTCCTCAGTGCTGATGTTGTAAACGCCAAGCCCACCATTATCAAAAGCATTAGGGGTGTCATAAATAGTTGGGCTAGCCGATATGATAGCGTTGACTATGGTGTTGAAACCAAAGGTGTTTTCCAGGGTGCCTAGCAAGTTGGCATCGCCGGTCCAGGTGATGTTGCCCAGACTGCTGTAGACGACGCTTTGATTGCCTGCAGCCGTATAAGCGGTTAAAGACGCTTCGGCATTGAGTGTGGTCAAGCTGAGTAGAAGACCAACAATCATTATGGATTTATTAAAACGCATTTGATGCTCCAGTTTGATTAAATTTTGGCCAAAAAAAACCGCAACCAATCAGGTACGGTTCTGCTTTTTATAATAGCAAACCAATGCCTCTCAATGCCTCTTTAGATACAAAGGCGGCTCGATTGTCACTTGTTTAAGACGTTAGAGTCAATCAATACGATTCAATAAGAGTTATTAAAAGTCAGACAGTAAAATAATTGCCGTTGTTGCCAATTAATATTTTGCGATCACACTGCCGCTTTATGGCTTAGGGCACTGTGTTTATCAATCCTATCTATTCATCAAGAATAACGCTCATATTCACACATGCCGAATGTAACGACTGCCCGGCATCCGCTAAGAATTCCAGCGCCTTCAATTCTCTACCAGGAGTTGTAGGTGTTATCTTTTGTTATGTTTTGTTAAGGTTTTATTCGCTGTGGTTAGTGGTCACTCTTTGGGTGTTAAGTCGGATTTCAAATCTGACTAAGCCAACATGACGCAAATCTGCACCATCTTTTACTTGGCTCCACACGTGCGCGGATGATTCCAAAATCATGCGTAAATTGGCAACTCTATATGGTCTTGGTTCCGCACATGCGCGGATTATTCAGCTTTAGCACTTTTCGACACTTTGCCTATTTAATCCTATTTTAGGTGTAACCATGGCTTGTAACCTTGCCATTAAATAAGCCCGTCACGCCACGATAATACTTTTCTTGTGGCTTTATGGCCTACCCGTAAACGCCCCGTCATCAGCGTTAAATCAGTGTTGTTTGGTAAAACTTAATCGCGGCTAATAGCTTGATTTGGCAGAGTAAGAAACGACTTCAAAGACGTATTTGCAGCGGTTAAAAGCGCCCTCGGAGTTCGCTTTTGAAGCGGTTAAATGTTAATAAATGTTAACTCGGAGTTAACTTTTGGACGTATACAAGCGCCATAGATGGCGTATTTGGTAATGACCAATGATTATTCAAATCGGAATGAAGAATACCGATTTACCCGCTTATAATCATAGCCGCTACGTCACCGTTACTCATCACCACCTATACCCAGGTTCAAACATGCGGCACTTAAGGACTGGCAAGAATCACTTAGTAGCTCTAACGCCTTAAGCTCTCGTCGATCTGTGGGCACGTCATCAAGCCAGCTCAACAACACATCTTCGGTTAAGTCATACAGTGCTTTAATTTCTTCGCTGATCATAAGAGTTTGCTTATATGAAAATAGAAAAAACGCCCCAACCAAGTGATTAAGGCGCTTTAATTTGTTATGAATTACCAGTCCATTTTTTCCCAAGACTGATCAATGACTCGTTGATGATAGTCGTCGTCTGACTCGTTCTCTTGTCGTGGATAGTTATAAAATCTAGGCTCTTGTAACATGGCTTCAAGTAGTGGCTTAGTGGGTAAGTGGTTTCGCTTGCTTGGTAAGCCGCTTGAAGTGGGATTAAAAACAGGCTCAAGACCAAGTGTTTTAGGGGTCTGTAGCGTTTCTTCGTTGCCAAAATTTTGCCAACTTTTTGCCAGGTTATTGCCAACATTCTGCCAATCCGTTGCCAACTCGTTGCCAATTTCAGGGGGCTGAAAAGTTACTTTTTTAGGGCATTTTTTCAGCACTCCCGAAGGTGTCCACAATTCAGAATAAACCGGTTTAATGGGATTGATCTCAGTTGCTTTAAAGTAAGTAGTCTTACCCGATGTTGGCGCGCCTTTTACAAGAAACCAATGTCCAGGTAATTGATTTAGTAATTGTTGAGCCTTGCTGTATTGATTTTTTGGGTTGGTGCCTTTGGTCAATCTCCAGGTCTTTGCAAAATTACCATTATGTGGAACTGTGTAATTTTTGCCCTTGTGCTGACAACTAAAATATTTGATTATCGGCATGGCAAACGAATCACAAGCTAGCTCAACAATAAAGACAGGTTTAATGCCGCCTTGGGTTTTGGTCGATCCCATTCGTGTATCAATACATTCGGCGGTTATCCATTCGCCTACTTGCATTAGCCACCTACTAACGCCACCGGGCGCGGATGCTTAGCCTTGTACTGAGCAACAAAATTGTCTAATGGCGTTCTACGATCCTTTTGAGCTGGAAATAAACCAATTAATAATGAATTGTGCGTGCGTATGGCTGCCAATAGCCGCAAGTCATAGCTATCAATCGATGATTCAATATCCGACTCCCAGCGCCCCGTTAAGGCTCGATTACAGAATAGGTGTTCATTACTGTAATGATTGTTATTGGTGGCCTTACCTTGCAGCACTCGAACGTATGTTAGTGCGTCCGTCATTTCTCTACCGGTGTCGCGTTTGTGTTGCAGTTCAACATTGCGACCAGGTTCGTTAAGAATTTGCTTTATTCGCTTAAACTCTTGAACCAAGGCTTTTTTAAATTTGCTAACTATCAGACTGCTTCGCATGTGGGTAAGTAACAGCATTGCTGAATAGTCGTCTAAAACAGCAATTTCCGTTCGTGAACCTTGGGTGTTAAGTCGGATTTCAAATCGGACTAAGCCAACGTCAGACAGATCATTTTTAAACTTACGCGTGAGCTTAATAACGGTTTCATGTCTAACGCCGCAACTATTAGCAATAATTTCGCTGTTAGTGGTCAACCTTTGACCGTGTACTTCTACAAGCTTAAGTTCTGTTTTTGATCTTCTGAATTTTGCAGGTGTCTCGGTTTTCGGCGTTACCTGTTGTGATGGTGTGGTTTGAGTATTCATTTCTTTATTCCCCTATGGCCGGGAATGTAATCCGCTATAATAGCCATGACGATAGGCAAACGGATTGCATGACCGGCACAATCAATTGAGTTGTGTCGGTTTTTTTACGCGCTTAGTTTTTCCACTAACGCCAAAATATCCTGCACTTTCCACGCGACTGATCTCTCAGACAATTTGATTGCAGCTGGGTATTCACCGGATTTGATCTTGTTCAAGAAGGTAGAACGGCTAACGGGGATGATTTCCAGGACTTGCGGCAGCTTCATAAAGCCGATAGCTGGCAATTGATAAGGTTGTTGTAATACTGATTTTTCTGGCAGGGTGTAAGTTGGCTGTAATACTGATTTTTCTTGCATTGTTGTTGTCTCGTTTAAGAGCACGTCAATACACTTTTTTAGTCCGATAAGTATCAGTAAAATTCAATACAGTTTACAAAAGTAAACTTAAAGCATTGCTTTAGTAATAAATTACCGATACATTAGCACCTGCTATACAAGTATGCTTGTACAAGCAGTAATAAAAAAAGCATGTAAAGTGCTGATCTAGGAAAAAATTCAAGAGCACTGACACCCCGTCGAAAGTCTGTCAGTGCTTTTTTGTGCCCGCTATTTAGTAGGTACGCGATAATGTTACACGATATATAGAAGTTTTTTCACCGGTGGCATTGTGTTATGAGATTATCTGATTAACAAAATGCGAATATCCTGAATTAGCAGAATAAAAAACAAGCAGATTCAAGGCGTTATCTGTTTTGTATTTGTTTTGTGTTTTTCGGCATCAAATTAAAAATAATTCAACTTTCCTCGATTTGACCGGCAACACTTGCCGATCCTGATCAACCTTGCTTCCTAAAAGCTATCACCTGAGCGCCAGCCTTTAGCCCGTCCAAGTAATCAGCCCAGCTTTGCATCATCTTCCTTCGTTCGTCTAAGTATTGCGCCCGGTTATAAGCCGCTCTTACTTGGTCGCGTGGTGCGTGTGCTAGTTGTCGTTCTATTGCGTCCGGACTCCAACCTTGTTCGTTTAATAATGTGCTGGCTGTCGTTCTAAAGCCGTGTGCTGTCATTACATCGGATTCATAACCCAGTGACTTAAGCGCCGTTCTTATGGTGTTGTCGCTCATGGGTCTACCATCGCCACGGCTTGACGGGAATACATACTGAACGCCTCCTGTGAGCGGCTGTATTGATTCCAGTATGGCGATTGCTTGCGTTGATAACGGCACAATGTGATGAAAGTCTGTTTTTGACACATAAGGCCGCCACTCTTTAGCCACCAAATCAACATCTGCCCAAAGCATTTGACGTATTTCGCCGGGTCGTTGGAAGAGTAGGGGTGATAACCTAAATGCACATTGCACAACAAACGTGCCCTGATAGTTTGAAATATCCCTGAGTAATTGCCCAACCTGTTTAGGGTCGATCAACGCGGCTCGATGTTTTTTCTTTTGTGCGGGGATTTGTTTTGTTACTGCTTGCGCCGGGTCGTAGTCAGTGAAGTTATGAACAATTGCATAGGCGAATACTGAGCTAATTTCACCATGTAACCGGTGGGCTGTCTCAAGCTGTGATTTATCAATCATGGGCTTAAGGCTTGCTAGTACATCGGAAGATTTAATCTGATTGATTGCAAGATCACCAAGAATAGGGAAGGCCAGCCGCTCAATTCTTGAAGTTTTCTTGGTATGCGTTTTTTCACTGGTTAAGTGTGCGATTGAATCCAACCATTGCCGGGTAATATCTGCAAAGCTGTTTATTATTGGCAATCCTGCTGCTTTACGGTTTTCGTTCTCAGTATTGGCAATCGTCGTTTGCTTTGACTGTTTTTTTATCTCGCCGGGGTCAATGCCGTTGGCGATATTATCGCGGGCTTTCTCTGCTTCGCGTCTGGCTGCTTCAAGTGTGACGGATGGGTAGGCACCAAATGCGATCTTTCTTCGTTTGCTGTTAAACGTGTAAACAAAGCGCCATAACTTGGCACCAGTCGAGCCAACAAAAAGAAACAGGCCGCCACCATCATTGATGGAGTAATCCATAGTCTTTGGTTTTGCTGCCCTGTAGACCGCGTCTTTATTGAGTTCTTTAGCCATTTTGTTACCTTAATCGTTACCTTTTTTTTCGGATTATACGGAAGGTAACAAAAAAGGTAACACTTTTGGGTGTATTCGGCTGTATTTCGTTGAATATCGTTGGACAATAAAAAACCCGCTAAGCCAGATAACTTGCGGGTTTTTGTACTTCTTTGGGTTTCTTAAAACCCCTGTATGGTACCGACGGGCGGACTTGAACCGCCACGACTTGCGTCACCACCCCCTCAAGATGGCGTGTCTACCAATTTCACCACG
>Ga0208625_100148_pt1 | contig 17754 bp, 17 predicted proteins | sample LakWasMeta8_HOW4_2_FD_183858 | JGI IMG/M metagenome (GOLD analysis project Ga0208625, IMG submission 183858) | Freshwater sediment methanotrophic microbial communities from Lake Washington under simulated oxygen tension - Sediment Metagenome... | ecosystem: Environmental > Aquatic > Freshwater >... | reverse complement strand
GGTATCGGTCATGATGGCAACGGCATCTATATAAGTGAGTTCTTCACCAAACTGTTGACGCAAATCGTCAAGGATATTGCGTTTTTCAGAATACCACTCCCCGGTCCGGTCGTCTGCTGATCGGAGCGCAATCATCATGGCATGACCCCCGGCAAAGGCATTCGGCCAGATTTTGCCTTTGGGAGAGGTGCTGGCCCAGACATAATTAATGGCCCGCGTGCGCCAGAACGCCAGACCGCCGCTGATCACCACATAAACGCGCGCGGCATAATCGTCCCCGGCTTTGGACTGTTCATTAATTTTGCCCAGCCGGTTTTCGATGCGCCAGCGCCAGTTCAGAAAAGGAGTTTTTCGCAGATCAATACGCAGTTCTTTAAATAATCCTGATGCGCTGGCGCTGCTTTCGGCTTTTAATACGGTGGTACCGTCAAGAGGCTCGAGTTGATACCGAGTCTCGCCCTTGAAGCTCTTGCTTTGCCACTGCGACAGGTCTCCCGCTGAAAAATGACCTATCACCGGGTCAATCCTGTCTTCGGCACTGATAACCTGGCTTAGCAGCATGAAGATGCTGCCCAGATAGAAGTTAATTTTTTTCATGAGTCATACCCTCGACTGTTTATTCATGCGCAGAGGCTTAAAAAAAATCTGTTTGCACAGTCCGATTTCAACCAATCATCCTACAAAGACCGCCGTGTATTTTCAGCTCGAACGCTGCTGTCCGCCGGAATGCAACCGCGCCGGTTTCGCCCTGTCATATTTTATTTTCAGGTCCTTTCACCGCTGATGAATATGGATTTCATTTCAAATTGCCTTTTGCCGCCAGGGTTCGGCAAAGCTTACACCAGATGACAGGGAATCCGTTCGTACTTTGCTTGTCACACCAAAGTGTTTTGGGGAATAGCTTATGGTCCATCTTAAAGGCAAGAGCGTCAGCTGACAAAAAACATCTTGCCCGGACCACGTCATGACGAAGAATCCGGGCATCATGCCCGTACCGCTTTTTTATGCCGCTCTTTGTAAGTTTCCGTTCCATCGTGCAACGAAGTATCATTGGCCAAACGTCTTGAGATTGAGGCATGCGTTTCACTGGAACAGTGTTGCACGCTGTAGTACTAAATCTGGCACACTGTTCAGCATTTTCTGATCTTCGCCTGCCGGCTGAACAATTGCATGAACGAGTCATATTTTCCGGCTACACCGCCGGGCATTGGGATATTAAAATGAATACACAACGCACAGTCTTATTAATTTTTATTGTCACTGCCATAGCGGCCTTTTTTGTCTTCGACGGTCCGCAATATCTGACGTTGGACACGCTTAAATCGCAACAGGCCCGTATTATGGCTTTTCGTGACCAGCATACGGTTTTGGCTTTTGCCGCCTATGGTCTGATTTATATTGCCGTGACCGGTTTGTCGCTGCCGGGCGCAACCATTTTGACTCTGGCTGGCGGGGCGATATTCGGCCTGTTCTGGGGTACTGTGATGGTGTCTTTTGCATCGACTATCGGCGCCACCCTGGCCTTTCTAGCGGCGCGTTTTTTATTTAGAGACAGCATTCAGGCCCGCTTTGGCAATCAAATCAAGGAAATTAATGAAGGCATGGCCCGCGACGGCGCCTTTTACCTGTTCACCCTACGCCTGGTGCCCTTATTTCCTTTTTTTGTGATCAATCTGCTGATGGGGCTGACCACACTGAAAACATCGACTTTTTACTGGGTCAGCCAGCTGGGCATGCTTGCGGGGACGCTGGTTTATGTCAATGCCGGCACGCAACTGGGCAAGCTTGAATCAATATCCGGCATTCTGTCCCCGGCGTTAATCGGCTCCTTTGCCCTGATTGGCGTATTTCCGCTCATTACCAAGAAAATCATCGAGTACTTCCCTCATGACTAAGGACATCCCGGCATCGGCAGGCGACCCCCAAAAATGGAACAAGCCAAAAAGCTTTGATGCCAATCTTGTCGTTATCGGCGCAGGATCTGGTGGCCTGGTCACGGCTTACATTGCCTCCGCGGTCAAGGCAAAAGTCGTACTCGTTGAAAAAAACAGGATGGGGGGCGACTGTTTAAATACCGGCTGCGTTCCTTCAAAAGCATTGATCCGCTCCGCCAAATTTTTATCCCAGCTCAGCCGTTCGGCCGAATTCGGCATCAAAACCGCACAGGCCGATTTCGATTTTGCCGAGGTGATGGAGCGTGTGCAAACGATAATCCAGGCCGTCGCCCCGCACGATTCCATTGAACGCTACCGCGAGCTGGGCGTGGAAGTGGTCGCCGGCACGGCCAAAATCATTTCGCCCTGGTCAGTAGAAGTTAAAACCGGCGATACAACCCAGGTGATAACAACACGCAGCATTGTCATTGCCGCAGGAGCCAAACCTTTCGTGCCGCCTATTGCTGGCCTGGAGGATACCGGTTATCTGACGTCCGATACCGTCTGGAATCTGCGCATCAAACCCGGGCGTCTGCTGGTATTGGGCGGCGGCCCGATTGGTTGTGAACTGGCGCAGGCTTTTGCGCGTCTGGGCTGCCAGGTCACCCAGGTGGAAATGCTGCCACGGCTGATGATTCGTGAAGATGAAGACGTTTCAGCACTGGTGCAGGCCAAATTTCAACAGGAAGGCATCCAGGTTTTACTGGACCATAAAGCCCAACGGTTTGTAGTTGAAAATGGCGAAAAGCTGTTATTCGCCGAACATCAAGGCCAGGAAATTCGTATCGGCTTCGATCAGGTTCTGCTGGCCATCGGTCGCGTCGCCAATGTGACCGGCTACGGCGTTGAGGAAATGGGCATCACCCTATCGCCGCGCAAGACCATCGCCGTGAATGCCTTTCAGGCAACCAATTACCCGAATATTTATGCCTGTGGCGATGTTGCCGGCCCCTACCAGTTCACCCATACGGCCGCTCATCAAGCCTGGACAGCCGCGGTGAACGCCTTGTTCGGCGGCTTCAAAAAATTCCGCACCGATTATTCTGTGATTCCCTGGTCGACGTTTGTTGACCCTGAAGTCGCGCGTGTCGGCTTGAATGAACAGGAGGCCAAGGAACAGGGTATCGCTTATGAAGTCAGCACCTTCCCCATGAATGATCTGGACAGGGCCATTGCAGACAGCGAAACGCAGGGCTTTGTCAAAGTGCTGACACGGCCGGGCAAGGACAAAATCCTGGGCGTCACTCTCGTGGGTGAACATGCCGGCGACTTGATCGCTGAATTTGTCTTGGCGATGAGGCATAATCTGGGCCTGAATAAAGTGCTGGGTACGATCCACATTTACCCGACCCTGGCGGAAGCGAACAAATATGCCGCCGGCGTATGGAAACGCAATCATGCCCCCCAAAAATTACTGGCATGGGTCAAGCGCTATCATGCCTGGCTCAGAAATTAACTATATTGAACGCTTATGCTCGATTCATTACCTTATTTAAAAAACTCGGATTTCCCCGCTATTAGCCGCAACAAACTTGAAATCCTGCAAGTCAATCTGGGCTATTTATGCAATCTGAGCTGCACCCATTGTCATGTCAATGCGGGGCCCAAACGCACCGAGTTAATGGACAAAGCCACCATCGATGAGGTTTTAAACTTCATCGACCATCATGCCGTTCACACCCTGGATTTAACCGGCGGCGCGCCGGAGATGAATCCCCATTTCCGCTATTTGGTGCAGGAAGCTTCAAATAGAAACTTAAAAGTCATTGACCGCTGTAATCTGGTGATTTTATTGGAACCGGGTTACGAAGATCTGGCCGAATTTCTGGCGGAGCATAAGGTTGAAATTGTGGCTTCTTTACCCTGCTACCTGAAAGACAATGTCGACAAACAGCGCGGCAAAGGCACTTTTAATGCCAGCATAGCGGCCCTGCAAAAGCTCAACGCCCTGGGCTATGGCCAAGACAATAGCGAGTTAATACTGAACCTGGTTTTTAATCCGCAGGGTCCGACTTTGCCGCCGGCACAGCAGGCGCTTGAGCTCGACTACAAAAAGCATCTGCAGGAACACTTCGGCATTGTGTTTAACCATCTGTTTGCGATCACCAACCTGCCCGTGCAGCGTTTTGGCAGCGTCCTGCTCAGCACCGGTCAATTTGACCATTACCTGAGCTTGCTCAAGGACAATTTTCATGCGCCCAACCTGGACAGGCTCATGTGTAAAAACACCTTGAGTGTCGACTGGCAGGGCTTTGTCTATGATTGCGATTTTAATCAAATGCTGAAACTGCCCCTGGGCACCGATAAGAAAACCCATATCAGCCAAGTCACCGAATTAACAGGTAAAGCCATTCACACCCTGCAGCATTGCTACGGCTGCACCGCCGGCCAGGGCAGCAGTTGCACGGGCGTGATCAGCTGAATCAATGCTGGGTATGATTCCGCTGATCGGAAATAATCTGCATAAACATAAGCGCCTACAACAGGATCTATGCCCCTGATCCTTATCGCCTGACGAATCGAAGCGGACAGGGCGTAAAGTCGCTAGATATAGAACTACGGATGAAAGGATATTCGAGACTAAGCCATCAGCTCGACCGGTCCTGTCGGCTTTTAGAAAAGCGAGATGACCTCTTGGGGTTTTAACTGAACTGACAGCCGGTTCATGCAAAACACCGGCTGCCGGGCAAGCGAGGAGTGCTGGGGTTTACTGGGTCAACTTCAGATACTTTTGATACAAGGTCTCCTGGTCTTCAATATGATCCGGATCTTTTTCGATGCAATCGACCGGACACACTTCGATGCATTGGGGTTTGTCATGATGGCCTACGCATTCGGTGCATAATTCCGGGTTGATGACATAGATGTCTTCGCCCTGGGAAATGGCGCCGTTGGGGCATTCCGGCTCGCAGACATCACAGTTGATGCATTCGTCATAAATAATAAGGGACATAAAAACTCCTAACTAAATTTCGCGATTAAGCGCTGGTGCACGATGTCAGGGACGAAACTGGAGACATCGCCTTTTAACTGGGCAATCTCCCTGATCATGCTGGAAGAAATAAATTCGTATTGCTCGGCCGGGGTTAAAAACACTGTTTCGAGCTCCGAGGCGAGACGGCGGTTCATGCCGGCCAGCTGAAACTCGTATTCAAAATCGGAAACCGCGCGCAAGCCGCGCAAAATGACGTTGGCCCCTTGTTGTTTGGCGCATTCGACCAATAAGTTATCGAATCCGATTACTTCCACATTGGGGAATTCAGCGATGACCGCATGGACCAAGTCGACGCGTTCGTCGACAGAAAATAAAGGCGTTTTGCCTTTATTAAGGGCCACGCCGACGATCACTCTGTCATAAAGCTTGGCCGCTCTGGCGATGATGTCCAGATGTCCATTGGTAATTGGATCAAATGTTCCCGGATAAATCGCGGTCACTTTCATGGCATGCACTATAGAAAAAAGCGGCAATTCTATACCAAGACACGGTGTTTTAAGAAATAAATCAGCCTGAGCGCTCAAACAAGCGGTAGCCCACTTCGCCGGCACTCTTGCTTTTCAGACACTGCCAGTTTTCAGGCAGTCCTTTAAGATCAAGCTTACATTCTGTTTCGACATAAATCTTGGCATGGGGTGTCAGCCAGCCTTTTTCTTCCAGCCACTGGCAGCTAGGCACGACCAGGTTTTTGGCAAACGGCGGATCCAGAAAGACCACATCGTAAGCCTCGCTATCGCCGGCCAGATAGCGCAATACATCCATTTGTACGATTCTTATCTGGCTGGCGGCCAGGGCGACGGCATTTTCTTTCAGGCTCCGGCAGGCTTCGGCATTCTGCTCCACCTGGGTGACGGACTTGGCGCCCCTGGATGCGGCTTCAAAGCCGAGAGCCCCGCTCCCGGCATAAAGGTCCAGACAACGTTTGCCGATAATATCGGCCTGTAACCAGTTGAACAAGGTTTCCCGTACTCTGGCAGGTGTCGGTCTTAAGCCCGGCAAATCAGTAAAATGCAGCTGGCGGCTGCGCCACTCGCCGCCGATAATTCTAAGCTTGTTTTTCACTGTTTGCTTTTGCCTGCCGCGCCCACCGTGATGGTTTGCAGTAATTGTGGATCAACCCGTCGCTTGAAGGCATCGGTTATGGACGCCACCGTCACTTGTTCGACGTTTTGCTGAAAAGTGTCCAGATAATCCAGCGGCAGCTCATAAAAACCGATCATGGCGACATAGCTGGCCAATTCCTTGTTGGTATCAAAGCGCAGGGCAAAACCGCCGGTAATGTTTTTCTTGGCAGCGGTCAGCTCGGCTTCGGTCGGGCCCTGGGCAATAAAATCCTCCAGCGTTTTATTGAGCACCGCGAGCGCCTCCAGAGCCTGATCATTACGGCTTTGCAAGCCCACCGTAAACGGCCCTTTTCGCAGCATCGGCGAAAACGAACTGGAAGCACTATACGCCAGGCCGCGTTTTTCTCTGACTTCCTTGAAGAGCTTGGATACCAGTCCGCTGCCGCCGAGAATATGATTGCCCACATAAAGACTGAAATAATCAGGGTCTTTACGATAACTGCCAGGCAAACCTACCAGCACATGGGTTTGCTTTGAGGGAAACTCGATGTGCTGCCGGCTGGCTTTTTGCGGCATCACGACTTCCGGCAATGGCGCCGGTTTTTCGCCGGCGGGCAAACCGGACAGCAAGGCTGTTGCGGTCTGTTCCGCCTGCTCCCTTTTTAAATCGCCCACAATAACCACTACGGCATTGGCGGCCACGTAGTAACGCTGATAAAAACGGCGCAAATCTTCGGCCGTCAATTTGGAAACCGTTTCGATCAACCCGGCCGCAGGATGCCCGTAAGGATGATCGCCATAGAGGGCGCGATGAAAAGCAATGCTGGCTAATTCATCCGGCTCTTCTTCCCGTTGTTTCAAGCCGGCCAGTGTCCGGTTTTTTTCACGCTGAAAATCCGCTTCGTTAAAAGCGGGCTTGGCCAGCAGGGTTTGGAGAGTTTCCAGTGCCTTATCGAACAAGGCCTTGTCGGTTAACGTTCTGAGCGATACCCAGGCCGTATCATTGGAAATGCCCGAGCCGAACAGGGCGCCGACGCTTTCAAAGCGCTGCGCGATTTGATCGGCATTCCACGCACCCGCGCCGGTATCCAGCAAGGCCGAAGTTAAGGCGGAAACACCAAACTGGGCGCCATCACGGGCACTGCCGGCATCGAAGACCACCTGTATATCCACCATGGGCAGGCCTTCGGTATGCACATAATAAACCCGGCTGCCCTGGGCGGTTTGCCAGTGCTCGATTTTTGCGGCCGACCAAACAGACTGGCTGAACACCAAGAATAGAAAAGCTAACAGATGGATACGCATTATTTATCTCCCTTTTTTGTGCTGCCGTTAGTGCTTGATTGAATGTTCTGTGGCTCCAGATAAGCAATCGTAAGCCTGTCATCGACTAAATATTTGCGCGCGACATCCCGCACCTGTTCAGCTGTCACCTGATTGACCTTATCAACGTATTCATCGACTTTTTTCCAGCCCAGCCCGACGGTTTCCATCATGCCCAACTGCATGGCCTGATAAAACGCGGAGTCGCGTTCGTAAACCGCACTGGCCAGCACCTGAGCCTTGATACGCTGCAGTTCGTCGTTTGCTATCAAGTCTTTTTGCAGCTTGGCGATTTGATCCTTGAGTGCGGACTGCATGTCCCAAAGCGTTTTGCCTTCGACCGGGGTGGCATCCAGCATAAACAGTTCGGGCAAGCGGGAAGTCAAACCATAACCCGCGCTGGCGGAAACCGCTATCTGCTTCCCGCGCACCAGCTCCGAGGCCAGACGGGCGCTGCTGCCGCCATCGAGCACACCCGCCAGAACCTCCAGCGCGTAGGCTTCCCATTCCTGTTCCGCCGTTTTCAACGACGGCACCTTGTAGCCCATCAGAATATAGGGCAGTTTTGCCGGCAATTTGATGGTGACCTGGCGCAAACCGACCTGGTCTATTTCGTCTTGCGGTTTCAAGGGCTTGATCTCGCTGGGCTTAAGGCCTGCAAAATACTTTTCCGCCAGCTCGAAGACCGCTTTCGGTTCGACATCGCCGACCACAACCAGCGTTGCATTATTCGGCGCATACCAGCGTTGATACCAGGCTTCCAGATCGGCAACCGTGTAATTTTCGATATCCGAAGGCCAGCCGATCACCGGATTTTTATACGGGCTGTTGGCGTACGCCGTCGCCATGAAATACTCTTCCACCTTGGCTCTGGGCTTATCCTCGGTCCGCATCCGGCGTTCTTCATAAACCACTTGCAGCTCTTTTTTCAGCTCTTCCGGCAGCAGTTTCAAATTGCGCATTCTGTCGGCTTCCAGCTCAAAACTGACCTCCAGCCTGGATTTGTCCATGGTCTGGAAATAGGCTGTGTAATCACGCCCGGTAAAAGCATTTTCGTCGCCGCCGTTTTCGGCAATGATTCTTGAAAACTCACCCGCCGGATGCTTGTCTGTACCTTTGAACATCATGTGCTCAAGCATGTGCGAAATGCCGGTGATGCCGCCCGGCTCATAGCTTGAGCCGACCTTGTACCAGACCTGGGAAACCACAACCGGCGAGCGGTGATCCTCTTTCACCAGCACTTTTAATCCGTTCGCCAAAATCTGTTCTGATACCTTGGTTTCTGCGCTGCTTGTAAAAACGGGCAGGCACAGTAATGCCGCAATGAGTAATCGTTTATTCATAACTCCCTCTTTAAAATGAATGTAGCGGGTGGGACTATTTCAATAATTAATGGTTCACTGTATTCTATACAATTACGTAAAAGTTGGAATTTATTAAACAATGACAAGTGAATCGTCCATCCGTCCGCCTTTGTGGAAATGCTATCTTGATTTGTGCAAACCCAACGTCGTAGCGGAAATGATCTTTACCGCCGTGGTCGGCATGCTTTTGGCCGTTCCTGGAATGCCCCCGCTGGATACGGTAATTTACGGCAGCCTGGGCATTGCCTTGGCCGCCGCCTCGGCAGCCGCGCTGAATCACTACATTGACCGGGATATTGACGAGGACGTCTGGTTCAACAAAGACCGCCCCTTGCCCAAAAAGTTTTTAACGCCGCCCGAGGTAATCACATTTGCTTTGACGCTGGGTGTCATTTCAATGCTGTTGTTGATTTTTATGGTCAACACCTTAACCGCCATCCTGACATTCGTATCCTTATTTGGTTATGCCGTCATTTACACGCATTATCTTAAACGTTTGACCTCGCAAGGCATCGTCGTAGGCGGTATTTTCGGCGCTACCCCGCCGCTCCTGGGCTGGTGCGCGGTCACCGGCGAGATACACCCGCATGCCCTGCTGTTGGTGTTAATCATTTTCGTCTGGACGCCGCCGCATTTTTGGCCCCTGGCTATCGTCAGGCGTAAAGGCTACGAGCAGGCCTTCCTCAAATACGGCATCCGCATGCTGCCGGTCACGCATAGCCTCGAACATACCCGCATGCAGATATTGCTGTATTCCATCATATTATTGCTGGTGACGCTGTGGCCTTATCTAACCGGCATGAGCGGCCTTATCTATTTGGCATCAGCCATACCTTTAGGCCTGGTCTTCATTTATTTTGCGGTGTTGATGATGCGCAATAAGGATGATAAAACCGCCATAAGGACCTTCTGGTATTCAATTGTTTATATCACCCTCCTGTTTGCCGCTTTGTTAATCGACCATTATTTCAAATTCACCTTATGACTTTCACTCATCACGAGCAGACTCCGCATCCCGAACACCCTTTTGCCGAAACCATTCGCATTCTTGGCAAAGGCAAAAAAGGCTCCCGCCCCCTCACTCAGGACGAAGCCTACCGGGCCATGAAGATGATCCTGGCCGACGAGGTGCTGCCCGTCCAACTGGGCGCATTCCTGATGCTCATGCGGGTCAAGGAAGAAACACCGGAAGAACTAGCGGGCTTCGTGCAGGCTGCACGGGAATCATTCCATCTTGCCGGTGTTGCGACAAGTGTTGATCTGGACTGGTCTTCTTACGCCGGTAAACGCCGTCATTTGCCCTGGTTTCTGCTGTCTGCGCTGTTATTGACGGAAAACGGCATCAAAGTTTTCATGCACGGCTCTGAAGGACATTCTGCCGGCAGAATTTATACGCAGGATGTTCTGAAATATTTCGGCTTGCAGCACGCGAGGTCGATTGAGCAGGCAAAACAGCAACTTGAAGAGCATAACTTCAGCTACCTGTCGCTTGAGCACTTCTGCCCAAAATTGCATGAGATCATCGAACTTCGGCCGATACTGGGCTTACGCTCGCCGGTGCACACGCTGGTGCGCTTGTTAAATCCTTTTGATGCTGACTACAGCATTCAGGGCATCTTCCATCCGAGTTATCGTCCGGTCCATCAACAGGCGGCCGCCCTACTCAATCAGCCCCACATGGCGGTGTTAAAAGGTGAAGGCGGCGAAACCGAGCGCAATCCGGATATGGAATGCCTGGTGCAGAGCGTACACAACGGCGAATTGGTTGACGAAAACTGGCCGGCGTTATTCGCGCGTCGTCACGTTAAACCGGTCTCACTGGATCCCGAGCAACTGGCTTTAATCTGGCGCGGCGAAACCGAGGATGAATTTGCCGAAGCCTCCATCATCGGCACGGCGGCCATTGCGCTTAAACTCTTAGGCAAGGCCGATACGCAGGAACAGGCCCACCAGCTGGCAACCGATTACTGGCTCAGCAGGAATAAAGATAAATACACTGTCTGAAAGGCTGAAAGCCGTCGGCCGTATGCTCTCGATATTACTGCCCTATTTACTGTTGTTGCTGGTCATTTTTCTGTTTCAACGAAAAATGATGTACTTTCCAGCAAAGAACTCTATTGAAGACCAAAGGGCGTACGCCGAACAATTGAATCTTAGCCTGTGGCCATCAGATGAGGACTACCTCGGGTTGATTTCCAAAACACCTCGCCCGGCCAGCAAGGGCAGCATCATCGTCTTTCACGGCAATGCCGGCGCTGCAATAAACCGGTTGTATTACTTACAGGCTCTGGAACAGCAGGGCTATCGTGTGATTCTGGCAGAATATCCTGGCTATGGCGCCCGAGACGGTGCGCCATCGGAAACAGCGTTAATCGATAATGGCATTGAAACCGCTAAACGGGTATTAAGCGATTTTGGCGGCCCTCTTTTCCTCTGGGGCGAATCGCTGGGCAGTGGTGTGGTTGCGGGCATTGTGCAAAACGGCCAGATTCCGGTAAAAGGCATTGTTTTGATCACGCCCTTTGACAGCATGGCCAATGTCGCGCAACACCATTACTGGTTTTTCCTTGCCAAATGGCTGACCCTAGACAAGTTCGACAACATCGATAGATTGCAGCATTACAAGGGCCCCATCGCAATCGTGCTGGCCGAGGCCGATGAAATCATTCCCAACAAATACAGCTTAAAACTGCTCGATTCACTGCCTCATCGCAAGAAACTCTGGACCTTTGCGCGGGCCAACCATAACAGTCTGCCGATGAATCCAAATTTGCCGTGGTGGCAGGAAGTTATGCAGTTTGTGGCGGAGCAAAACGGGGTATCCCTCTAATCACCGTATTGTCTATATGAACATACTGTAAGCCGATCAACGTTCCCCCGCCCTCGGCCATGGGCTCGCTCCAAATTACCTTGACCTCGCCTTCCAGTTCGAGCCGTTTAAATTCAAACACCGTCAGCGTGCCCTCCGCAATGGCGATGTTTTCAGCAATGCGAATCATCAATCCATCCACAGAAACGTTGACGGTATTGAAATCAAGATATTCGCCATTTAATAAAATCTGCCCGGGAGCGGTTATTTTTTTTCTGTAGGCCTTTCTTTTGTACAGGAGATCATCCACTTCGTGGGTAATATCTTTAAATTCCAGCGCCATTAAAACACTGCCCTCCAGTACATCCACCCTGGCCACTTCAACAGTACCGGCCAGCCGCATTTCCGGCAGGTACAAGTCAAATGTGGTCGACTCCGATACCGCATTGTAAATATCTTTGACGTTGAAACTGCCCGACTGGCATTCACTGCATTTTAACTCTGCCAGAACCCCGGTTATCGAAAGGTTTTTAACGATTACAGGCTGTTCCTCATCCCACATATAAATGAGTCCCTTTGTGGTTAGGTTCTTACGATATGGCCGCTCTTCATGTAACATCTATCGTCTCCAAGCCGCCAATCAGTCAGTGCTAGGCTGATTGGCTATACAAAATAAGTAAGAGCAATTATAGTGAGTTAAATTAGTTTTTCCTGATTTCTTTTTCTCTGCTGCTGTTCTCGACTTCATTACCAAATGCGACTCTCCCAACCTGCACTGACATGACTAGGCTTTTCTCGTTGACATTGTTGTATTTCCTGATTGCATGCACGCCCCTGCCGCCCAAAAACAGCAGCAACATCTGTTATACGTTTAGAGAAAAGGATGGCTGGTATGATCATGCCAGACAGTCATACGAGAAATGGGGCATACCCATTCCGGTACAGATGGCGATCATGCATCAGGAATCTCGCTTCGTCGCCGATGCCCAGCCGCCCCGCACCTGGCTGCTGGGTTTTATCCCCTGGTTCAGACCCAGCACTGCCTATGGCTATGCACAAGCCAAAGATGAAACCTGGGACTATTATCTCGACCATGCCGGCGACTGGGGCGCTGATCGTGATGACTTTGCCGATGCCAGCGATTTTATCGGCTGGTACTGCAATATCAGCTCATCCAGACTAGGTATCGCAAGATGGGACGCAAGGAATTTATACCTCGCCTATCATGAAGGTCATCGCGGCTATGAACGCAAGAGCTATCTGCAAAAACCTTGGCTCCTGCAAGTGGCTAATAAAGTGGCCAGACAGGCCAACATTTTCCAGAATCAATTAAACGCCTGCAATGTGAATTAGACAGCAGTGCCTGTTTTTTTGATAGACTATCGCACTGTCGTTATACACAGCCCTGACAGGCACAAAATATCTTGCTTTAACGGCAATGTACAATCCACACACAAACAACATTAGGGGAAAACGTGAGAAATATTCAAACTCGAGTTCTTTCAATTGTCTCTGTTATTCTTATAGGATTTACTATGTTTTCAATGGCCAACGCCACCACACCTGAAGAAAATAAAGCCGCAGGCGCCGCTTTTCTCGCAGAAAATGCCAAAAAAGCCAATATCGTCACTACCGCCAGCGGATTGCAATACGAAGTATTAACTCCAGGAACCGGAGCATCCCCTTCAGCTACAGACAACGTAACGGTGCATTACAAAGGCACGACTATTGATGGTGAAGAGTTTGACAGCTCATACAGCCGAGGCGAACCGGCCACGTTTCCGTTAAACCGTGTCATCGCCGGTTGGACCGAAGGCGTACAACTGATGAAAGAAGGCGCCAAATACCGCTTTTACATTCCTTCAGATCTCGCCTATGGCGCTCAAGGCGCAGGCCGCGCCATTGGTCCGAATGCGGCGTTAATCTTTGATGTTGAACTGATCAAAGTCCAATAAAAACCCAAGCAAAAGGCTCAGGGCAAAAGCTTTATAGGCTTTTGCCCTGAGCCTTTTGTGTTTCGCCTAGTGCCCTTTCGCCAGAATCCTATGCCTACCTACACTCTCTTTGCCACCACGCCCAAGGCGATGGAAACCATTCTTAGCGACGAACTGCAAGCACTTGGCATAAAAAACATCAAACCCACGATGGCCGGCGTCGCTTTTGAAGGCGATCTTGAAACCGCCTACCGCGCCTGCTTGTGGAGCAGAACCGCAAACCGGATTTTACTGGTATTAAGCTCGTTTACGGTTAAAACCCAGGAAGACCTCTATGACGGCGTCAAAAAAATCAACTGGTTTGAACATATGCAGCCGGAAGACAGCTTTGCGGTCTCATTCAGCGCCAAGAATTCGCCCGCCATCAACAATACGCATTTCGGCGCCTTAAAAGTTAAGGACGCCATTGTCGACCAGATGCGCGCCAAGTTTCAAAAGCGCCCGAGCATCAATACCGAACATCCCCAACTCCGCATCAATGTCTATTTGCACGGAGAAAACGCCCAGCTCAGTCTGGATCTTTCCGGCGAAAGCCTGCATCGGCGCGGCTATCGCGATATCAACATTAAGGCGCCGATCAAGGAAAACCTGGCGGCTGCCATGCTGTTACGCAGCGGCTGGCCGGACATCGCCAAGCGCGGCGGCTCACTGATCGATCCGATGTGCGGCTCGGGCACGCTGTTATTGGAGGCGGCCATGATAGCCGCCGATTACGCCCCCGGTCTGTTGCGCGATTATTTCGGCTTCATCGGCTGGAAGAAACACGATGCCGCCTGCTGGCAGAAACTGCGGGAAGAGGCCGAGCACCGAAAAACGGTCGGGCTCGAAAAAATGCCCGTTATCGTTGGCTTTGACCAAAACCGCCATACCGTCAATGCGGCCTTGACCCATATTGCCAATGCCGGTCTGCAACATAAAATCCATGTCGAACGCCGCGACATTGAAGAAGCAAAACCCGCCGAGAGTTGGCAACCCGGCTTATTAATCTGCAACCCGCCCTACGGCGAGCGCCTGGGCGATGAAGAGGAAACGGCCGAGCTGTACAAAAAATTCGGCGCCGTCCTGAAAAAGCATTTTATCGGCTGGAAGGCCGCCATGATTATCAGCAATCCCGAGCTGGGTTTTCGCTTAGGCATCCGTTCGCAAAAACCGATCACCCTGTATAACGGCGCGCTCGAATGCAAGCTTTTGCGCTTTACGATCGAAGAAAGCGCTTTCTTCATCCCCAAGGCTAAAACCCAGGAAGAACGCTTGTCTATGGTGACTGAAACCAGCAAAACCGAACAAATGGAGGCTACCGGTGCCGAAATGTTCGCCAACCGCCTCAAAAAGAACCTGAAAAAACTATCCAAATGGGCGCAGCAAAATCACATCAGTTGTTATCGCGCCTACGATGCCGATTTGCCCGAATATGCGGTTGCCGTAGATATTTATCAGGGTGAAGCTTACCACTCCCAGCTCACGCCCCTCCCCTACGTCCCTGCAAGCGAGCAACTTTGGGTCAATGTTCAGGAATATGAGCCGCCCAAAAGCATCGACCAACATAAAGCCGATCAGCGCCTGGCAGGGGTCCTGGCGGAAATCCCGCGCGTACTTCAAATCAAGCCCGAGCAGGTTTTCCTGAAAATACGCCGCAAACAGAAAAGTACCGACCAGTACGAAAAACATGGCGACCAAGGTGTTTTTCATATCATCGAGGAAGGCGGCTGCAAGCTGCTGGTGAATTTTGAAGATTATCTGGACACCGGTTTATTTCTCGATCACCGGCCCATCCGGCTGATGATTCAGCAGCAAGCCAAGGGCAAGCGCTTTTTAAACCTGTTTGCCTACACCGGCAGCGCTACAGTCCATGCCGCCGTCGGCGGCGCCCAATCCACAACCACGGTCGATATGTCCAATACCTATATCAACTGGACCAAGAAGAACATGGCGCTCAATCATACGGAAGGAGAGCATGAGTTTATCCAGGCCGACTGCCTGGAGTGGCTGGAGAATGAAGCCAGGCAGCCCTACAGCCGGCAATACGACTTGATCTTTCTGGATCCGCCGACGTTTTCCAATTCAAAACGGATGGAAGATGTTTTCGACATCCAAAACGATCATGTGCAACTGATTAAAAATGCCGTGTCGCTGCTGGCGCCGGGCGGAATTTTATACTTCTCGACCAATTTCAGGCGTTTTAAACTCGATCAATCCGCGTTGTCTGAGCTGATTGTAGAAGATATCAGCGCGGCCACTATTCCTGAAGATTTTGCCCGCAACCCGAAAATTCATTATTGCTGGAGAATCAAAGAATGATACGCAGAGTGAATATCCTCGTTTCCGGTCGCGTTCAGGGCGTCTATTTCCGCGCCTTCACCCAGAAAAAAGCCCGGCAACTTGCCATCAGGGGTAACGTCAAAAACCTGCCGGACGGTCGCGTTGAAATTATTGCCGAAGCGGAGCATGCAATCCTAGAGCCGTTCATCCAATGGTGCCACAAAGGTCCGGTCACGGCCCGCGTTGATCACGTTGAAATAATAGAACTGCAACCGGGCGAGAAACTGACGTCATTTGAAATAAAATAGGCAGCCCTAACCACATCTGGCGCATAAACCGATTAAGAGGGATGACAAATCCCCATGCTATGATCCGCCTTTTGATGGGCTTAACGCCAAACCCATACATAAAAATCGCAAAACCCAATCGCCAAAATATAGCGTAAGGCTTGTGCCGAATTGGTGCCGCGTTGATTGCAAACGCGAGACTGCACTAATCCTAAAAAAGTCAGCACGTCTTCGATGAATAGGGGGGCTTTTGCAAACGGCCAGCCTTTATTTTGCAACAGAATCAGAAATACTTATTCAAATCCATGCCGTCATAAAGTGAGGCAACTTCCGGCCCATAGCCGTTGAAGATTTCCGTGGCCCGCTTGGCGGTGAAGATGCTGCTGCCCAATACCCGCTCGCGACTCTGGCTCCAGCGAGGATGCGGTACTTCTGGATTAACATTGGCATAAAAACCATACTCGCCGGGCGCGCTCTTATTCCAGGCGGTCTCCGGCATATTTTCCTGAAAACGGATTGTAACGACCGCCTTGATACTCTTGAAGCCGTATTTCCAGGGCACCACTAACCGCAACGGGGCGCCATTCTGGTTAGGCATTTCATCATCGTACATCCCAGTCGCCAACAGCGTTAAGGGATGCATGGCCTCATCCATTCTCAAGCCTTCGACATAAGGCCAGTCCAATACGGAGGAGCGCTGCCCCACCATGATGTCAGGATTATACAAAGTCGTGAACTCGACAAATTTCGCTTTCGAGGTGGGCTTGAATCGCTTCAGCATGTCGCCTAATGGAAAACCTATCCAGGGCACCACCATCGCCCATGCCTCAACGCAGCGGAACCGGTAAATGCGCTCCTGCAAGGGATTATCTTTTAGAATATCGTCCAGGTCGTAAACACCCGGCTTTTCCACTTCACCTTCGATGGTAACCGTCCAGGGCCTGGTTTTTAAAGCCCTAGCCAATACCGTTGAGTCCGTTTTATTGGTCGAGAATTCGTAATAATTGGTATAACTGGTCACGTCTTGATAATCGGTGGTTTGCAAAGTCGCCGAATAAGGACCGGCCGGTACCTCGACATATTTTCCGGTTTCAGCCTGCACCCGTTCAGGCAACATCAGGGCGGCCGCACTACCGGCCGCGGCTTTTATAAACTGCCTGCGCGCTTGAAAAATTGCCTTCGGCGTAATTTCGCTGCTCGGAATGTTTTTTTTGTTCTTGATTAACATGCTATACCTTGGAATCTATAAAGAAACGTCTCAGCCAGTAATCTACGCTGACATAACGACCGCCGCCCATAAAAAACAGAACCAGCAGCATGATGAAGTAGGTAGCGGCAAATTCAATGCCGTTGTTCAGCACCACGAAATTGCCATTTTCAATCAGCCATTGATAATTTCCGTTACTCTGAAGTATTGATTGAGCTCGTTCCAAACGCTCGATCGCGCCTACCGTTCTATCCGTGGCAAACAGACCATCGCCGCTGGCGATGGCCAGCCATCCGTATTTCCAATGCGCGGTGATGGCTGCAACCACCATGGTTATCATCAAGGGAATTGAAATGAGACGCACACCGACACCCAGCAATAAAAACAAAGCCCCAATAACCTCAATGCTCGCCGTTAGCAACACCAGTAACCAGGGTAGGGGCAAACCCAGACCGCCATCGGCATTGCCGAACCAGTCGACCGTGCTGCTAAAGTTTGCGAACTTCTTGCTGCCGGCC